>Ga0116230_10005678_pt1 | contig 12241 bp, 8 predicted proteins | sample S1TSphfallax_3_FD_88678 | JGI IMG/M metagenome (GOLD analysis project Ga0116230, IMG submission 88678) | Host-associated microbial communities from peat moss isolated from Minnesota, USA - S1T2_Fd - Sphagnum fallax MG | ecosystem: Host-associated > Plants > Peat moss > Unclassified | place: USA...
AATTTCTTCCGGCGACCCCGGCGGGCTGTTCTCCCGCTGGCGCGCCGGGTTTTTATTTGAAAGTCGGTGTTTGTACCCTGCGGGGCCGCGGGGGAAATTCTTCTCTCGAAGCCTCCTTGCGCCGGGGTCTGATTCCCGGAAAACAGCCCCTGCACCTTAACGCGTTTCGCTAGTTTTAAATCGCAAACCACTATTGAAGGTATGTCGTCCTGATATATTGTTTATTCAAATACCGAAGAATATTTTCGGATGCGCAGATGCGAAATAGCCGGCCCTGAACCCACCCCAAACCACTATGATCAAAAGACCCTCCAGACCATGCGCCCTGCTCGTGGTTTCTTTCCTCGGCCTCCTCGTGCCAGTGATTGGGCGAGCCCAGGTCCTCGTTGCCGATTATCAGTTTAACGGGAATCTCAATAGCTCAGTCGCCGGGGCCCCGGCGCTGGTAAATCCTCCATCGACCGGTTCGGGGGGCGGCGGCGCCGGCACTTTTACCACCTCAACCATCAATGGAAATACGTTAGGTACGCTGAGCATGCCTGCGGCGTCGGGTCTGGGAATGACTATCACCGGCCTGCTTCCTTCTACTGGGAACTCCAGCTCTTATACCGTCGCAATCCTGTTTGAGGACACCAATGCCACCGGCGGCAATTTCCAATCTCTGTTTGATCCGAGTGGAGGAACCAAAGACAATCACACCTATCTCGACAGCGGAAAACTCGACTTTTACCACGGGACCACCGCCTATGCGGGCAGCGTATCCAGCAACACCTGGACGCAGGTTATCGAGACCGTTGACCTCAGTTCCGGCAACGCGGTGGTCCAGACCGAACTTACTCCGGTCGGAGGCACCGCCGTTTACAATTCGTTCAATTTCGGGGCCCCAAGCCCAAACAACGGCTACGAGGTCATTGGAAGCACGATCAACTTTTTTCGGGACGACAGCCAGGGCACCGGCGACAATTTCAACGCCGCATCGGTGGCGCGGATCGAAGTCTACAACAGCGCGCTCTCCCAGTCGCAGATGGCGGCCATTGATCTTACCCAGGAGGCGCCAGTTCCCGAGCCGCAGACATGGGCAATGCTGCTCTGCGGCGCTGGATATCTGATTTGCTTCCGGAGGTTCCGGTCCCGAGGGCGCGCTTAAACGGCGCTTCATTGGAAAAAGGAGATCCCAAGCACTCGGGTACAGCAGCGAGTGGCGGGAGGAGACGGACTGACATCCGCGCGCGCGGATTCGTGAGGCTGAAAAGATCGCTTGCGCCTTTGACACATGGAATTTCCCATCTTTAAACTGTTTCCCTGCGGCGCCCTGGCCGCGGGTGCGCTCTCCTGCCTGCTGGCTTCCACGCCTCTCCGGTCTGAGCCGGCGCAGATGCCATCTCTTTCGGGATCAGCCCGGCAAACCATCGTCGAGGGCAATATCTCGGGATTCGTCCCCGAGCCGGCCGCGCCCAGCGGATCGGAACTTTCAGTCCGCGATGAAAAGGGAAATTTACTGTCCAATCCGAAAGCCTCCCGGCTTGCCGCCGGGATCACGGAGCTTCTTCTCCGCAAGAAACCGGATGAAGCCGAGGCGGAATTCAAGCAGCTCGAGCAACTCGCTCCCGGCGCGCCGATCCTGGATTCGTTCAAGGCATCTATCATGGTGGTAAAGGGCGATTACAACGGCGCGCGGGTTGCCTACGCGGAGATGATTACCCGGGACCCCAAGGCGTTTTTTCCGCGATTCAACATGGTGGAACTCTACATGCAGGAATCGAGGTATGAGGAGGCGCGCAAGGGGTTTATCGCACTGCTGGACCTCTACCCGGGCAATCAGGCGGTCCTGTACAAGATATTACTTGCCTGTCTCAAGGAGAATAAACGCGCGGATGCGGATACGTGGCTTGCCCGGCTGAACCAGCCGCCTGTAACTGCATTTACCTGCTATGGGAATGCCGCGGCGGCGATCGCGGATAACAACCTGGGCGTCGCGCGCGCCTGGATGATCCAGGCGGAAAACGATTACAAACCGGGCGAGCAACACTGGCTGCATGCCGCGTTGGAAGGCATCGGTTACGCCGTGCCGGGCGATTATCCACCCAGGTGAGGAATCCCTCATTGGGCCAGAGGCGCAATACAAGCCAGCATGGGGCCCAGCGAGGATTGACGGCGTCTCCGCGCGATTCCGTTTTCCTCACCGCAGGTGCCGGTCGGCGAAATCCATGAAGTAATTCCAGTCGTACTCGGTGAGGTCGTGTTCGCCGGCGCGGAGGTGATAGCCGATGCGGCCGGCATGGATGGGGTAGCCTGGGGATGGGAACTCCTTTTCAGGAAAGCCCTGACTGCCGAGGAATTGCCAGACGGGGGATGCGGCCACGCATGCGCGGAACTCCGCCAACGGGTCGGCTGTCTCATCCAACGTGGCACTCGCCACATAAACGAGCCGGGGGGCGCAGAGGGCGAGTAACTCATGCTGATCGACGGGTAATTCGGCTTCGCGGCGATTCCAATGTTTGAAGTTTCGGCAAAACCAATGGGGAAAGACGCGGTTGATTCTCTCGATGTCTTCGCCTCCCTTGCCGCGGAAGAGGGCGGCGCCGCAGCAGCCGGAATTGTTACTGATTGTCAAAGCGACGCGCTCATCCTGGGCCCCGCACCAAAGGGCGCTTTTTCCGCCCCGGCTGTGGCCGGCCACGATGATGCGGCTGGGGTCGAGATCGGGGTCCGTTACGAGGTAATCGACGGCGCGGCTGGCGCCCCAGGCCCAGGCGGCGATTGTGCCCCAAGCGGTATCCGAGCGCGGCTGGCCCTTTATCGCGAAGGTGGCGTGAACGCCGGTGGAATAGTCGTCGTAATAATCCGGCGCGATATCTCCCACGATGAAAACGGCGGCAGCGTAACCGCGCGCGAGGATTGCCTCCGCGGGCCAAAAGCCGGACCGGATTTTACGCTCGGGGTCCATGGTCTCCGGTTCGCGGTTGCAGATAAAGAGAATGCAGGGGGGCTTCCGTGCAGGCGCGGCCGGGACGAAGAGGATGAGATTCATCCCTCCCGCACCGCCCGGGCCCGACCATGTGATGTGGATTCGCCTGCGCGTTGCGGTGCCATCCATCCAGCCGGAAGTCGATTCCACAACCGCGAAGGCGAGGTCTGCCGGGGAGGCCACCGGCGCCCTGCCGTAAACCTCGCGCCGGAATAGCTCCAGTAACTCGCCGCGCCTGCGCGAGTGCCAATCATTCGCGGAAATGACTGGCGTTCCATCATCCGTGATGAGCGGATTGGGCAATGGGATCGGGTTATTCAAAATACTAGTTGAAATCAGTGAATCGCTACTGACAAAAAGGGAAGCGTTTTCTAAGATTTCGAAATCCACGATGAGGCGCATAATTAATATCAACTGTATCGGCGATCCCGACCCCCGGCCTGGCGCGTCGCTTCAGTTGGCGCCATGACGAAGAGGCCGTGGTTGTGGCTGCCGGCGGTAGCGCTGGCGGCGGTGCTGCTTTATTTGCTTTATCCTCACCGGGCGCTCGAGGGGAGCGATGGCCGTTTGATTACTGAGATCACCTATCTCGGGCCGCCGGATGCGACGGAGCGGGCCGCGACGCAGGCGGCGATCGACGTGTTCGAGAAGCGCAACCCGCAATACAAAGTGCGGCAGGCTTTGAACACGGCGGCGGATATGCATGGCGATCCCACGCGCTTCCTGATTGCGCTGGCGGGCGGCGCGCCGCCGGATGTGATCTATTTCGACCGGTTCGCGGTTAGCGAATGGGCGGCGCGCGGGGCGTTTACCCCGCTCGATCCGATGATGGAGCGGGATCAGGCGATGGGCGTTGCGAATGCGATCCGTGATTCGGATTATTATAAAGCTGCGTGGGACGAGGCGCAATGGGCGGGGCGGACGTACGGGATTCCCAATACTCTCGATACGCGGGTGCTCTTTTATAACGAGGACTTACTGGTGAAGGCGGGCCTGGTGGATGCACATGGGAAGGCGAAGCCGCCCCGGACGTGGGAGGAGCTTGCGGAGTATGCCGTAAAATTGACCGAACGGGACGAGCACGGAAATATCAAGGTGGTGGGCTTTGCCCCGAACTATGGGGATACGTTTCTTTATCTCTATGGCTGGATGAATGGAGGGGAATTTCTAAGCGCGGACGGGAAGCACGCGACTTTTACCGATCCGCGGATTGTAAGCGCCCTCGAGTGGATGGAGAGTGTCTATGATTCGCTGGGCGGCTATGCGCAGGTGAATGCCTTCGAGCAGGGGTACCAGCGGGATGCGCTCGATCCTTTCATTACCGGGCAGGTGGCGATGAAGATCGACGGGCATTGGGAAATGCCGAAGATCGCGGCCTATGGGGCCAATTTCAACTATGCCTTCGCGCCGCCTCCGATGCCGGCGGCGGAGCTGGCCAAGGGGCGCAAGCCTCTGACATGGATGGGCGGGTGGGTGTATGCGATTCCTTCGACCGCGATTCACAAGGATGGGGGATGGGAATTGATCCGATGGCTCTCATCCATGGAAGCGCGGAGGATCATTGCGGATAAGTCCCGGCTGATCGAGGCATCGAAGGGGAGGCCGTTTGTCCCGCGGCAGGATGCCAACAAGGCAATCAACCAGATGTACTATGATGACTATGTCGCGAATGCGCCGGAGAAAGAGAGTTTCAAGGCGGGTTACCGGCTGTTCAATGAAATGATTCCGCTGGCGCGGCATCGCCCGATCACGCCGGCGGGGCAGTTCATGTACCGCGCGCTAATCGACGGCATGGAGTCGGCTTTTTACAAACAGGAGAGGCCGCTGGCGGCGCTCGAGCGGGAGCAGGGCCAGGTGCAGCGGCGCCTGGATGAATTCTACAAGGTGGATACCTCGAAGCCTGTAAGCTGGATCTGGTTCTTCGCGGCCTATGGCATTCTCGTCATCGCGGGAATATGGGTGGCGCCGAAGCTGGACCGCCGCTTTCGGGAGCGGGAGGATGAATCGGCCCGGGTATGGCCCGGGGAGCACGCCGCGGGGCTTCTCTTCGCCGGGCCATGGCTCATCGGTTTTCTGGGGCTCATGGCCGGGCCGATGCTTTTCTCCTTTTTTCTGAGCTTTTGCCGGTACGACCTGATCAACCCGGCGCATTGGGTTGGATTTCAGAATTACTATTACATGCTCTTCCGGGATGAACTTTTCTGGAAGGTGCTGGGCAATACCTTTTTCATGCTGATCGGCGTGCCGCTGGGGATGGCGCTCAGCCTTGCGATGGCGATTTTGCTTACCCAGCAGGTGCGCGCCGTGGCGCTGTGGCGCACACTGTTCTACCTGCCGAGCATTGTGCCGGTGGTGGCTTCGTCCATTCTCTGGATCTGGATTTTCAATCCGCAGGGGGGTCTGATCAATTCTCTGCTGGCCCTGGCGGGCATTACCGGGCCGAACTGGCTGGGAAGCCAGGATACCAGCAAATGGTCGCTCATTCTGATGGGGCTTTGGACCTCGGGCGGCGGGATGATTATCTGGATCGCCGGAATCAAGGGTATTCCGGGGAGTTACTATGAGGCTGCCGCGATCGATGGGGCGGATTCGTGGAGGGCGTTCCTTCACATCACGCTGCCGATGCTGACGCCATATATCTTCTTCAACCTGATCATGGGGATCATCGGCACGCTGAAGATCTTCGAGACGGCTTATATCATGACCAATGGCGGGCCGGTGAACTCGACGAATTTCTATGTCTATCATCTGTTCAACCAGGCTTTCAAATACCTGAACATGGGCCAGGCGGCGGCGATGGCGTGGATCCTCTTTGCGCTGGTGGCCGCACTTACGGTTTACCAGATTCGCCTCAGCAAACGCTGGGTGCACTATGACCAGGGGTAGCTTCCGAACCAAATTCGATGTCTTCACAACGAGATAGAGCATCCCGCCTGCTCTCCTACGGCCTGCTGATCTTTGGCTCGGCGCTGTTTTCGGTGCCGCTCCTCTGGATGCTTGCGACTTCCGTAAAGGTGGACCGCGAGCTTTTTACCGATAAGCTCCACATCCTGCCGGTTGCGCCGGTGCCGGTGCGGCGGTCGCCTTATATCGACCTTCGGGAGTTCCGGGACCTGGCCGGTCCGCGCAAGGAGGAGTCGCTTGGCATCCTGCGCAGCCAATTCGCGGCGAGGGCCTCCGCATTCCCGCTGGATGGAAGCATCGAGGCGGCAGCAGACTCGGTTTACGAGAACCTGGTTCGCACGCGTCCCGCGGCGTTCTGGAACTCGCCGGACCTCGCCAATCGATTGCGGGCGGCTGCTGATGCGGAGAAACCAGGGGAGGCGATCCGGCCGGCGTTTCGTGAACTGGAATTTGGTTCGGTGGAGCTTCTCGGCCATGATGGGCGCGAGGGACCTCTCCAGGCGGCTCGCGCGCCCGGGGAGCGGTGGGAAATCAGCGCGCCGGGCGAGCAGGCGGAATTGATGGCGCCGGCCGACAGTTCATTCCCCGGCGCGGCGCTTTACTACGACTTTCGCGACGGCGGGCGAATCGTGCTGCACCAGCAGATGGACGCCTCCTTCAATCCCGGAGACTTCTTTGGCCTGAGAATGTCCGTGGTGCCGGACGACTCCTGGCATCGTTTAACAATCTACGTCAAAGCGGGAGAGCGCTGGCTGGTTGCGCGGCGTTCCATTTACCTCGCTTACACGAGCGACACGGCGACGGAGGTCACGTGGCAGTTACCGGGCGCGGAGGATCATACCGGACAGATCAAGTCCTGGGTGCTGCTGGATTCCATTCAGGAGCCGCCGGCGGAGATCAAGGGGCTGGAAGGGCCGAATAATTCCGCGGTGTATCTGGTCATCGATCGCTCGAACCCGCTCCAGGCCTGGTGGGGTAAGCTCACGCGTAATTATCTCCTCACTTTTACCACCCTCCCATTCTGGCGTTACTTTGCGAACAGTGTGTTCGTGACGACGCTGAATATCTTTCTCTCGATGTTCTCCTGTTCGGTCGTGGCGTTCAGCTTCTCGCGCATCAAATGGCCGGGGCGGGAGACTTTGTTTGCGATTCTGCTCGCGACGATGATGGTGCCGGCCCAGGTGGTCATGATTCCGCAATTCATGATTTTCAAGACGCTCGGGTTATACAACACACTGACTCCGTTATGGTTCGACTCGGTTTTTGGCAACGCGTTCTATATATTTCTCCTGCGGCAGTTCATGAAAGCCATCCCTCGCGATCTCGAGGACGCGGCTCGCATCGATGGGTGCGGCTTCTGGCTGATCTATTGGAAGATCATCCTGCCGCTGGTGCAGCCGGCGCTCGCGACGGTGGCGATCTTTACCTTTCTTACGTCCTGGAATGATTTTATGACGCCGTTGATTTATCTCAATGACGAGCGGCTCTACACTCTATCCCTCGGGATGTTCAGCTTCCGTGTGCAACTCGGCGAAGGGGGCAACGAGGCGCTGCTGATGGCCGCGTGCTTTATGATGGTGGCGCCGATTATCGCGCTATTCTTCTTTGCCCAGCGCTACTTCATCCAGGGTGTGACGGTGACCGGGATGAAATAGGGGAGTGACTGGCGCATTGTCACGAGCGCCAGTCGTTCAGGGAGAGACGCCGCGCGCCTCGAGTTCCGCTTCAAAGAGGTCCGGCGGGTTCGGGACGGCGCCCATATCGGCGACTACGCAGCCCTTATCGAGGCCGTCGGGCATGTGCCAGAGGTTGCTTTCCGAAAGGTCCAACGGGGCACCCTGGATGCCGACAATCGCGCCGCTGGGATAGATGGCCGGTTCGGCGATCCATTCTCCCTTTCCATTGGTGACACGGATGTTCCAACTGACCATCCGCCTCCCGACGAATGGCCCCGCGGTGTAGGCCCCGCCGGGATTTCCGACATTGTTGACCGTGATGTCCGTCCGCACGGAATCGAAGGAGAAGTCGCAGTGTGAATCGAAGGTGCCGAAAAGCATCGTGCCTTTGCGCCAGACATTGCCGGTGGAGCTCTCGGTGTTGATCCCATGCGTCGGTTGAGATTCGATGCGGAAATTCTCGATCAGGTTATCGTGAGACATGCCGCGCGTCATGGTCCCATGGTGGTTCGGCCTTCCAGTGAGGGTAAATCCATCGACGGTGCAATTGATCGCCTCGCCGCCGAAGAGAAGCCCATTGTCCGCATTCACAACCGTTACGTTTTTCACCCAGCAGTGGGCGGTGCGCCGGAACATGATTCCGTTGTATCCCGGATCGTGCAGATGGGGAGCTTTCTGCGTCATCGGGAACTGAATGGTCAGCTCCTCGATGCCAACCTCCGTAAGGTAGCCGCGATCGACGCCGATCGTCACTTTCCAGTGCGGCTGGATGTCGGCGCGCAGCGGTTTTTTGAACCGGACGGCAGTCCCCTGAATGCTCTCGATCTGATCGGCCCAGTAAAAGTTGAACGTGCCGCCCTTGAAGGAATCCCACGGACGCCAGAGGGCCTCCTCCATGGATGGATGCCCGGCGAGGTTCATGTACAGCGATTTGTCTCCGCTCCAGGAGACCTGAACCATCTTGCCTATGAATGGCCTTAACCTGGAGATCGAATCGGGCGCGACTTCGACTGTAAAATCCCCCATTTTCGCCGGCTTCACAATCTCCACCGATTGCGCCGGCGCGGCTGGGTCCGCGTATTGGATGGGGCCGTTTGGTTCGATCCAGATGAGGCCGCCGTACCATGAGGCTACGGTACCGCGGGACATGAAGCTGAGGCATTGCGCCAAAGGTTTTTGGAACGCCAGGATCGTCTTGCCCTGCCCCTCGCCCTCGAGGACTACGCCCGGCTGCGAAATCACGAGCACATCGGTAAGGTGATAAGTCCCGGCCGGGATCAATACCGCTCCGCCTCCGGCCGCGCCGGCCCTGGCGATCGCGGCCTTGAATGCGGCGGTATCGTCGCTCTGGCCATCGCCTTTCGCACCCTCTTCCCTTACATTCGCCACCACCTTCGGCTGCGGCAGCGCCTTCTCGCTGAATTGATAGCCGGCGAATGCGACATTTGGAATATTCGTGTCGGTGTAGGGCGCCTTCAGGTAATCGGCCCAAAGATTTGCGCTGGTGCTTTTCTTCAGAACTTCTTCACCGGCTGCGACGGCGCTCCCGGGATAAAGGGTCACGGTCATCCCGGCGATCAGGGCGAATCTGAAATACCTCAGAAACAGGATTAGCGCTCCCCATGGTGTTAGTCGCATTTCACCTGCTTAAATCTCCGGACCGGGACATCAGTCGGGAATAAACGACGGACTCCGCAGCGGCAATAGTCGATTGCGGCTTTTATATAGCGATTAGCGCGTCATAGTACCGCCGCAAGATTGCGAAGGAGATGGGCATGGAGCCGGATCCCTTTTTCGAGTTGTCCGAGGGGGAAAGTTTCGTTTGGCGCGTGGGCGGCGCAATCGGGCATTCCGAGGCCGATAAGCAGAGGGTCGCATTGAAGGATGCGTTGAAAAAGGGAGACGATGGGGATGCTCAAGCCCTCGCGAAGGATGGCGGGCGAGCGTCCGAAGACCTCCGTGAGCGCGCGTTGCGCCGCCTGGCTGAGGGCCGACGCGGGGTCGGCATAGTAGGGGTCTCCGCCGTGATCGTAAGTGACCTCGATCCGCATCGTTGGGGGGCAATGCTCGCGGAGGAATGCCTCGACGAGGGCTGCAATCCTGTCGGGATTTTGCCCCGGGACGATGCGGAAGCTGAGCTTGGCGCTGGCATGGCTGGGGATGATGGTCTTGCTGCCGCGCCCCTGGTAGCCGGAGGTGAGGCCATTGATCTCCGCGGTGGGGCGGGTCCAAAGGCGTTCGAGCACGGTGTAACCGGCTTCCCCGGCAAGCTCGGCGGCGCCGGTGGCGCGCAGGATTTCGGCTTCGTCGAAGGGGATGGCATTCCAGCCGTCGCGTTCCTGTGGCGTGGGAGGCAGGATGCCATCGTAAAAACCAGGCACGGCGATGCCCCCGGCTGGCGTGTGGATGCGCAGAAGGAGCCGGGCCATCTCGAGGGCGGGGTTGGCGATGGCGCCGCCGTACATGCCGGAGTGGAGGTCGGTGCGGGCTCCGGTCATCCGGGCTTCCATGCAGACGATGCCGCGGAGTCCGCAGGTGATGGAGGGGAAGCCGGGGCCGGCCATGCTGGTATCGGAGATCAGGATGGCGCCACATTGGAGTTCCTCGCGACGGGCCTCGAGGAATGGGCCGAGATTTGGGCTGCCGATTTCTTCTTCCCCTTCGATGAGATAGACCAGGTTGACCGGCAGCTCCACGCCGCGCTCGAGGAGTGCTTCGGTTCCGAGGATATGGCTGAAGGTCTGTCCCTTGTTATCCGTCGCGCCGCGGGCCACGACCATCTCTCCCTCGACGGTTGGCTGGAACGGGGGATGCCGCCACTGGTCGAGCGGGTCCACGGGTTGCACATCGTAGTGGCCGTAAATGAGGATGGTCTTCTTCCCTGGCGAGACTGGAGATTTGGCGAGCAGGAGCGGCGCGCCGCCGGTTGCGCAAACCTCTGCGGTGAAGCCGATTTTGTGAAATCGATCGCACAGCCAGAGGGCGCATTCGCGCATCGAGCCACCCAGGGCGGGATCGGCGGAAATGCTCGGGAAGGCGAGGTAAGCGCTGAAGGCCGCGAGCTGGCGTGGGGTGATCATTCCGGCGTTTCAAGTGGAAGCCAGTAGTGCCTGGTGGAGGAGACCATGTTTTGCATCTCGTAGAAGCGATGCGCCTCGGTGCGGTTGGGCCCGGAGTCGAGGTGGATGGAGTGGCAGCCAAGGCTGCGCGCTTCCGTGACCAGCCACTCGAAGAGCGCGGCGCCGAATCCATTTCTGCGGGACGCCGCTCGCGTAACGAAATCGTCCACGTAAAGAAAGCGCCCGCGGGAGAGAGAATCGAGCACGCGATAGCCGGCAGCGGAAATGACTTCCGGCGGCGTTTCCAGAAAGGCCAGGACATAGCCGGCATCCTGCATGGCCCGCACGCGGTCCACGAACTCCGGCTTCGTAAGGTGCGGACGGAGTTCGCACATGACTGAAAAGCAGCGCTGAATCTCCCCGGGCGCCCGTGCGCGGCGGATGCTGTGCATCAAAGGGATGGAGCGTTCGCAAAACGGGCGAGCCGGAAAGGAGAGAGGTCGAAACGGCTATCGCCCGTGGTGACGAGGTCCGTCATCAATTCCCCAATTGCCGTGGCGTATTTATAACCGTGGCCGCTGAAGCCGAGGGCGAGCCAGACGCGTGGATGCCCGGGCAATTCGTCGATGATGAAATCGCGGTCGGGCGTATTCTCAAAGAAGGTCGCGCCGAGGGTGAGCACCGGGCCGGCGGCTTTCGGGAAATAGCGGCGCAGGAAAACGCGCAGCGCCTCCTCTTCCTGAGGCTGCGGGGAGAGGACCGGCGCGGAGGGATCGATGTGATCGCCGTAGAAAAATTTCGAGAGCTTGAAGCCCGGGATGCCATGGATGGGGAGGCCGTAAAAATGGCCGAGGAGCGCCGAGTCAATAATCCAGCTCGGCATGCGGTCCGGGGAAAAAAGTTCCGGCGATTCCCTGGGCTGAAACCAGCCGACCACCTGGCGTTCCGGTTTTACCGGGATGCCGGGGAGCAGCGTCCTGGCCCATGCGCCGGTGGTTACGACGAGCGATTTTGCTTCGTACGTTCCGCGATCTGTTTCGACCGCGTAGAGTTCCCCGCCCAGCGGGCGCCATCGCAGCACTTTCTCGTGCCCGTGCAGCTCCGCGCCGGCGGCGAGAGCGAGGTTCAAATGGGCTTCCATGGAGGCGTCCGAGAGGACGAAGCCGGAACCGGGCTGATAGACGGCAAGCATTTCGGGATCGGGGGTGATGCCGGGAAAACGCCGGTGGGTTTCTTTGGCATCGAGAATCTCGTGGGCGATGCCATGTTTTTCGCAGGCGGCAAGCGAGCCTTTGAAAATCGGGGACTCGGGCGGGGCGACATCGAAGCTGCCGTTATTGTAAAACATCGGGCGTCCGGCTTTTTCTCCGAGTTCCTTCCAGAGTTCCACGGCGCGCAGAACCAGCGGGACATAGGTCGGCCCCTCGTGGAGCCCGAGCCGCAGAATGCGGGTGACGCCGTGGGAACTGCCGCGCCGATGCGGCAGCGAATATTGATCGAGCCCGAGGGTGCGCAGCCCGCGCCAGGCCGAGTGAGCGGCCACGGAAGCGCCCATGCCGCCGAGGCCGAGCGCGATCACATCGTAAGGTCTGGCCACGAGGAGATGACTAAAAGAAGGTGAGGTATTGGTCGGT
>Ga0116230_10005679_pt1 | contig 12240 bp, 6 predicted proteins | sample S1TSphfallax_3_FD_88678 | JGI IMG/M metagenome (GOLD analysis project Ga0116230, IMG submission 88678) | Host-associated microbial communities from peat moss isolated from Minnesota, USA - S1T2_Fd - Sphagnum fallax MG | ecosystem: Host-associated > Plants > Peat moss > Unclassified | place: USA...
CTTCTACCGCCGCAGAGCGTAACTCTGTTCATCTTCCATGCCGATGGCCACTGAAACCGCGTTGCATCCACCGAAGCGCTCTGCCGGCTTTGTCGTCCGGTCGCTGTTTACGACCGGTACGCGTTTGCTCGACCTGCCAAGCCGTTATGGGTTGCACCTGCTGGTGGCGAAGAAACTCGCCGTCGCCGATGTCGGAGCCTTTTACATCGTCTTCAGCGTCATGACCCTGGCCGCAGGGTTCGGGCGCATTGGGATCGACCGGGCACTGACCCGCGAAGTAGCGGCGGCGCTTGGCCGCGATCAGCCGGAACTCGTCCGCAAGGCGGTGCGGCGGGCCTTCCTTGTCACTGCGGGTCAGTCCCTGAGCATCGCGGTGCTGCTCGCACTGGCGGCGATTCCGATCGCGAACGACGTGCTCAAGAAGCCGGGGCTAGGACTGATGCTGATCCTTGGAGCGCTCACCATCGTACCGCAGAATCTATCCACAACAGCGGCGGGCGCGCTGGCTGGAATGGGCCGCATTGCGACCAGCCAAATGATCTATTCCTGGCTGTGGCCCGCGCTGTTCTGCGTCGGAGCGCTGGTCATGCCGCTCACGGTACCGCGCGTTCTGTGGCTGATCTTCGCCAGTCTGCTGATTGATGCGGCCGTGGGAATCGTGCTGATGTGGCGCGCGCTGCCTGAGAGCGTTCCCTCCGCGAAGACGCTCGCGCTGCCACCCTACTTCAGGGTTGCGGTCTCCTTCTTCAGCCTCGAACTGACCCAGCTCGCGATCGCATCGCTGCCAGCATTTGTCCTCGGCATCTTCGCGTCGGAGGTGCAGGTGGGTCGTTACGCACTTGCCTGGCGGATTGTTCTGATCCTGAACATTCTCGTCAGCGCGATCGCCGCCATGGCCTCACCACAGTTTGCGCGCGCCTCTGCGCAGGAGGATCATGCTGCACTGGCACGTGTGGGCAAGCAGGCAGTTGGACTGACGGCTGCCTTGTCCTGCGTGCCCATTGTGCTGCTGGCGGTCGCCCCCACCTTCTTCCTTGGCTTCTTCGGGCGCGGCTACGATGCGGCTGCCCCGGTTCTGCGCATCCTGCTCGCCGGCCAGACGACACTGGTGTTATGCGCAGCGATGCCGGAACTGCTGGGTATGTCGGGGCGCGCCCGGTCACTCTTCAAGATCAACGTCGCATGCGTGGTGGTGCTCACAGCTCTGTTGGCCGCCTTCACACCCCACTTCAAGGATGTGGGAGCGGCGACAGCGGTTGCTGTCACAATGGCCTTCAACGCAATTGCGGTGACTGTCGCCGTGAGACGCTATCTGGGTTTTATTCCCGTGCTCTCGTTGGCTGGAACCCTGGGAGGCAGTGTGAGGAGTTCTGCGCCAAACCCATAAGGATCCTCCAGCGGCGCAAAAGCGATATCGGTAACGTCTTCATATTTATCGATAACGAACTGTTTAGCCGGTCATTGACTTTGCCCTTTCGCTTTACTATGCTCGGGAGCATCTCTCCGCCGCCTGCGAGGTGCAATCCGGGTGATCGAACGCAGAAAGATTCTGAACGCGATCGTCGCTCTCGGGGCGTCGACGGCTCTCCCGCGTCGTGGTTCAGCCTTGCAGCACATTCCAGGCGGTGTGCGCCAGCCTCCCAGGCGCCCCGTCGTGCTGCGCTCGGCCGCCCTCGCTGTGACCCTGGATAAAGACGACGGATTGCCCTTTCAGTTCGACTTCGGTTCCGCGTCGCTGCCGGGCGAGGACGTGGGCCAGCCGATCCAGGCGATTCTGTGTCAACTCACTCCCCGCCGCTACACGACGGTGACCCTGCGACAACCGCAGATCGTGCAGAGCTCCGCGAGCGTCTCCTTTCGCTTCCAGCTTGCATGGGATGGCGCAAGAGCCGCGGATGTGGTGCTCCGGTACACGATCCACGGTGCTTCCCTGGTGTTGACGCTCGAACAGGTCAAAGAATATGCCGGCTTCGAACTCATCGAGCTCGCCATGCCCAACCTCGTGACTGCCCGAGAGCGGGAGGCGGATGCATGGATGGCTCAGGGACGCAACGGCGGATCTTTTGTCCATCTCGCCGATGCCAAGCCATACCGGCTCGAGGACGACGAGAACTTTGGCCGCATCAGCACCCAACTGCCGATGGGCGCCGTTGGGACGCGGCAGCTGGGCTGCTTGATGGAGGTAAGCGCCTTCATGGATGGGACCGAAACTTCGATCGTCGATATCGAAGCCGAGCGCCGCGCCTACATAGGGACAATCCAGGTGCATCGCGTTCATGGCGGTCGCTGCTACAACATGAACGACGGCGGCGATCCTGTATGCGGCGACGCGAACACGCCAAACCTGCTGGTCGAGCAGCCGTCGCGTTGTCGCTTCGATTTCTATGCGGTCGAAGATCCCAAAGTGCCGTGGTTCCCTGCGGCCGCATTGCTCAGGGCGATGACGCCGTTCAGCCCGACGAACTACTTCAATGACAAGCTGCTCTACTTGATTGGAGGAAAGTCCAAGACGGAGGCGGTGCCGAGAACCACCTTCGCGCAGAGCCGCGAGCTCATCCGCGACATCGCTCGGCTGAGCGATTACGCGCCGCAGGTTGCTTTCATCAGCGGCTGGGTCTATGACGGGCAGGACACTGGCTACCCCTCCGAAGATGTCGTCAATGCAAGCCTCGGCACGTATGAAGAGTTGATGAGCCTGATGTCGGACAGCCGAACTCTCAACGCAAACGTGAGCGTGAATGTCAACTACGATGACGCCTACAAGAGCAGTCCACTCTTCAACCTCGACTTCATCGCGCGCGAGCCGAATGGAGCCGTGTGGAAGAGTCGCGCCTGGGATGGCGAGGACTCGTACATCGTGGGCATGGCAAAGTTTGTTGCTGGAGGTTGGGCGGGACGTCGAATCGATTACACCATGTCCCGCTATCGCTTGCATGACGCAATCCTGATCGACGCGCTCTCATGGTTTACGATCCGCAATGACTGGGATCCGAAACACCCTGCAAGCGGGTATAAGAACCTCGTCGACGGCAAGTGGGTCGTGCTGGACGAGTTTCGCGGCCGCGGAGTCGAGGTTGTCTCCGAAAACTTCCGCTATCCCATGCTGGGCAAACTGGCGCTGTCCGTGAACGGCCCGGAGCCCCGGCCGTGCCCGTTCGGTGGAGCACAAATCCCTCTTACCGCAATCATCTATCGCCGCTCCACGATCTTCGGTGGTTCCGGCGACGGCGTGCTGCGCCCGCAGGAGAGCCTCTTCTGGAACAGCCGGCCCGGGCTTTGGTTCGACCACAAGACCGATCGCCGCGAGATCACGGACTTTTACTTCCTGGTGGCGCTTCCGTTCGGCAAAGTCCACGCACTCGAGGTTGAGTCCTACAGAGCCAAGGTGGGCCTTCGCGAACTCCGGTTGAAGGGAAATGCAGGCATCGCGATGGACCCCGGCAGTCGTGCCTACGAGGTGAAGTGGAACGGCGCCACCATCGCCCGCAACGACAGCACCACGTGCCCGCTTGATGAGAACAGGATTGCGTTTTACTCGCTGGCTGGCGGTCGCCTGCGCTACCCGTTGCCGGTGGGTTGGAGTCCACGCTCCATCACGGCGCGTCGACTGACCACCTCTGGGCATGCGGACTTCCCGGTTACTCTGGATTCCGGTGAGATCGTTGTCGACGCGCCGGCGCGAGAACCGGTCGTCGTTTATGCCAGCGTTGCAGCGATCCCAATGGTGGAAAAGTAATGCATCAGCTTGCGGTCTCGGCGCTGCTCGCCAGCCGGACGTGAATCCACGCGGAACGAGATTTCATCAGTGTCGAGCGCGCTCTTGCTCGGACAAGTGGTGCTTGCTCCCCTCTGATCGCACCTTCGCGACACGCTCCGCACGTTCGATCGGATTTCCGACGGTCGATTGGCGGACCATCAAGGCAGGCTTCAGCAAAATCTTCCGGGGCTTGGATTTCGTGGCGCTGTCTGTAATCAGGTCGAGCGCGAGCTTTGCCGCCGCCTCGCCGAGTCGCCCGGTTAACTGGTCCACCGAGGTCAGGGGAATCTGCAAGTACTCCGAATAACGCACGTTGTCGAACCCGACGAAGGCAACGTCGTCGGGAATGGATAGACCCGCGTCGAGAGTGGCTTTCATGGCGCCGATGGCGACGACATCGTTGTGGCAAAAGACGCCGTCCGGCCTGCTCTTGCGCCGCAGCAGCTTGTGCATGATCTCGTATCCGGCCTGATGGTTGGATTCAACGTCGGGCGGCTGTGGGATCACAAACGATTCCGTCAACTTGATGGAGTGAGTTTCGAGTGCCGTGCGAAATCCACGGAAGCGATCAGCTTCAGGCCCCAGGTCAGGACTCCCGATGTAGGCCAAGCGTTTGCGGCCAAGCCGGATCAGGTGCTCTGTTGCAAGCTGTCCTCCGGCACAGTCATCCGTGCCCACGAAGTTCGCCTTGAAGTGAGGAAATGGCTTGTCGATCAGCACGAACGGCGTTTGTTGCTTCTGAATCTGCGCGAATCCCTTCGCGTTGTTTTGGCACGATGCAAGCAGCAGCGCGTCGACCCCCCGCGCCAGCATCATGCGAATCTCCGATTGCTCGATCTCCGGTTCGTCTTCAGACGAAGCAACGATCAGGCTGTAGGAATGCTTGCGTAGCTCGCCCCCCAGCGACTTTGCCAGTTCCGCAAAAAATGGATTGAGCAGGTCGGGCACAATCAGCCCAACGATCAAAGACTGGCCGGTGGCGAGACTGCGGGCCGTCATGTTGGGCTGGTAGTCGAGTTCCTTCATGCGCAGAAGAACGCGTTGCCGCGTCGCTTCACTGATGTCGCTGACGCCGCGCAGCGCCTTGGACACAGTCATTACCGAAACGCCCAGATCGCGCGCGATATCCTTCAATCGAACAGCCATGCCCACTCCGGAAGGGAAGAGGGCTGGGTAGCCCCGCGTTCGCGGGCGATGCTCTGCGCCGCGCAGCACCGAGCATACAACAGGAACAGTGCAGAGTGCACCGGCATTCTTGCTGAACGCCGGTTTCCCGGGAAGCTGAAAAAGCGGTTCTTTCTGCGCACACTTTTCAGAGCCTATGGTAAAGTTACCGGTAACGTTCAAGCATTCCCGTAGAGAACGGTCGGCCCCTGCAAGAAAATCCAAGCATGCAGCCGGCGATTCCGCGCAGCCAATGATGGCGTGGAGCCGTGTCCATTCTCGCAAAAGGATCTGACGTGAAGGTCGACACGATGGATACGATCGAGGGACTCCAACCCACCCCGGATCTGAAAGGTGTAGGGTTCTGGTCCGCCACTTCTGCCAACGTGCTGAACATGGTGGGAGTGGGCCCGTTCCTTACGATCCCCCTTGCGCTTGCGGCCATGGGTGGCCCGCAGGCGATGCTGGGCTGGATTCTCGGTGCGCTGATCTCGTTATGCGATGGAATGGTGTGGGCGGAACTTGGCTCCGCGATGCCATTCTCCGGGGGGCCGTATCATTACCTCCTCGAAGCATTCGGCCCGCGAAAGCTGGGGCGTGTCTTTGCCTTTCTTTTCCTGTGGCAAGCGATAGTGCTTGGCCCTATCTCGATCGCCGGCGGTGCAGTCGGATTCGCCCAGTACGCCGTCTACTTCCTGCCCGGCATGCATCACTGGGGAACGGTTGCGCTGGCGGCCGCGGTCTGTTTGGTGAACACCGTCTTGCTTTACCGGAACATCCGCTCGATCACCTATCTCTCGATTGGGATTGCGATCGCGGTCTTTGCCGCCACCCTCTGGGTCATCGTCACGGGGGTTCTCCATTTTCACTCTTCCCTCGCGTTTGACTTTCCGCCTCATGCCTTTCATCTGGACCGCGGCTTCTTCTTTGGGCTGGGATCGGCTACGTTGATTGCCGCGTACGATTACGGCGGGTACTACAACGTCTGCCTGATCGGCGATGAAGTGGAGAATCCAAAGAAGACTATCCCACGCTCGATCCTGTTTTCCATTCTTGCCGTGGGCGCCGTTTACCTCGCGATGAACCTATGCATCGTGGGCGTGCTGCCGTGGCGTGAGGCAATGGCTTCGAAGGCTGTCGTCACCGATATGATGGTCCGCGTCTATGGTCCGCATGGTGGGGCGGCTATGACCATCCTCGTTCTGCTGGCAGCCTTCGGCTCAGTCTTTGCCATCCTGCTCGGCTACTCCCGCATTCCTTATGCGGCGGCGCGACAAGGACAGTTCTTCGCGATCTTCGGCCAGCTTCATCCCACCGGCAACTTTCCCTCCGTCGCCGTTGTGGTGGTGGGGGTTTGCTCCGCGCTCGCTTGTATGTTCACGCTCGAAAACCTGATCACCGCTTTGATCGTCGTGCAAACTCTTTTGCAGTTCGCCGCACAGTGCGTCGCAGTGATGCTGTTGCGCCAACAGAAGCGCGAGCCCGCCACGTCGTATCGCATGCCGTTCTATCCCATGCCCGCGTTGCTGGCGCTGGCTGGATGGCTGTACATCGCGTTCAGCAGCGGTTGGGTCTACGTCGCACTTGCCTTCGGCCTGATGGCCGCAGGCATCGCAATCTTCTTATGGCGTGCCAACGAAAAATCAGAGTGGCCATTCGCGGAGGTGCACGCTTGAGCAAGCGATGGGATGCCGTCACGGTCGGCGAAATTTACATCGATCACGTCTTCTCTGGGCTGCCCAAGTGGCCGCTTCCTGGCGAGGAGATCTTTACTCGCAACTATCTGCGCGAACTCGGGGGCGGCGCAGCCATCACGGCGTGCGGGCTCGGTTTGCTTGGGCGTAAGGCGGCCGTGTTCGGCGTCGTCGGTAAAGTCGAGGCCGAGTGGATCAAGAGCCGACTCGCTGAGTTCCATGTGGACTCGGAAGGCCTGGATGTCATTGACGGAAGCTCCGGCGTGACCGTAAGCGTCTCGGTGCAGCGTGAGCGTTCGTTTTATAGCTATCTCGGCAGCAACGGTCACCTGTCTGCCTACCTTTCATCGGACGCGCTGCTCGATCAACTCTGCCAGGCGCGACATGTTCACTTCGCTGTCCCTCTGCCACGCCGCATCGCGCAAGCTTTGATTCCCCGTCTGAAGGAAGCCGGATGCAAAGTATCACTCGACCTTGGCTGGCAGCCCGAGTGGTGCTGCAATCCTGAAAATCTGCAGACCTGCCGCGAGATCGACTACTTCCTTCCCAACCGCAAGGAGGCGGAATACCTCACTGGCAAAGAGCATCCCGAAGAGGTTCTGCTGGGGCTGGAAGAGCTTGGATTTACCCATGTTGTCGTCAAACTGGGTCCGGAGGGCGCGGCCATTCACACCGGTGGCGCCATGTTGCAGGTTCCCTCGCCTGACGTCGATGTCGTGGATACAACTGGCGCGGGCGATGCCTTCGATGCGGGGCTTATCGACGCCGTCCTCGACGATGCGGAACCCCTGGAGATTTTGCGGCGCGCTTCAGCCTGCGGCGCACTTTCGACCCGTGCAGCCGGAGCGCTGAACGGTCTCGCCAAACGAGAAGATCTGGAGACGATTCATGTCAGGTAAAGTGACGCTTATCGGCGGCGGCGGCGTGCGCACGCCGCTTGTGATTTACGGAATCAACGAGTCAAGCAAGCACCTCGGGATCGATGAGATGGTGCTCTATGATCTTGACCCGGAACGCGCGCAGGTCATGTGCGAACTCGGTCAGGCGTTGGTCGCTCGTGAGGGTGGAAGCCTGAAGCTGCGCGTCGCGACCGAACTTGAAGACGCAATTGCGGGCGCGTCGTTCGTACTCACCGCGGTGCGTGTTGGAGGCATCCAGGCGCGCGCAATTGACGAGCGAATCTCCATCGAAAACGACTATCCGGGGCAGGAGACGACTGGGCCTGGCGGGGTCGCCATGGGACTGAGAACGATTGCGGTGGCGATTGAATATGGCCGTTTGATCGAGCGCCTCGCGCCCGACGCGTGGATGATTAACTTCACCAATCCGGCCGGCTTGATTACCCAGGCGGTCTCGCATCATTCGGGCGTGAAGGTGATCGGCATCTGTGACACGCCCACCGAACTGTTCCATCGGATCGCCCTCGCATTAGGCGAGCCGCTCTCTGAGGTCCACTGCGAGTACGTGGGATTGAACCACCTGGGTTGGGTGCGTCGCGTTCTGCTTCGCGGAGAGGATGTCACCGCGCGCATTCTCGCCGACGATGCCGCACTCCGCAGTCTCTATCAGGCGCCGCTCTTTGACCTCGAACTGATCCGCAGCCTCGGCCTCATTCCAACGGAATACTTGTTCTTCTACTACAGCCGGCGCAGGGCGCTCGCCAATCAGCGCACAGCCGGTGCGACGCGTGGAGAAGAGATTGGAAAGCTGAATGAGACACTCTTTGCCAGTCTGGCCGAAAGCATCGCTGCGCGTCGGCCTGACAAAGCGCTATCCACCTATGTCGACTACCTGAATCAGCGGTCGGGATCCTACATGGCACTGGAAGCCAGTGCCGGCACCGCCTTCGATGCGTCGAATGCCCTCACCGAAGATCCGTTCCGCGTCGCGACTGGATATCATCGCATTGCCTTGGACGTGATGAACGCCCTTTGCAGCGAGCAACCAAGCCGGGTTGTGGTGAACGTGCGCAATCAGGGCGCGATCGACGACGTCGATGCGAATGACATCGTCGAAGCTGCCTGCAGGATCTCGAAGCACGGCATCGTGCGCGAGGCCTGTGGCGCTTTGCCGGCAGATGTGCGCGGGCTGGTGCTGGCGGTGAAGGCATACGAGCGCGCGTCCATTGAAGCTGCCGTTACAGGTTCCGCAGCTGCGGCGCGCAAGGCGATGCTGCTTTATCCGGCCATCGGCGAATGGGAGCCATCCGCCGATCTGCTGCGTGAGTTTGCGGCAAGGAGCCCGGCGTTTCCCCAATTGAGCTGAAGCTCGATATCTTCTTTGCTCAAAAACGGTGGAACAAGAAAAGAAAGAAAGAAAATTGTTGCCAGCGGCGTTACCGGTAACGTAAAGTGGTCCGCAATCAGGATGTGGAACGTTCCCGGCATTCGGACACTCGCTGACTCATGTTTCATTGGCTCCTGAATCGAAGCGATGGCTTCAGAGTCGTAGCCGCCGCACTTGGTAGCAGCAAATCTCTGGGCCCGGCAGGACGCCACGAGCTCAATGTCACTCGACCGACGCTCGATCGATCCGTTTCGCATGCCTCACGAGATTGACACGGAATATCGCTGACTGTGCGGAAGCTGACCTTGACGGAAGCACGAAGCGAACAAGGCTCGGAAGCACAGGCCACGCACTGGTGCAGTACGAAGTAACTCTTAGGAGGCAACGATGAAGCACGTTTCAGGATTACCCTCGAAATTCTTCTTCGCAGTCACTCTGCGAATGTGTCCCCTTGTTCTTCTCAGTGCGGTGGCGCTATCCGCATCGGTCGTGCAAGCTCAGTCGTCGACGAGCGCCCGGCTTTCTGGCTCCGTGACGGATCCAAGCGGCGCCGTTGTGCCCAAGGTGAAGGTCACCGCAACGAATGTTGGAACGGGCCTGACCACCAGCGTGCAGAGCGATAGCGCCGGCAACTACGCCTTCAACTCGCTCCCCGTAGGCGACTACAAAATCACCGCCTCGGGTACCGGGTTTGTCTCGTTGGTCGAGACCGGAGTTACGCTGGGCGTCTCGCAATCCGTGACACTGAACCTTCCGTTGAAGCTTGGCGGTTCGTCTGACTCCATCACGGTCACCGGTGGCGCGGACCTGATCAACACCACGACCGCAGAACTGGCTCAAACGGTCGATGAAGGCACCATCAAGGATCTGCCGCTCAACGGCCGCGATCCCGGTACGCTCGTCTTTCTCTCAGCCGGAGTGACCAACGAACTCAACAGTCAGGCGTCGACGCTTCAGTCGACCAACTCCTTCCCTAACGAGTCTGGCGCATCGGCCGGAGGTCAGCGGCAGGGAAGCACCTGGTACCTGCTCGACGGTATCTCGCACATGGATACCTACACCCTGCTCGCGCTGCCGTTCCCCAATCCCGACGCGACGCAGGAGTTCCGTGTCATCTCGAACAACTTCGATGCGCGCAACGGCTTTGCTCCGTCCGCGATCGTCAGCATTCAAACCAAGTCGGGATCGAACCAATACCACGGGGGAGTGTTCGATTTCGTGCGCAATGGTTATGTGAACGCCGCCAACCCATTCAGCGGGCCGGCCTTCGGTTCAACCAAGGCCGTGAACGGATTGCACCGCAATCAGTTCGGCGCTTTCATTGGCGGCTACGTCCCGCATTTTAGAGACAAGCTCTTCTTCTTCGGCAACTACCAGGGCACTCGCGAGAGCTTTACCGCGGCGACGAACACCGCCATCACTCCGACCCCCGCGGAACGCAACGGAGACTTCTCCGTTTACAACGGCATCCTGAACCTGCCGGCTCCGTTCGTCAACAACATGGTCAATCCCGCGCTGTTCAGCCCCGGCGCGGTCAAGCTTCTGCAGTACATTCCCGTCGGAGGCGTAGGCGGCGTCGTCAACTTCGCCTTCCCGCCGCAGGTCACGACCTTCAACGAGTACACGATCCGCCTCGACTACAACCTGAACGACAAGCAGCGCCTCTTCTTGCGCAGCTTTGTCAATCAGTACAACCAGGAAGCGCAGTCGCTCCCCAACAACATCCTCGCAGGCGTCCTTGGCTCCGATGGAACGTTTCTTAGCGAAGTGTTGAATCATACCTGGACGATGAGCCCAACCAGCGTCAATACGCTCGCGCTTGGCTACATCAGCTACGGCTTCCATACCGGCTCGCCCGTGCTCAATTCAAGCGGGCAACCCATCTGTCTTTCCGAGTTCATCAACGTTGCCGACCCGCCGAACGCCTGTTATCTCGAAGATCTCAACGTGCTCCCTGGTGGCAGCTATAGTCAGTACGCTCCCGCGACTGGATTTAGTTCCTTCTCCAGCAATCCCTTCAACACCAAGAGAATGGATTACAGCCTCACCGAGACCTACACCAAGACCATCGGACGCCACACGATCACCGCGGGTGGCGACATCTTCCACCGGCACCACACGGAGAACTCCCAGTTCAATGAGAGCCCGGTGATCAGCTTCAACGGTGAGTACACCGGCGCGCCGTTCGCCGACTTCCTGCTCGGCTACGCGGATAGCATGTCGCAGGGAGCGGAGCAGGCGGTTGCCACTTCGCAGTGGATGTTCGGCGTCTATGGCCAGGACCAATGGAAGGTCGCACACAATTTGACCGCAACCCTGGGACTGCGTTGGGATCCGAACACGCCTGCGGTCATCGCTGGCGGGCAGGGAACGGACTATATTGCCGGGGAGCAGAGCACACGCTTCCCCAATGCTCCGGTAGGATTCGTCTTCCCCGGCGACCCAGGCGTTCCGGACAGCCTCTACTACGCCAGCTACGGCTACTTTGAGCCGCGCATCGGGCTCGCATGGACACCGAATTCCACCCTCGCCGTTCGCGCCGCTTTCGGGCTCTTCACCACTCCGATGGAAGACGCGTTCTACCAGCGCGTCCAGGGAGCACCGTTCACCGCGAGCTACGGCCCCCCCTCTTCCGTCTCACAGTACATCCCCTTCGACAACCCATGGAGTACCTGGGGCGGTGCGCCTGGCTATGCCGCAGGGAAGAGCCCGTTCCCGCCATTCCCCACTCCCGATTCCAACCCACCCAGCAATACGACGTATGGGTTCGGCCAGGGAGCGAATATCTCGGCCACCTTCCAGCCGCATCTCAAGCTCGGGGTTACCCAGAGTTGGAATCTCTCGCTCGAGCAGCAGTTTGGGAAGTCGAACGCGCTGCATCTCGCCTATGTCGGGAGCGAGTCGTTCCACCAGGCAACCACGGTTGATCTGAATCCCGGAACGACGGGCGTGCCGGGACAGCCGGATCCCAACCGTGGCATCCGTACCAATCCCAACCTCGGCCTCATCCTGCAGGTGCAGGACGGCGGAACGGCAAGCTACAGCTCGCTGCAGGCGGGAATCGAACATAAGTTCTCCCATGGCTTCCAGTTCCAGTCGAACTTCACCTGGTCGAGAACCACCGACGTGGGAGGCTCCGGAGACCCTGACTTCGAATCGTCAGTCAGCGATCCCTTGAACGTAGGCCATGACAAAGGACTTTCGAGTCTCAACGTCCCGCTGGTCTGGGTCAACTACGGCCTCTATCACGGCCCCACCTTTGAAGGCCGCAACTGGGCGCTCAAGAACCTCGTCGGCGGCTGGGAACTCAGCGCGATCTTCAGCGCCGAGTCGGGCGAA
>Ga0116230_10005680_pt1 | contig 12240 bp, 9 predicted proteins | sample S1TSphfallax_3_FD_88678 | JGI IMG/M metagenome (GOLD analysis project Ga0116230, IMG submission 88678) | Host-associated microbial communities from peat moss isolated from Minnesota, USA - S1T2_Fd - Sphagnum fallax MG | ecosystem: Host-associated > Plants > Peat moss > Unclassified | place: USA...
TTGTTGAGTGTAAAATGCACAACATCAATTGGGAAAAACTTTTTACCTTCACAAGGAATGGAAATCTGTGCTCTCTAATGGAAACCATGCGCACATGCCCAATAGAGCCAATTTTGACCTGCTCAATGAGCTTTGCCACTGCAGGAATATATCTATATTCCAATCCTACTTGAACTAACACCTCAGGCCGAGATCGTGCTGCTTCCATCACCTAATTTTAGCAATTTCAAGAAATCAACAGATTTAAAGCTGTGACATGGTATTCAAAAATAATTTAACATTTAAATCAGAACCTGGATGTAAATGATGTTGAAGCTATGCAACATAGCAGAGTGAACAACCAGACACCTCACCAAATAGCAATCTTCAACTGTAGTGCAAAGAGGCTTCTCCACAAGAATATGGTGGGATTTGGGGTGGTTGAGAATATCAAGCAGGATTTGTGCATGTGTCATGTTGGGGGTGGCTACCACGACTACATCACACAGCCCACTGTCCAACAGAGATCCATGATCTGCAAACACCTGCAGGCAGCAAGTGCCATGACAAACACAAGTCCCACAATCAAGGAAACAAGCTGAGCTTGACATCAAACAAGCCTTAATTTCTGGAGTTCAACTCAACAGTGTCAACCACAAGGGATGTAACAGCAGGAGAAAGTCTTGAGACGTCAAAACACAATCTTGAGCTCAGGAAGAAACAACCCATTCAAGGAGCCTGACAACCAAAAAAAAGATTTGTTACCTCAAGGGGCGGAGCTGGTCTGGAGAGTTGCAATGCAGACGCTACAGCAACGGCTTGCTGTCGGGAACCGGGATCTGGGTCTGCAACAGCTACTACAAGAGCTCCAGGTATTGCTGCGAGATTGTACTGATGCTCTCTTCCCATCATCCCCACCCCTATGATCCCATATCTCAACAAACTTCCCCCGGCCTGGAGCTCCATCTCTAGAATCTCAAGTCCAGGGTAGAAGTAGACTTTTGTCTTGTTTGAAACTGTACAACACGATGCGATGAATGAGCTGCAGCAAGGAATTGGATCTGGACTTTCTTTCTTTCCTTCAAGAATGAAGTTCCTTGTTGTCCAGCCAGTGAACTCTCTGTAGTATTCAGACTAAGTTTCAGAGAATCCCACGGAAAATCCCATGAAATTCAACATCACCTCGCTGCCGGATTCAACCTAGAATTGGAGGATACATATATTACACAGAAAACATCATGGGTCCACACACAAAATGCAAAGAGCCAAGGACGTCCACTCACACAAAAGGTCTTATACTCACCTACTGCAAAGAAGCAGCCGCAGCTAGACTTGTTGTTCCCGAAGTTGTGCAAAATTATTTACTCCTTTCAATTCTTGTATACAACTGCAAAATACACGACAATAATAATCTGATACCAAATGCGAACCAACAGTTGCTATAATTACTCTCAACATTCAATGCAAAACAACAAAACCTAATACTACTACAACTACTGCCCGGAGATTTTTCTGCAAAAAGATAATGCATACCCGATACAGATCTGAATGGGTACTTGTGATTTGCTCGTAATGGGTACACTCCGAAATTCTTCAGCGTCGTCACAGAGCGAGCGAGACAGAGATCTGCGAGACACAAATAGACGAGACGATGGAGCGACGTTCTTATCGGATTCTGGGCTGGCGAGCATCCAGGCTGGGTACCGGTGGGGCGACCGGGTGAAGCAAACACGGCGAGGAAATCAGGACCTTTGGATGCGGCCGGGTGTTCTCGGACCCGACCCGTGCTCAGGGCGGCTGCATAGAAGGTGCCTGAAGCTGCCCGGTGCGTTTCTGACACTAGTAGGTACGAGGAGGATTCATTGCACCTGGACGCGTTCCTTTTTTCGTTTTCAATTCGTCACGTAACTGCCTCGGTAATAAAAATAATTTAAAAAAAAGAAGAAAAAAGCCATGACCATCTTGATGGTAATTCCTCTGCCACTGGCACCCCATTGGTTGGATCATGATTTTTGTCTCAGGAATATATTAATATACCCTAGTTGAATTTGCAGGTTCCACAAAAAATTCTATTATTTTTAGACATTCTAAAATTTTCCCCCAAAAAACAACACTTTTCTCCAAAAACAACATTTCTGTGAAGGAAAATGAAGCATCTTTTGAGATATTCAAGAATTTTCGGAATTAAATAATTATTCAGCAGAGACCTGACAAACTTCAACTACTATAGCATGTTTTTGTTTCAATTTGGTAGGGTAGTTCGTTTGAGTTAGTATTTCTAAATTATTTTATACGTTATTTCTATATTTCTTTATAAGTATTGTTGATAAATATATTTTTTGGTTTCCTAAATGCCATAATATAGTCTATTATTACTTAGCTCTCTTTTTTTTCCCTTACGGAACCTTCATTCACTTTATTTGCACATGTTTTCAATGTATTTTATTTTGGTTTGTTCATGAAAGATTTTGCTTTGCTTTTGTGCTTATGGTACATCTTTTCGATTAGAACGGATTGTTTTCAATCAATGCACATGGTTTTGAAGATTTTTGCTTCCTAGCTTTGGTGTCATTTTTTTTCATTTTGTGCTCACCTTGGGGACACATTGGAATTAGAGGGCAATCTCTCAAAATTATGCTTGTATTGAATGTAATAGAGTTATCCGTAAAGTCACACAATTAAGGGGCGAGAACAGCCAGCATAATAGGGCATGAAACACATAACTGAGAATGGAAATTTTACAAAACGAAATTATTGGGACCCAAACTAATTTTTCCCCCAATTTGGGTGATAAACTGAGTTTCATCCTGCCTTTCACTTTTCTTCAGCGTCTCGACTGCTGTTACAAATATTTTCACTGCTCCTACTTGCACAACTACTGTAATTACTTTCGAACCCTGTGCATTAAATGCTGAGTTTCAGCATTTCATACGGAGATTTAGTAAAATTTCCTTACTTTGTGGATACCTTACTTTGTGGATACCACTGAGGGAGGGGACAGGGGGTGAAAGCAGGCCCAAAGACAGGGTGACTTTACGGATAACTCTAATGTATTGGGTTTTTAGGCAATTTATTATCTGAAATTGCTAGAACTAAATATTATGTGGGTTGAATATTGAAAATTGTGTTAGCAACATTACGCAATAAACAAATTTAGCAAAAATTGTCATATCTCATCATTGTAACTGCACATCACCATGGATACTCTACATGGGACATTGTCCTTTTGTGGGCCACCATTCGTATTCTTTCCAAATGGATCTAAGCAGTTAGTGGTCCAAATAAAGGAAGCTTACACCCGAATTTGTCTCCAGGTTAATGAAGGCTAAGGCCATATAGCCCAATATTCGGTGCATCTTCCCTCCCTCAACAGAACATCATCATGCATGGATTGTCTGAAAGATTTTATGGACATAGACGTATGGAAACCTTATGTCATAACAAACTTGTAATTGCATGTGCAAATCTATGACCTTCATTGTTGGATCTAAAGTTTTCTCCTACGTAATACAATACACCTCATTATGGATCAGCAGTAAGGAAATGTTACAATTAGGGGATGTTTTGACAATTGTTTATCACTTGTCAGGTTAGTATTTCTCATGTAGCTGTTTTCCGTCTCCTCTTTAATTTCATTTTCATCAACTGAAAACAAAGGATTCTAAATCCATCCATCTTAGCAATATAATATATGCACACCGAAGACCCATTATTATTATTTTTCCCAATGTTAAGATTTTCATTTCATCCGTAATCAAAAGCAACAAAATTTTCTTCTTCATATTCCAATTTGTAAAATGAATTAAAATCTTTCATCTTTACATTCTTTTGACGATTTTTTTAATATGACAACTTGTATTAAATGTTTCATTGTTTCTAATTTCCAAGGGTTTAATATTACAAAGTGGTAACTCAACATGTAACCAAAATTGTAAAATAGGTAATGCTTTTCAGGTGATCTAGTGTCACAAAATGCCTTTTCATATTTGCATAGATTAACAAAAATAGGTTAAATAAGTATGCTTAAAAGAGATAGGTTCTAACAAATAGCATGTTAGTATAGATAACATTATCGAGAACAGGCACATGTTAATTTGCCTTTCCATGTTTATGTAAGTGGGTAAGGGAAAGGAGTGAGGTAGCTAGGCTTGGAAGGGTAGTTATTCCATATCATTATTTTGATATAAATAACATGGACATGAAAAGGCACATGTTAATGTACCTTTTCATGTAGGTGGGGGAAGAGAAAGGATTGAGGTAGTCATGATTGGAGGCAATAGATATGAATGACACAAGCAAACATCACTATTTTTATTGTATAGATGAGCATGTTTGTCGTATTCACTTGTGTGCATCTATTGTTCAACTTTGCGATACACTTTTATCTTGCATACTTTCAAAATTCACCTTGCATGCATAAATTTGACTATGCCATGTATTTTTGAAATTATATGGTAGAGTAAAGGTTTAAAACTCTCTCTCTCTCTCTCTCTCTCTCTCTCTACACACACGTATTGTAGAGATACACAACTTATGTATGTACAAGGTGAAATTTTGTTTGTCATGTATTGGAGGTATACCGTCTTCAATTTTGGTCTCCAAAAAATGGGGGTTCTGTGTGGCCACCTTTGGTTTAGGCCATTATGGGTTTTCATTTATTGGTCATTTACACTCCACCAATTGTACACATTTTGGGAGTCAAATATTTTGAGCATTAGCCTATTGTGACTAATCTGACTTTACATTTGTATGGTTATATTATTAAATTTAACATTTTTTATGTTTGAAAAATTCAACATAAAAAAGGTCTAAAACTTGTTCACTTTTGGCTACAAAAACACTTAGAATTTTAGGGGTCAAATTTATTTAATTAAATATATAATGTAAGTTTGTATGTTTGAGGCCTTTCAACCAACCTTCATTCATATATCCACCTATTTGGATATGAAAAGGCACATGTTTTGCACCATTTGCTATCCAAATTATTTTGGTTAAAATAGCTAATTGCCTCCTTTCCACTACCCTTGAAAACCACCCACCAAGGTATATGACATAAGATGAGGTGCTATAGAGAACACCTTGAGGAACACATTGGGAACTTCATTGGGAACATGCTGAAAACATGATTGGAACACAAGAGTGAAAAAAATTCATTTTGCCAACTAAGTAATAATTTCCCCAATGAAATACCTATAAAAAAATTACATAGAGAGACATTTGAAGTACTCCTAAAAATTACAAGTCAAGAAAAAACCAAAAGATAGATTCTTTAAATGGTGTTCCTCACCAAAGGAACTCATTTTTTCAAATTATTGGAACTTTTTCTTGATACACTCATTGTCCAAATCAAAATTCTTTTTTTAAAAAGCCAAGCAACTTTTTAATAATATTTTATTCATAAAATTTCTTCAACAAAAAAAATTTCTTAAATTTGTTTTTCATTGTTTTGAAGTTTGAGAAATCTAACAAATTGAGGGTGCGACATTTATGATAATACCACCCAAAGAAGCTTTCACCCTCTCTCATATCCCAAGTTTGATTTTTGATATAGTTGTAAATTGCTTGTATTGTGAAAAAGTTATGAGGGCTACACATCCAAGGTGGGATATAATTTTTTTTTTAGAGGTTGAAATCATATTTATAGTTTGAAATTTGACAAAAATTCGTCAATTAAAAAAAACTCAATTCCAGTTTACCATGCCACTTAGTGACCTTGCTAACCTTCATCTTGACCCTACCTACCAATTAATAACCAATCCCCCTTCCTACCTATCTTTATCTTTTATTAACTAAACTTATATCTTTTCTTCATTAAATCTCTACCTCTCGAGAAAACTTTTATATTTTTTTGGCTAAACCTTTATCTTTTGGCAAACTTTTTATCTTTTTAAAATTAGACTTTAATCTTTTAGTCAAACCTTTATCTTTTGACAAAACCTCTATATTTTCATGGCTAAACATATACCTTTTAACAAAACATTTCTAATTCTTAAGTAAACTTCTATCTCTTTCTAGTTAAACCTTTACTTTTCAACAAAACTTTTATATTAACCCCCTTACCTACCTAACTACCCACTTGCTATAAAATAAAATAAATTGAATTTAAATGTGTTTATATAATTGTTAGGGTTTATAACATCTACCATTAGAATCATTTAGGGTTTTTTATATTTACGTTTTTTGGGTTAATTAACTTTAAACTATAGGGTTAATTTTTTCATTCCTTAGTTTTAAAATTTGAATAGCTTTAAAATTCAAAGCATAATTGATTGTTATAATTTACTTTTGTTTCCATTTGTATGGTCTACCTAGGATGTACCACCAATCTTGGTTGAACGTAATTGGGTGATGGCTCAATACATGAATGTAATACCCACAAATGGGGACCTATGAAAACCACTTGATCTTGGTTGAAGGTAATTAGATGATGACCCAATCCAAGAATGCAATACATGCGTCAACCCTAAACCAAGTCATGTTAAAAATGGTTTGGAGTTTCTAAAACCAACAATTATTTTCATGACCTACATGCAAGTATTACATTAAAATAATGATTTTGTCCTTTGTAATACCTACACATGGATTTCAATGAAAATGACTCAATTTGGTTCATAGTTGTTAATTGAAGAAATAGTTTCAAAATGCAACACATGCATCCCCTCAAGTTGGATAAACCAACACTTATTTTGTGACTTGTATGTGAGTATTGCAATTTTTGTTAAAATGTCAATGCATATTTCGTGACCCATATGTGGGTATTACAAATTTTCCTTCATGTCATTGGGATTTTCCAAGACATTATTTAGGTATTACTTACAAATTTCAACAACTTTAGCATTGAAAATTTGAAATTATAATGGAATTCAATAAAAGATGGTTTTGGGCCTAGGACAAAAAGGTTTATCTAAAATCAAAATTGCTTTACATATATCCATATGTCATAAATATCAGTATTCAAATGCAATCCCTATCCTTTATTTACATAATAGGTGGATGGAAATTGCCAAGTTTATAAAATTGTGTTCAAAATTTTCACTACATACAATTCTACCCAAACCTTAATCCATATTTAGGAAAAAATCTTCTTTAAAATAACAATACACATTGCCCATCCCATGCATGTGGTGATAAGTTAATACCATTTTTGTTGCATTTTCCACATGTTGATGGGTATAGATATCATGATGTTAGAGCTAAATACTAACCATAGTCATAACAAACTTGTCTTTACTAGTTTCACAAAGTTTACATTAAAACAATAATTCACAATTAGCATGGGTACTCCAAAAAACCCTAAACCAAACAAGGAAAAAATGGGAAAAATGGGTGGGTATGAAAGCATACCTACCATCCACAAATCATGTCAAATTCATGGAAATTGATGACTGTGTTAATTTCTTATATTTTAATTGTTTTGTTACATTACATAAATACAATCACAATAAACATTACATTATGCAACCATTTATGTTTGCATTATAGTAATTGTGATGGATCTTTTAGAACCCGTACTGAATTTTTGCACATTAGTAGCATTTCACCTTCATGGAAAAAAACCTACATGCATACACATCATTTTCATAAAAAAATATTAAAACCTATAGTTGGTAAATGGGACTTTCTCTCTAACTCCTTTCCTAATTTGTTTATCAAAATATAGGGAAACTTGAAAGACCATTTTATCAAAACCTCAAGTCAAGCAATGAAACAAATCAAATGGAAAACTAAATGAACACACCATAAGCCAAAGTGGTAAAAAACCCATGATTGGAAGAAGGTTTACAAGAAATACGGAAGGATAAGTGCTACATTTTATCACTTGCCCAAGTTCACATGATCATTGTGAAAAAAATCAAAATACAAAAGGAACATATCATGTGTGAAGAGGAAAATGACCAACTATGTAAAAATTTGTAATCAATCCAAAGATGTGAAAAAAACATGTTCAATCAATAAGAAAATGGACAACACCAAACATCATACCATTTTCATAACATGGTAATGAAATGAACAAACATTGCCCATCTCCATAGCATGAAAGGTCTCTTTGAAAAATTAAAGATAAAAACAAAAAGCTCTACCATTTTGTTGTGATATAAATGTTTAATTTGGTTGAATTTATCTTCAAGCTTGAGCCTTGATTTTATTTCATCAATCCTTAATGACTTTGCTACCTATTTTGCTATGGTGGAATGATCATTCATCAATACTAACACACACATTCATACGTGTTCCTTTAAAAATTTAACTACTATTCTTGTAGTTTCCTACAAGTAATTTTCATAATGGAATAAGGTTACTTGAACAATGGAACAATAAAAAAATTGATTAGAATATGAATGCTTTTGCATAAAATAGTAGATTACCTTTCAACTTTCCAAACATGCTCCACCAAAATCAGCACATTTTTTGCAAAACATGCATCACCTTAAAAGTTTAATCTTTCACAATAAGGAAATAAAAATATCCACAAGACACAAAAAACACTAAAGAAAACCTCTTCCTCCTCATCCTTATTCTTCTTTTTTCCCTTCTTTTTGGGTTTTTTTTTTTGCTTCTTTTATTCTTTTTCTTCTTCTTTGAAAAAAAAAGTGATGACAATAATAAGCTACAAGTTTGTTGTTGTTGTTTGTAGTTGAAGGCCACATGAACTTTTTATTATTATAAAAAGGCCCAAGAATGCAACTTACATGGAGGATTGTTGAAACTTGGAAGAGGGGTGACAATGGCAAAGGATGGGTGACTAGGGCTCCTTGGCAACCCCCAAATACCAAAAACACATTGATAAGCTCCATTGCAAAACAAACAAATAGCAAGCAACAAGTTGTTCTAAGAACTTATTGTTGCATAAAAACAAATGTTTTTTTTTAAAAAAAGAGAAAAATGAAGGAAGAAAAAGAAGAAACACAAACAAAGGAAGGAGACCCAAAAAAAAAAAAAAAAGTGGCAAAAAAAAAATTTAAGTTTTTTTTTCAAACCCACCCCGAATTCCAATGGGGGTTAAGTTGGCTCCATCTAGATGAAAACTCAAGATAGGTTTTCTCCAACTACTACACTAGTGGGTGTCAAGTTACACCAATCATTTTAACTTACTTCATTCAACCTATTACCAGGTCATGAAAACTAGTTGAAGCTTGGTCATTTTATTTTATTTTTTTGGGGGGCTAAAGCTTAGTGATTTTTTCGAATCTATGAAATTTTACCATTTTTTTTGCACCCGATTGCATCCAAAAAACAAATGTCCTCCAAGAACCTATAGGCTATTAGAGGGCCTTCCATGAACATTAGCCATAAAATGATATGTTAAGTTTTTTTTTTTATTACCTACTTTTTTTATTTGAAAAGGCACATGTTATGGGACATGTCATACCCAAGTTATTCACTAATTAATAAAAATATGGAATGTTCAAGAAATAACATTTCCCCTACCCCTTTCCAAAATTTTAACATTTTCCCAAAGGGGGAGAGAGTTAAAGAGGAAATGAAAAGGGCAAAATAAGAATTTTTCAAAAAACAATTGACAACATGAATGAAAAGAAAACTTCAAATAAATGTCAACAATGGATTATATCGTTTGTATGACAATTTGTTCATGAATGAAATTGATCACATATTTATTACAATTGTTGAATGAAATTTATTCCCCTATTTCTTATTACCAAACTTGCCAATGCTACAACCCCAAAAAATGCAACAAATTGCAACATCTTTGAGAGCCACATGCATCCCAAGAAGTTTCATTTTGTTTTTCAAAACCATTTCCTAGTTTTTACATAATATTTTACACATTAAAGTTATCATGTCGGGTTGTTTCAACAAATTAAATTGACAAATTTATGATGGAATGTTAAACTACTAAAAATATTGAGCATGAAAAAATTATATATATATATATATATATTTTTTTTTTAACTTAAAAAAAAACAAGGTTGTTTTGTACTAGCCAAAAATGGGCATTTTTTTACCATTGAGTTTTTCATTACATGTCATTTCAGTTTCATTTAAATTGTACAATTATATTTATTTCTAAAAATTCTATGTGGATGGGTATGCTTGTCAAAGAAGTCAAGTTGTCTATTAAGTTTGTAAGTGTCTATTGAATAGGGTTGACCTTTAAAACATTTTTAATTAAAAAAAACTCAATCAAATTATAATTGAGACATTGATAGTGCGATGATGTCATGCCACATCATGTCACTTTTATTATTTGACACCATGAATATGTGATGACGTGGTTGTAACATAGGTCAACCACTTGATTATTTTGGTGGACCTTGTTTATAAATGAATGAAACATAGAAAAATCATTCCCAATTGGATGAATGAAATTTGTGATATTGGCAACAATCTATTGTCGATAATTTCAAATTACAATTGAAACTTGTTGTGAATATGTTTAACTTTCAAATTTTCAAATTAATCAACATCCCAACTAAAGCAATTGACCTTGGACAAGTGGTGCAAACCCATCTCAAAATTATAAAACTTTAACAAAATGAATCTCTTCTTCTTATGTTTGAAACCTTTTCCTTAAGGTTAAAGTTTCTTTTTTTCATACTATTTACTTACATTTATGGCATCTAGCAAATCATCACATTCAACACATGCAAATCATTAATATAAGTTGACCATTTAATTGTTTTCCACTTAAAGTTTTTTTTTTTTCTAATATTTTTTTAGTATGGGGCAATTTCTTTAATTACATTCTCATTTGTTGCTTCTTTTTTCAACAAATTATGATATCAACAAAAGAGGAAAAAATAATAGTTATGCTACAAGAATTTGCATTTCATGCTCAAGTAATATGTTGGACACAAAAGTTGCACAACAAAGGGGATAAAATGAAATTGTTCAATCTTAATTGCTACAAATAAACAGTGGCAACAAGAAGCAATTATGGAAATTTTTTAAATGATTTTCACCATGGAGCTCTCATTATTGGGTATTGTGGAAACAATGCATGGGGTCATTATTCTTTTTGTGTGAAACCATGAAGATGATTCACTTTACAAATACTAACAAATTATATTGAACACTACTATTTTATTAAAATATAGTTTCATTGCTTTTGGAAATAGAAGTTAACTTAATATTTGGGTGAGTGACTTCATCATAATTAACAATAATTTTAATGTTTTGATTGATATTGTTATTATTGGTTATCTATTGATTTTGTTGTGGGATTTTTTACATAGCCAAAGGGAAAGGAAAGATCCCTAGACCCCTTCCATCACCAAGGAGTCACAATTCATTTAAAGCCTTTGTAAAAGCAAGTTATGAACAATATTCACTCATGATTATAATTTTCTAATGCCATAGGGAGTAAAAATTTAATAAAATAAGTTTGTCTTCAACATGGTGGATCCTTAGCGGACTAAACACAACCTTTACAGTATGTTTTAACTTTTACCTAATTTATTGTCTAATTACACCATGCCAAAACACACATTTCATCACTAAAATATTTAATGATTAGGTCTTATTTTTAGTCATGTAATCATATGTCCATAGTCATATACTTATATTCATTATTGCAACTACGTTTTGATTACATGATAACTTAGATATACCTAGCTACGCTACATTACCCACTTGCCAATTTCCTAGGTAATTAATTAAGTTAGGTTAACTACCAACCTATTTCCAAGGTATGTAGCTAAGCTAGGCTACCTGCCTACTTTGGTTATGTATAAACAACTTACCAAGGTAGGTAGACTAGGTTAAATTACATTACATAGATGGGTAACTAGGCTATAGTACCTACCTAAGTAGGATAGGCTACCTACCTAGACTAAGTTACCTACTTATCAATTTTCAACCTTTTTTACTACCTACCTACCTACTTAAGTCTACCTACCTAGCTTTACTTACTTACATAGGCTAAATCAATTACCTACTTATATCAATTGATTTGCATAAAAAAATGTTCATATATTATATGTTTAGAAAAGACCACACCATGTGAAAATGTGATCATTGGTAAAGATATTGACTTTTCATTGTGAAGTGAAAAGTTCAAACTTGCAAACTAAACCAAGTTGCTTAGGCACCTAACAACCTTAATTGGGCTTAAGCTTAAACTACATGAATGTGAGTTAGGCTACTTAACCTAGGTTAAGTTGGTTGTCATTTAGGCTACTTAACCCACTTAGTTGTGGTGGTATTTAGACAATTACTACGTAGGCTACCTAGGCAAGTAAACATGGTCAAGTAAACAATCTTTGCTCCTCATTAGAAAAAATACAAGTAGCCACAAAAAAA
>Ga0116230_10005681_pt1 | contig 12239 bp, 3 predicted proteins | sample S1TSphfallax_3_FD_88678 | JGI IMG/M metagenome (GOLD analysis project Ga0116230, IMG submission 88678) | Host-associated microbial communities from peat moss isolated from Minnesota, USA - S1T2_Fd - Sphagnum fallax MG | ecosystem: Host-associated > Plants > Peat moss > Unclassified | place: USA...
AAAATATTTTCAATATAAATGGCTGATTATTGAATATTTCGTATTAAGTATTAAATGATAATATATTATTACTAATTCATTTAATTTTTAAATTACTAGTTATTGATTATTCATTAATTATTTACTATCATTTATTGATAATTGATTATATAATATGTATTATTAATTATTTATGGATAATTACTGATTATTGGTTATTTATTATTAAATACTCATTATTGATTATTTAATATGAATTAATAATTATCAATTATTATGTAATAATAATTATTAACTAAAACATTAGTTAAAATTGATAAATCAATAAAAATAATTCATCGATTAACAACTTGATGGATAAGTTAGTTATTGGTTATTCTTTAACATTTATTTGGTGAATAATTAATTACATAAAATATTAGTAATACATTATTGAATATTAACTATCAATTATTAAATATCAACTAAATAATGTATTAAGTTTAAGTACCTACATGTGCCTAAAGGTAGCATGTAGGTAGCCTATTAAATTTTATGAGTATTTATTAGGTGTAATATGCTTAACCTAGAGTCTATTAGCTATGAACTTAGGTTTGGTTTGTACGCTAGGCAAAATAAACTTGTAGGTTAAAAGTCAAATTATTATGGTTGATTTGACTAAGTGTCAAATTAAAATGGCCAACTTGTTTAATTATAAATCATAATGGCCATGGAGTATGGTCAATTTGATTAAGTTTTAGTCATCTTGATGGACCTTTGGCCTTTTTGACGAGATGTTTGGTTTGTTGCATGGTGAAAAATGTCATTTTAGTAAAAAATAACTTGTGTCTTTCATGCCCCAAGCCTTTAGTTAAAACAACCATCCCTTTTGGTCAATGTGAACATTTTACTCAAGTTGAACCTTATGAAAAGTCAGGTTTTCTTTTAGTGAATGGACATGGTTCCTGCTATTATTATCCAAATTATAAGTTGACCAACAAGTAATAAAACCTTTTGAAATTAATAACACCTTGTGTTCACCAAATGATTCATTCAAAATAATTTTAAAAAAAGATTTATATAATTGAAAATTTGAAATGATTAAGCAGAAAGATAAGAAACATGATGGGGCAGTAATAATTTTTTTTTACATTAATTAGGAAAATTCATTGTGACGAAAAATGCATAATAATTTTAAGTTAGTTTCAATTGCAATTCATGAATAAGAACATTGACGTCTAACCTTGATAATGAATAACCTATAATTTTCACTTCGTGGGCACCATGCAAAATATTTTTTTCACCATAATATATCAATTTTGAAATTAACATATTATTATATTTGTTAAAGTATGAGCAAGACAGATGGATCCATTGACAATGTTGTTATTATCAAATTTTTGGTTTCATGTCCCTCAACGATTGTAAATGTTGTCGAAAAAATTTGGTATGAATTTTTTTTAGACAAAAAATTGTCTACATGGGTGTTATATTTTTAAATGTTTAGTTTTTTTACTTCAATATAAGGTTACATTTGTTAAATCTAGTGGCCACTAAGTGGAGTTCATCCCATCTACTAAGTTGGGTAAAATCTCATATTAACAATTTCGTCTTAAATTAATTAAATATGTGTTTTAGGTTAGATTCCATCTTCACAACCATATTTCCACTTTTTTTTAAAAACCTAGTCACCATTTTCATGTTGCACCTACCTTGCCCCACTTAAACTCTAAGGCTTCTTCCTTTTCCCCATCCTCCCCCACCCCCACCCCATCAACTTCCAAGGCAAAAAATTGAGCCTTTTGTTATCTTGTATCAAATTTAGACTTCTCAACTTTTTGGCTTTATCAATTCATTGAGAAAAGAAGTCTACCTATATCTTGAAAATAAAAATAAAAATTTAAGGACATCTAAAGTTTTAGAATTTTTTCAATGACAAGCCAATCAAAATTATGGCTCATTGAATTTTAAGATGCATCCCCCAATTGTGATAGTGCCTTTAGTAGTCCAACATCTTGGCAATCTTAAAAATTTATTCATTTTAGTAGTATAAATAAATTTATATTCCTCCAATTGAGGTGCAAAAGAAATGCCCAAATAATTTTGCACTACTTAGACACATTGCATTTCCAAACTTTAGGGTAGGTAATCAATAATAATGTCAAACATGAATTTCTAAAAATTTCAACATTGTAAGTTCATTTCGACAAAAAAATCAACATTTGTTGAAAATAATTTAATTGCCATTGGTAATTATAGTGATGGTAAGGATACTATAATATTTAATAAGCTAAAATCAAACCTATCCTAATATTGGAACCAAAGGGTCTTATCAAAATTAAATTCATGATACCTAGAACCGTTGGTCAAGAAAATTTGACCTAGACCCAAAATCAATGAGTTTTATTTTTTGCAAATATTAACTATACCTAGAACCAAAGGGCCTTTGATTTTACAAAAAAATTAAAATTTTGACCCAATGATTGTTTTTAGAAACCAAAATGGTCTACCTTAGTTTTTTAGTTTTTTTTTGAAACAGAACAATAAACTTAACACCAACATTGGTTTTTTCCATTGTTGGGCTAATACCCATTTTGCCAAGTAAGAACCATTGGTTTAATTTTGATGAGTAAGAACTGAACTAAAACAAAGTTTGATATTTGAAACTAAAACATGAACACAAACTTGATTTTATTATCTTAAATAACCTAGGCTCTTCTTTGTTTGGTTTAGTAAAATTCAAACCAAATTTAGGTTTTAACGTTTTATAAAATTATTTTCTGTTTTATGAAATTAAAAAGTTTAAGGTTTTAGGATTGATAACCCACTTGATGAAATTCCAATCATCCAAATAGGTTAGTGTTTTTTTGAAAATTGAATAGCTGACCCATAAATGTCTTGTCAATATTTTGAATATTATCTATTGGGTGGGTAGATTTTTTATTCAATTTTAAAAAAATTCAATATCCACTACATAGTTTATTAATGACTTAATTGATAACTAGGTGTTTTGTCAATAGTTGGCCAACAAATTATGGATTTTGTCACGATAGGTGGTAGTTCACCCAAGGGACCATCCACCCATGAACCTACATTTATTAGAGTTGGTTTAACTATGTTGAAAACCTTTAACAAATTTTGGTTTAATTGTGTATAATTTGTTGTATTTATCTTCCAAGGTAGATACAATGTGATGCATCGAGAAAATGAGTTCAAACTTTGGTTCCTTTACATTAAAGGTTTCATGGAAGTCCATTATATTCCCACCAACAAATAATTAAGGTTGCAAACAAGATAACATGAGCCACACTTGCATGTTTTTGGGAGAATTTTTTTTAGAATTTAAAAAAAAAACAATCTTCAAAAAGAATTTCAATTTTTATTTTATTTTATATTATTATGTCAAGGTTTATGTAAAAGATTTCAAAATATATTTAATTTTCAAAAGTTTTGAAGTCTATTTATAAATCCTTTTAGTGCTAAAAAAACATGAATTACAATGTTTAATGAGTGCTATTGAAAGCTTTTTATTTATCAAATATTTTTCAAATTAAGTCACATGTTCCAATGATAAATTATGAACCTTAAGATATAAAAAAAATTTATACTTTCAACAGAAATTTAAATTATCATTTCTAAATGTGAAAAATTAAGCATGTGTTACATTTGCTACAATTCTTGTTAGTGTGACTACACCCTCAAGTGAAAGAAAAATATCATCTTTCTATTCATATTGAAATTCATTTATTAAATATCATTCTTTTGCAAGACACAAGTCCATTTAATTATTATTCATGCATGGTTGTTTTTAGTGATGAAAAATTGCAATACTTACATGTGGAATCTTATGTGGATTGAGTGAAATAAAAGTATCACCTTTACATTGACACTCATGTCCACTATTAAATATGGCCTTTGCACTACTTGACACAAATGAATTTAATTATTATTCATGTTTGGGTGGTTTTGATGGTGGAAAACTGAATTACATACATGTAGTAGAAAAATGTCAATTTCCCTTACATGGGGATATTAGCTAAATGGAAGTGGATCCTGAATTAGGATGTGAATATTTATTTCGGTCTTAGTAGTTTAAGGTGGACCAAAATCAGATAAGAAAATAGTCCCAAAAAGTCCATTTTGAAAGTTTTTTACATTAATATGTAACAACAAAACACAAGAATAAAGGTTATTATTCTTAAAGTCTTAGGGTATTTATTCCATTGAAAAATTAACACATGTAAAGCTCATAAATTAAGGCATGTTTGCAAAATCCTAACATCAACTATATTATTTTTATTCTATTATGGACTTTTGAAAAACAATTAATTTTTACACCCAGATAAAAGCCAATGATAGCTCAATATTTCATATGTGATTTTTTAATTATATTTTTCAAATAATACCAAGTCCCTAACAAGCTTAAAATTCAACCATTAACCTTAATCAAACTTGTCTAATAACTTCAATTCTTTTGGAGAACATCTTGTAATTTCAACTTCAAAAGTTCATACCTTTTGTTATTTTAATCATTTTTTGTAACAATCAATTGACACATATTTTACATATTCAAGTCTATAACTTAAAATTTTAATATCTATCAACAAATCCTAATACATAAAATAACATACATAACAAAGTTTGCAATGTACACCCCTATAGAAAATGGATTCTAGGATGACAAAAGTGGTCTACCTTACTAAAGGTGGATCCTTATTGTTCACAAAACTTAAGTGTTCCCTTAATGTGTGTGTCAACCCTTAGCAATCTTCACATGCCAAACTTTGAGGTTAATGGTTTGTCTTGTTTTTGTTTTTTTTATGGGGCTCTTTTGGCTTTTATTTTTGTTTCTAATAGTTCCTTTATTAGGGTTTGTTGGAGCCTTCTTTTTATTTTGGATTTGATATATTTCATGTTCTCATATTTTGCCAAGCATTTTGTAGAGTGCATTAAACAATGTTTGTTTTAGAGTTTTGTTGTGGTTTATCAAGCAACCTCCCAACCACATTCACACCATCTTTGTTGTCATTTGAGAAAAAAGTAATATGTTTTTTTTACATATTAATTCTTCCCAAATTTTCATGTAGATTGTGAATGCCTTTTTCAAACATTTCACATTATAACACTAGCCTTCATTTTTCAGAAACTACAAGTGGTGCAATTAGATACCAAACAAATCTATTGAACTATTTTTGCTCTTGTGGTTCATGAATCTATCATCAATTCTAGTTAACTTATTTACGTCAAGTTCACAATAAAAGTGGAGTAAAGCCCATAGTTGTGCATGTGATTTTTGGACTTTGTTATTATTATTGTTTTTTTGAAAATGTCATACAAGAAAAGCCATTTATAAGGCAATTTTAATCTTCCATTTTCAGAAGTTATGACTCTAAAACAAGTTTTATATGATCATTATAGGTGAATGGAAAGTTTTATGTGCATGGCCCAACCATGACCCCCTTTGTTTGAACTTGCTTTACATGTCATCTTGCAAATATTAAACAACATGTTGAAGGTCTATTTTTTTGTTTTGCATGTAATGTTGCAACACCTTGTGCTTGTGAGGTTAATGTGAAAGGCCAAATCATATCGAATGATGGCAATGTGTCATATGTTGATCTCACCATGAAAAAAATTGGATTCAACCTTTCATAATTTGATTGGTTTGGATGAGGCAACATTTATATCCATTCAATTGAAGAATAAATTGATTGTCATTCATTTGTTGAAAGTCATTCAAATCTATGGATCATTTTTTCTCACCTAATTTGTGATCTTATTAGTTTTCAAGAACATATTGGAGTTTGATACAAAAGTTGCAAATAGATCAATTTCTTAGTTAAATTAGTGAGTTTGTTGATTTCCATTAGTGAATCAACTTTTGGTGAATTTGTCACATCAATGTACATACACTACACCAAGACATGGAAAATATGACTACATGGCATTGTAGTTCTAAACTAGATATATGATTAGCCATGATTACATAATTGTTAATCCATATGGCCTCATGGTATTTACCACTAATTGCAAAAAATGATGTAGTTCTAAATGCCATTCGCAACTATGTCCTCCATGATTGTAGGATAGCTTCAATGGCCAAATTTTAATTTTAAAATATAATTATAATTTATTTTGATTAATGCCTTGCTACTACCACATGGTAGCTTAGGATGAATTCAAGATTTTATTAACTACTTATGAATTGACAGATGGCAATTTAGAACAATGAAATTATTTTTCTTACCCAATTATATGATGCCATGTGGTAGTCAATTTTTAGTCAAATAATGACACTTTGGATAGCCTAGGCCACCTACTATGCTAGGAGCCCTATGCTAAGCACCCTAAGCTAGGCAACCTAGCTTACATGCTAGGCTAGGCTAGGTAACCTAACCTAGGTTTAAAAACAACCTAGGCTATGTTAGCCACCTAACTTCCTTTTAGGAAGGCTACCCCATTTATATGCCCCTAAGAACCTAAGAAGCATATAGGATGAAGGTGAGAGGACTTGAACCCTTCACCTCCACTTTGAAGGGTATTTTAAAAATGTGGTGCCATTTTAGATTATTTAATCAAAACTTGACAAAACTTGGATACTTAAACTAAAGTAGGCAAAACTTGGTTAAGTTTGGTTAATTCAAGATATTTGGGTTAATCTAGGCTAATTTAATCTATTTTGGTTAAATTTGGTTGGATTGGATTACCTAAACAAAATTAAGGCAAGATTAGGTTATTTGCTAAATTAAGTTAAACAAATATACATACACTAAATGAAGCTACTTCAACTAAACTTATAAACTAAATTTAATGGAAGTTAATTTTAGAAGTTAAACTAAGGACATTAAGCCTAAAGGTTTAAATTCAATCAAATTAAAAAACCTAGAAGTTAAATTAAGTTAAACCAAAGTCAAACCTAGGTTAAATGTAGGCGAATTTATACTAACCTTGACCACATTTTCATATTGATTTATTTATTATAGTTGGTCAAATAAGGTCAACTATGTTCAACATGACTATTAATTGTATAATTGTAATTTATAATAAAAAAATGACATCAATTGAAATTCAAATATGACTATATAACTATACTTGGACAATAATCACAAGTTATCCTAATTATGAAAACCATGTAAATTTTGTATAATGATACATAGATCAATCAATGTACATATTTTTTAATAGATTAGTTTTTCACTTAACTTAATTGCCAACCATATCACTATATTTATATTAATGAATCAATGTACATATATCATTCAGATTTATGTTAAACATGTTTTGAAGAAATTGCAAATAAAACTACTTAAAATTATCCTCCCAAGAAACTTTCAATTATTGCAATGCAAATTGTTTTCAGATATGTCAAAAAATCAAAATGAATAATAGAGATGAAGACTTGAAGCACAAGTCATAATGTTGGACTCCATAAGATATAAGTTAATCATACAAATGTGAAGATTTGTCTTTTTGATTCAACTAGCTATTTGAAACAGTTTCAACATGTTTTGCACAAAATCATCTTCGACTTCACATTACTCAAATGATGATCTTAACCCCAAAAAATAACTATAGTAAAGGTAATATATGGGCAATCCCTTTTGCAATAAGCCACTTGTTTTAGAATTGTCGAACATTGATATGCCAAAAACAATGGAACATAGCCAAGTGGGGTGAATGAATAACTTGTCCAACGATGGAATAAAGCCAAGTGAGGTGAACGAATAACTTGCAAAGTACCGCAGCAACTTATCTTGGTACCTATGTGTATCCATATTCAAAAGTGGAAATTTTAAAATTTTGTTATGGCTGGCCTTTGACATTCCACTTGCCAATGTTCATCTTCCACTTTGGTTGTTGGGCCATGCCTTGATGAATGGATTACACATTTACTTAGGACTATCACATTTTAATGCTACAAGAAAATTGCACCTTATGGATAGAAATATGTGATCTTCAAGCACAAAATGATATAAAATACTAATTTAGAATTAATTTTAAAATGTAGTCTTTTGAACTAAAAGGTTCTTAATTGGTGATTTTTTTCAAAATAAAAGTGTAATAACACAATATTCCTTTTAATTCTTTTTTTCATAGTTTGGCAAAATTTCGTAGACAAAAACAAATGTTGTACATACCTTGTAAAATATTGTAAGGGTAAATCATTTCCATTTACATTGTACCAAATTTGTGGAATTTACATTTACCCTACTCAACATGCTTTTACATGTACATGGTCTTGTGCAAATGTTTTTGGAGGAGCAAGCATAAATGAATAGTTAAATTGAAAAAGAAGTGTTATGAGATGCATTAGTGTCTCATAGGTCTTATTATATGCATCTAATGTTTCATAGTTTGTTGATCTTTTTTCAAAACCCATTGGCAAATGTGCACTTTCTATTATCAAGAATTAGGCGTTAGATATTACACAACAAATTGTTTTGGATGCCAACTCCTAATTGTATTTGCATCACCTATGACCCTCCATTTGGACCCATTGTTTGGGTGGAACCTAATAAGTTTGTTTATTTGAGTTTTTTTAAACATCATACTATCTAGTTTTTCATTTCCTTCTTTACACCCTCATTTCTTTTTGTATTCACTAGGAAGGTAACCCAAATGAGATTAAAGGATCTTTCTTTTGAAATTTATGCATATTAATGTATTTTAATCCTACTAACCAAGAGCCAATTGACAACTCTAAATCTTGAAAAGATAAAGTTTTCCTTTTAGAATTCTTTTACATAATTTCAGAGAAATTTGCATTGATTTACATTGTGAGTAAGAATAAATCATTTGCACTTACATTTTTTTACATTTATGCCTACATGGACATGGAGTGCAACTAAGTTCAATGGTTACACAACAGGTATAGTTCAACCCATATACATGTAGATCATTGCTAATAACCCACTAGCCATTCCAGGCTACATGCTACCATGTACATGCATCTACTTCGTAGTAACCACCCATTCTCCTACCTTACTATCTACATACATAGTATTTTATAGGATAGGGCATTGAGGTGAAATTCACCATCAACTCAATTGAGGTTGATTTCAATCTTGGTTGAAATAACCAAGATTGCCAATTCTTTGATTTTCATTTTTTCAAAGAACCAGAACACACAATTATCTTATTCTGAAATATTAATAAAACTGAAAGTGCCAATGGACCTTCTTTGAAAATTCAAATGAATGTACAACATTGCTTTACACCAATGTTGCATTGGTATGATGCTCTTGACATGCCAACTTGATCTCGACATGTCTCATCCTTTGGAATTGAGGGACCAATAATTATGTTCTTGGCATTTAGACCTGCACAATCAGGTGTAAGAGTAAAAACATTTCGAGATTTTTATTGGTTTAAGTGTGAATATAGATCCGAAATTGGTGATTTCAAAGGTATATGTACCAATGTACCAATGTACCAATGTTTCTTTCTCAAATTTGTGAGGTAGGTGGTTTGGCAATCATCTCCAAGAGGATTCAGCCAAATTTCATTAGATGTCAAAGAGGAAATTTTTAAAAAAATTAGGATTCCTCCTATATTTTGACAAGATGTTGGAACATATTGTTTGAATATTGCAATTTTTTTCTCTCATACCATGAGGACTTTAGCTTGTTTTTTGCAAAAACAAAAAAAAAAAATCCTTTGTATCATTTGGTGTGCCTCCATTTGATGTGTCACCAGGATGTGAAAATTTGCCAAAAGAAAACACTGATATGTATGTTGTTTAAGGGTGACTTTAGACAAGGGTCGAAGGTCCAGGGAGAGCCAAGAATCAGGCTAGGGACCTTCCTAGCAAGGTATAGTCCAACTCAAGGATTCAATTTGCTTCAAATCAGGCCAAATTGGTTCTTAGGAAATTGGACCTTGGACCCTCGTCTAAAGGGGGCCTAAGTATGGAGAATGATTACGTACCAATGCCACGTCCCCATATACCTTAACAACCTTAAACTTAAGTGTAGCCTCCTTCGCACTTCGCACAACCCTAATTTGAACCACAAAATTTGGGGCCATTCCCTACAAGTGGTGGTTATTCAAGGTGTAGCCCATTCTCGGGTTCAGGTTTGGGGTGTGGAGTTTTGGGTGCATAGGTTGGGGTGCAGACACTTTGGGGTGCATATATTTGGGCACCTCTATTGAAGGAACATGATGTGGTTCACATTTATGACACCCATGCCTATATCACGATGTAGTGCCTATGTGGGGATGACGTGGTGCCACATGTAGATGGGAACACATTGGGGACACACATTCTTCACATTGTTTTATGATGTTTGATTAACAAGTTTGTATGGAGCCAAACCAAACAACCCCATTTTGTGAGCTTAATTATTTTTGAATTTTTGAATATATTATTTAGTAGTCCCTTCATGTCATTGTCATTTTGACATAATCATGTATCCCATGGTCAAAATGACAAGTTTGATATGACCATGGCTTGTTGTGTGATCATGTGTGTCACATATGACTACAAGCAAATTTAATGATAGATCCATGTTCTTGGCAAGTTATGTCATTTTTTCATTTCATGAAATAAAAGTGTACATTAGGATCAATATGGTGAAGAAAACCATAATTTTTATCATTAAAACATATTTTTAAGTGTCTTGGGACTTGGTTCAAGAACGAAGTTTCATTGTGCAATTTTATCGAAAAGGAATATAAAAATATTTGTTCAAATTATTTCATAATTTAACCACAAATAAAATAAAGTATGTTCTAGGTGAGATTATCAAATTTTAGTATTATAAAACATAAAATTTTGTGGATTCATGCTAGAATCTTGATTTTTCTCAAAAAGAAGGTTTCATTATTAACGATGGTCATATTAATTTTTAAAAATAATTCAATTACATTCCAAAGGATTGGGAAAAACTTGGAAATATGGGAAACATGGAATCAATACAAAAGAATAGGATAATATTTGATGTTTTTAATAAGACTTTGACATTCCAAAATTCAAATGAGAGAATGTCATTTTGAAAATGTTGTAGAGTCTTGGATTCCTTACTAGTTTGTACTTCAATAAAACATTCAAAATTTGTTCAATTATTTTTTACTTACCATTTTTGTACATATTGGTTGAAGGACTAAACATATATATTCACCTTCTATTATTTAACATTTTAAAACATTCATTTTGCCTTAAAGACATAGGACACATGACAAAAATAAGTCATAATTTGTGTTGTGGTACATGCCAAATACAAATGGACCCATTATGTAGGCATATATAAATTAATGAAAATGTCTAAACTTTTGTCAAAACTTAAAATCATTATTTGAATATTACAAAAATTTGACCTTAGTGAATTGCTTCCATTAGATGTGGACATGAATGACTCAAGCTTCACCCAAGGTGAAATGCTGCAAGGGTATGATGATTAGGCATCATAAAGTTAAGGTGTACCAAAAAGGATGTCATGATTGTCACAATTTACAAAAGGATTTGTTAATGAGCTTGAAATGGTTAGGAGGTTCATTTCTAATGAAATATATTACAATGTTGAGGTGAATTGTAATGCTACAAAGTTAATTCTCAACAAATGTTTTTCAAGTTATAGATATATTAAGATGTTATAAAGGACATCATCAAGAGCAAAAGGTCAACAACTATTCAATGAGGTTTAAGGAATACTTTTTTAAAAATATGTTTTTCCAATTTCAAATATGTGATTGATTGATGTGAATAAATGAATATAAGGGGGAAAATGATTTTTCTTTCAATTATGGTTTCAAATAACAACTAATCAACTATACCAAAAGGTTGTCAAATTTAATATGGGGTGGTACACCTTAACATGAAGACACCCAACTTAATTCATTTTAAGGCCTCCATAGTGAATTAGGTTAGTGAATTACACCCACATTTCATAGTATTGTTCTTTGCAACTTTCTTTTACTCAAGATTCTCATATGATGTTAATTTAACCAAATGCATTCGATGAACATTGCTAAACATATGTATAAATATGTTTTATCCATTATATTGTTTTTGAAGTCAATATCATTATTTAATGAGTTCCTTAAAGAAAATCTATAGTTCAAATAATCAATATAATTATTTTAAAAAACTTAAATGGACATTTATATTGTATCAAATCTATTTTCAGATATTTTAATCAATTTACCATGACATCATTCTAATTGTAAGCATGTAACAATCCATTATAACTATAATTTGTAATAAATATTCTAAAAAATTAGTCCTTTGCAATCCTTTTTTATTTTAAATAGTTTTTTTCAATACCCCAATCGTGAATAAACTC
>Ga0116230_10005682_pt1 | contig 12239 bp, 12 predicted proteins | sample S1TSphfallax_3_FD_88678 | JGI IMG/M metagenome (GOLD analysis project Ga0116230, IMG submission 88678) | Host-associated microbial communities from peat moss isolated from Minnesota, USA - S1T2_Fd - Sphagnum fallax MG | ecosystem: Host-associated > Plants > Peat moss > Unclassified | place...
AATCGCCGCGATCGGCTTGCCGATCTTCGCCGTCTGGTACGGCCTCGATTGGATCGCGACCGTCCCGCCGACGCTGCGCCTGACGACCGACGCGTTCGGCCGCGAGCGTTCTGCGATGATCTTCGGCTGGATCCTCGCCGGGCACCAACTCGGTGCCGCGTTCGCTGCGTACGGCGCCGGCCTGATTCGCACCGTGACGCTCAGTTACGACGGCGCCTTCATCTCATCGGGCGTCCTGTGCCTGTGCGCGTCGGTGCTCGTGCTGTTCATCGGACGGAAGAAATCGACGGAGTCTTTCGGCGCAGCGCAGCCCGCCTAGACCGCGCTCCGCCTAACGCTTGCGGCTACGCACGCCGATTACAAGATGTATCTAGATTTAGCGCGCGACGACGCGGGGGGCCTTCATGGGCGTATCGATCAACAGCGGCATCCCGGTATCCATGACCACGGCCCATTGGAGTCCGATTCAGTACGCGCCATGGGATCCGTATCTGGTCCAAGCCAACGTTTTGACCTCGGCACCGCCGCCTGGGTATAACGCGGGCTATCTCGGTTCTGCTCGAACGAGCGCTTCCGCGTTGCCGAACGAGACCGCGCCGTGGTCTTCGGTCGATCAAGCGGCGCTGGCGAATGGGACGGTCGTCAACTTCACACCGCCTTCGATCTATCAGGCGACGCCTGCACCGGCCGCGCCGGCCGTCGCATCGTCCGCCACTTCGATCGACCCTGCACCGGTGACGACCTATGACCTCACGTCGATCGCGCTGCCGACGAACGGCTGGCACGTGGTGGATCAGTCGGCCTGATCCGCGTCGATCTGCGCGACTAGTATCGCCCGAACAAGCGGGTGTTGCCGTCGACGGCGCGTAGAGCGTCGGTGAGGCGGTCGCCGTCGACGGCGCGGACTTCGAAGAAGAAGCGGTAGTGGAAGGGGTCGACGTGGTTGGGGCGCGCGACGATGTTGCGCAGATCGATACGGCGGTCGGCGAACGCGCTTAGGGCGTCGCGCAGCGAGCCGGGCCGGTGCGGGATCTCGATGCCCACGACGGCGCGATCGCTGCGGGGTTCTACCGGCGCGAGCGCGAGCAAGTAGAAGCGCGTGAAGTTCTGCGCGTCGTCTTGGATCTTGCGGCGCATCACCGTCGCGCCGTAGCGGATGGCGGCGAAGGCGGGGCCGATCGCCGCGATCGTCGGATCGCCGAGCCGCATGATCTCGGCAACCGCGCCGGCGGTATCGTCGACGGCGGTGCGCTGCCATTTGGGGTGCAGGTCGGTGAAGTGCCGGACTTGTTCGAGCGCGACGGGATGCGAACGCACCTCGACGATCCCGCGCTCGGTCGCGCCCGGAATTCCGATCAGGCACATTTCGACGGCGATCGTCGTTTCGTCGACGATGTGCAGGCCCGGGGTGTCCCACAGCAGATCGTAGGCGCGCGCGATCGCGCCGAAGATCGAGTTCTCGACGGGCAACAACCCCGCATCGACCTTGCGCAAGGACGTAGCCGCGACCAGCGTATCGAAATCCGTGAAGCCGGCCGTCGTGCAGCCCGGCACGAGCGCTTGCGCGGCCTGGTCGCTGAACGCGCCGGGCTCGCCTTGAAAGCCGATCGTCGGCATCAGGGCTCCGCGTTCGCGGCCGCGCCGAGGCGCATTGCGGCGAGAAAGGTGCGGAACACGGTTCGATAGTCGTCGTGCGTGTAGCGCACGGTGCGGCCGCCCGTGCGTTCGATCCCCGGGATCAACTCGGCAAAGTCGGCGTTATGCGTGTAGACGAAATCGATTTCGAGGACGACCGGCGGTTCGAAGATATAGGGCTGCGCTGAACCGAGCGCGCGCAGCGCCGCGGCGGCGCCCGCGCGAATCCGTTCGCATGCGTGCTTAGGCGAGAGCGTATCGGTCGCGTAGCGTCCGATCCCGTCTTTCACGATTACACCGGTGATCCAGGGCAGCTCGCGCTGCGTCTGCTCGACCGTGGCCCGGTCGCCCGTGATCAGGACGACCGGCACGCCGTCGAGACCGAGCAATCCGGCGTTGAGCATCGCCTCGCTGCACGGTTTGCCGTTTACGCGCACGGCGTAGAGCGTCTCGCTCGTGTAGGAGTGATCGAGGATGCCGTCGGCCGTGCCGACCGCGGCGTGATAGCCGGTGAAGAACGCGGCGTCGAACCCGCGCGCACCCTGCGCCATCGAAAACGGTTTGCGATTGCCGACGATCATGCGGATGTCGGATGGCAATTCGTCCCAGAGCAGATTCCGCATCCGCGAGTGCGAATCGTTCACGAGGACGTCGGTCGCGCCGGCTTCGCGCGCGCCGTTTATCGCCGCGCGTACTTCATGCGTCATCAGCACTTGCGAGCGGGGGTACTCGGTGGTATTCGCGGGATCGACCTGCGTCCAGGTCGCGATCCCGGCCGTCCCTTCCATATCCGCGGAGATATAGAGTCTCATCGTCCCAAGGCGCTGAGTGCGGCGCGCGCGTCGGCAATCCGCGGATCGTCTTTCGGCGCGACGGCGAGGAAGCGTTTGTACGAGGATGCCGCATCGGCCGGGCGCTGTAGTGAGCGCAGCAGCTCGGCTTGTTCGAAGATCGCATCGGCGTCGTGCGGATTGCGCGCGATGCGACCGTTGAGCTCCGCGAGCCGGCCCGTCGGGCCGCTACCGGATTGCGGGATCGTCACCAGATCGCCGGCGCCGGTCGGTCCCGGCGCCGGCGTCGCTTGCAAGTTCGTATCGCCGCCGTTCGTGCGCGCGCCCGGTCCGAACGCGCTGCCCTCGGTAGAGAGGCCAGCCTTCAAGAGCATGCCGAGAAAGCCGAGGAAGAGAATCGCGACGACGGCCAAGACCGGTATCGCGATGCGCGGCGGAAGACCCATCGCGGGCATCTACGGCGGCCGAGTCGAAGGTTCCGGCTGCATGCTGCCGAGCGTCGCCGATCTTCAACTCCTGTTCGCCCAACTGAACTTTCTGCATTTCAACGGCGAGATACCGGCCCACCGGATCGCCTACAACAAGCGGTTCGGAAACCTCGCGGGCCGGATCACGTACAAGCCGCCGCTCATCGAACTCTCGCCCAAACACCTGGCGGGAAAGCCGGACGAATTGCGCGATACCCTGCTGCACGAGATGATCCACGCGTGGCTCTTCGCGCGCGGGGAAAACCCCGGCCACACCGGCGCCTTCAAGAAGAAGATGCGCGAGCTCGGACTCCGATCGATCTATCACGATCTCGGAACGGCCAAGCCGTTCAGCGAGTCGACGAAACGCTTCATTCTACGCTGCGAGAAGTGCACGATGGAAGCGTTGCGTAAACGCAAGCCGGGGCCGCATATCGTGTGCGCACGGTGCCGCAAGCCGCTCACGGTCTTTGAGGTGACGGAAATGCGCGAAGTGACGACCAGCGTCGCCGCACACCGCCGCGCGTAGCAGCATCCGCGTGCGCCCGAGAGAACGGCGCGCTTACCCGCGAAAGATGTGCTTCGCGGCAAGGCCGAGTGCTGCGAGGATCAACCCGATCGCGAGCAGCGTGATCAGCTGAGGGGACGATACCCGGCGTGCGATTGCGGGGGCGATGGAGCCGCCGGCGATGCCGCCGATGACGAGCGGCGCGGCACTGAGCCAGTCGACATCGTGCGTGAGCGCCTGCGCGAGAATCCCCACCGGCGACGTGCAGAGGATCGTGAAGCCGGAAGTCGCGGCGACGATGTGCGGCGGCATCCTGGCGGCGACGAGCAACAGCGGTACAAGCACGAGCCCCGCGCCGATCCCGAACAGACTCGAAAAAATTCCGACGAGCACGCCCGCACCGATTGCGATCGGCCAGCGGTGCGCGAACGTTCTCTCAAACGGCGCGCGTTCGTTCCCGGCACGTCGCCACAGCACGAGACCGGCGAGAAGCAACAGCGTCGTCCCGTAGGCGAAATCGAAGCCTTGCGGAGAGAACCCGTGCACGGCGATCGCACCCAACACGCTGCCGGGAATCGCACCGATGATGAGCGGAGCTGCGAGCGCGAAGTCGACGCGCTTCTGGCGGATGTAGCCGATCGCCGACGCGCCGGTGTTGGCAAAGACGAAGACGAGCGACGTCCCGGCAAGCAGCGCGGGCGGCGTGTTGAAGGCCAGCCGCATCACGGGGATCACAACGAAGCCACCGCCGAGTCCGATCAGCGAGCCGAAGATGCTCGCCGCAAACCCGATGGCGAGCAACTCGACGGCGTGGAGGGCGGTCAACCCGCCCGTCCGCTAGTGATCGGCGGCGACGAAGGCTTCGTGGACGATGCTCTGGTCGAGGATCTTCGAGGTGTTCTCCTGACCCGGTTCGAGTCGCGACACGATCTCGAAATTGCGCAGCGGTAACTCCTTGCCCTTGACCGACACCGGCTGGAGCTCGTTGACGATGAAGCGGTCTTTGACTTCTTCGTAGGTCGACTCGCTGATGATGATCTGGCCGCCCTTGGCGACGTTGTAGAGTCGGGCTGCGGTATTCACGTTGTCGCCGATGACGGTGTAATTCAGACGTTCGGACGAGCCAAGGTTCCCCATGACGACTTCGCCCGTGTTGAGCCCCATCCCGACGGTGAAGATCTTCTTGCCCTGGCCGGACCAGGCCGCCGCCATTTCGAGAATCTTCTCTTGCTGTTCGAGCGCCGAGATGCACGCTTTATAGGCGTCATCGGGCGTCGGGTTCGGCGCCGAGAACACCGCCATGAGGCAGTCGCCGATGAACTTGTCGACGTAGCCGCCGTACTTGAAGACCAGCGCACACATCTCTTCGAAATACTCGTTGAGCTGGCCGTAGATCTGCTCCGGCGTCATCTTCTCGGACATCGCCGTGAAGCCGCGGATATCGGAATAGAAGATCGTGACCTTGACGCGTTTGCCCGAGAGGTTGAGCGCCGCTTTCGGATCGTCGTTCTCGAGCATCTGCGTGACCAGCGCCGGCGAGACGTGCTTGCCGAACATCTCGCGGATGACGCGCTTGTCGGCACCTTCCGTCACGATCCGGTAGAGGGCGACGAAGAGTGCGCTGAGCAAGACCGCGGCGTCGACGTGCAAGAAGTTGAGCCAGTGCAGCGTGTACGTGTAAAGGCCGATCGAGAGCATCGTGTAGACGATCACGACGACCGCGGCGACCACGATCCCGGTGACCGGCTTCAGCTGGGTCACGACAAAACCGATCAGCAGCGGCAAGAAGATGATCGCGAAGAGATCGACCCATGGCGGGACGCGCCGGATGAATTTGTGCGTCAGCAACTGGTCCATCAGGCGGATGTTGGCGAACACCCCCGGATAGCGGCCGTTCGGGGTGACGATGAAGTCGCCCAGGCCTTGCGCGGTCGGACCGATGACGATGATCTTGCCCTTCGCGAAGTCTTTGAGCGTCGCGTCGTCCATCGCTTTGAAGTCGGCAAGCGAGCCTTGCTGCATCATCGGCGCGGAGATGTCTTCCGCACCCACCCGCGACGCGCCGCCGCCGCCGCCGATGTCGACGGTGCCGATGACCTTGAACGGCAGCATCGTGAAGAGTCCGTCGCCGTCGAGCGGGATGATTTCGTTCCCCAGGCGCGCGTGCCAAGCGTCGATCGCGACGATTTTGCGACCCGTAAACTGTTCGACCGTTTGCGCGGAAAGCGAGTGATACACGTTCGGCCCCGCCGTGATCGTGAAGAACTGGCCGACGAGCCAGCCGCCGGGGTTATCGACGCTGGTGAAGCCGATCGCGCGCGCGGCACCTTTGAGGATCGGCGGTGGTGGCTGCGGGTAGAACGCTGCGCCCGACGTCGTCGCGACCTCGTAGCCGAGGACCGTCGGCTGCGCGCGCATCCCCGCGGCGAACGCACGATCTTGTGCCGGATCGGTGGCCGGGTCGGGGAACAGGACGTCGAACGTGACGATCTTCGCGCCGGCTTTCGCAAGGCGTTCGAGGATCGCGCCGTGCGTGCTGCGCGGCCAGGGCCAGGTACCATAGCCGGTCGGCTCCGGCAAGACGGCCTGCTCGTCGATCTTGAGGAGATGGATGTTCTCGTCTTCTTGGTCGTAGTCGGGTAAGTGCAAGAATGCGAGCGCCGATTGATCGAGCAGCCAAAAGCGGCCCTCGTTCAAGAGGACGTAGTCTTCGATCCGGTTGACCGTGGTCAGCGTCGCGCGCGGCAACGTATACCCAAACACGCCGAGCGCGGCCGCGATCGCGGAGAGCCCGAGCGCAATGCCCAGCGTCTTGAGACGGCGGATCTTGATCTTCATCGGGCCCTCCTCAGAAACGGTGATGGGCTCGCCTACGGGCGGTCCTGGCTAGTTTTGCACTCTACCGATGTATCGGCGGTCGCGGGTGTCGATCTTGATGAGGTCGCCGGGGTTTACGAAGAGCGGAACTTGGACGGTCGCGCCGGTTTCCAGCTTGGCGGGCTTCGTCGTGCCGGTGGCGGTGTCGCCCTTGAAGCCGGGGTCGGTCTCGACGACCTCGAGTTCGACGTGGGCCGGCATGTCGGCGCCGATCGGGACGCCGTCGTGGAACTGGACCTGGATCCGCATCCCGTCTTTGAGGAAGTCGGCGGGATCGCCGATCAGCTCTTTCTGGAGCGTGAAGTTCTCGAACGTCTCGTTGTCCATGAAATGGTAGCCCTCATCGTCGTTGTAGAGCATGTTCATTTCACGGTTGTCGACGGTGGCGCGCTCGAGTTTTTCGCCCGCGCGGAAGGTGCGCTCGACGGTCGCGCCGGTTTTCACATTTTTCAGACGCGTGCGAACGAAGGCCGAGCCCTTACCGGGTTTTACATGCAAGAACTCGATCACGGTCCACAAGTTGTTGTCGATGACGATCGTGACGCCGTTGCGAAAATCATTGGACGAAATCATGTCCGGACGCACTACGGCGCACGGAGCTCCGTTTCATCCCGCTGCTAGCCGCCGGTGGCTTTGGGCCGCTTCGCGAAGATCGGCAAAACGTTCTCGGTTCCGGCGACGAGCCGCGCGAGGTTCTCCCGATGGGCGTAGATGATGAAGAGCGCCGTGACGGCCCCGTAGACCAGGCCCGGCTTCCCGATGAGAAACCAGAGCGCGAACGGCATCGCGACGCTGGCCGTCATCGAGGCGACCGAGGCAAAACCCGTTGCGATCAGCGCGGCGAGCCAGACGAGCGTGAAGGTCGCCCCTGCCGGCCACGACAGCGCCCACAGCGCGCCGAACGCGGTCGCGACGCCCTTGCCGCCCTTCCCGCGCAAGAACGGCGAATAGCAGTGCCCGAGGATCGCCGCGAACGCGACGCCGCACGCGAACGCATCGGTACCGCCGAAATGCAGCACCGCGGCGACGGGGAGCGCGCCCTTGAGGCCGTCGAGCACGAGCACGGCGACCGCGCCGCGTTTGCCCAGCGTTCGCAGCGCGTTTGCCGCGCCGATGTTGCCGCTGCCCGCGCGGCGCACGTCCGTTTTGTAGAACACGCGACCGACGATCACGCCGAACGGGATCGCGCCGATCAGGAACGCGACCGCGACCGACGCGGCGATGGTACCTGGGCTCACGTCGCGTTCGATTCGCTGCGCGAGCGCTCGCGGAACTCCATCGAGATCGGGACGCCTTCGAACTCGAAATTCGTCCGGAGCACGTTCTCGATGAAGCGCTTGTACGAGGGCTGCACGAGATCGGGATCGTTGCAGTGGAAGACGAACAGCGGCGGATGCACGGCCGGCTGCGAGCAGAAGTAGATGCGCAGCGGTTTGTCTTCTTTGATCGGCGCGGGATGCGCGAGCACCGCGTCGCGCACGACCGTGTTGAGTTGCGCGGTCGGGATGCGGCGGTCGAGATTCTCCGCGACCTTCATCACGACCGGCATCAGCGAGCCGAGTCGCCGCTTCGTGAGCGCCGAGAGAAACGTGACCGGCGCGAACGACGTGAACGGCATCTGGGCGTGGATTTCGTTTGCGAGTTCACCTTGGCTGAACTCGCCTTGTTCGCGCACGAGATCCCACTTGTTGCCCACGATCACGAGGCCTTTGCGTTCTTCGAGCGCGATGCCCGCCAGCCGCCGGTCCTGATTCGTCGGACCTTTGAGCGCGTCGATCAGCAAGATGGCGATGTCGCAGCGTGCGATCGCTTTGAGCGAGCGCAGCGAAGAATAATATTCGATCGAGCCGTGATGCGTCGCTTTCTTGCGCACGCCCGCGGTATCGATGAGCCGGAAGGTGTGCTCGTGAAAACGGAAGATCGTGTCGATCGCATCGCGCGTCGTGCCCGGCACGTCGGAGACGATCGAGCGTTCCTCGCCCAACAGTGCGTTGAGCAGCGACGACTTGCCGACGTTGGGCTGGCCGATGAGCGCGAGCGAAAGTTCCGTCGCGACCTCGGTTTCATCGCTCGCGGCCGGGAGTTGCGCGACGATCTCGTCGAGCAGTTCGCCGATCCCCTCGCCGTGAATCGCCGAGACGGGGAAGATCGTCCCGAACCCGAGCGGCGCGAATTCCGCATACGCGCCGTTCAGCGCGCGGGGCGATTCGACTTTGTTCGCGACCAGGATGACCGGCTTGCGCGTGCGCCGCAAGATCGCGGCGACTTCATCATCGAGCGGCGAGCGCCCGGCGAGGCCGTCGACGACGAACACGATCACGTCGGCGTCGCGGGCCGCCGACTCGGCTTGGAACTGCGTCCCCGAGGCGATCGCGTCGCCGGGCTCGATCTCGGTCTCGATCCCGCCCGTATCGACGAACGTGAACGAACGTCCGCGCCAATCGGTGAGCGCGTAGAGCCGGTCGCGGGTGACGCCGGGCGTATCCTCGACGATGGCCAGGCGCTGACCGATCAAGCGGTTGAAGAGCGCGCTCTTGCCGACGTTGGGGCGGCCGACGATGGCGACGGTAGCGGGGCGCAGGTGGCGGCGTTCGGCCGCGGCCCCCGCTTCGGTGAGCGTCACCGGTGGTTCGGCCGAATGGGACATGCCTCTCTCTTCGGCGAACCGAGCGGGTCGCCATGTTCCGTCGTATTCCCGTGCTGCTGGGCCTCGTGGCCCTGCTCGCGGCCGCCCCGACCGGTGCCCTCTACGTGACCACGCTGCCTTCCGGGGCCGACGTCTGGATCGACGGCACCTATACGGGGCATAGCCCGATCGTGCTCGACGCGCTGGCGGCCGGGCGGCACACGGTCAGCCTGACGAAAACCGGCTGGGTGCCGCAGAACCTCGACGTGTCGATCGTCTCCGGGTCGACGGCGATGTCGTCGGTGGCGCTGCAGCGCGCGGCCGGTCGGCTGCGCACCGATGCGGGGACGATTGCCGTCCGCGGGATGGCCGTCAAATCGATGCAAGTCGACGGCTTGCCGCTCGCGCCGGATAAACTCGGGCTCTACGACGTGCGCGCCGGGCTCCACGAAATCGTTGCCATGACGCCGGCCGGGAAAGTCACCCGCACGATCACCGTCTATCCCGATATGCGCACCGACGTCGTGCTGCGCGACGACGATCCGCAGGCACCCGCCGTCGTCGCCCCGGCGTCGGATTACGTTCCGGCGAGCGCGATCCGGATCGACGCCGATCGCGTTGCGATCAAGTTCGGCGGTCACGATGTCGAAGGCCGCCTCGGCTCGAGCGCGTATCGCGTCGACGGCAAATCGATCGACTTCGATTCCGCGCCGACGCTCATCGGCACGAAACTCTATCTGCCGCTCGCGCTCCTGACGCTCATTTCCCCGCAGAAGGCGCAATAACGTGGCGCGCATCTACATCGAAACGCACGGTTGCCAGATGAACGAGGCCGATTCGCAGTACCTGACGCGGCGCGCCGAAGCCGCCGGGTTCGAGGTCGCGGAACGTCCCGAAGACGCCGCCGTGCTCGTGCTCAACACATGCACCGTTCGCGACAACGCGGAGACGCGCGCGTACGGCCGGATCAATCAATGGAAGACGCTCAAGCTGCGCGACCCGCGCGTGAAGGTCGTCGTCGCCGGGTGTCTGGCCGAGCAAGATCGCGACCGGATGCAGACGATCAGCCCGCACGTCGACGGCATCTTCGGTACGAAAGAGCTCAAACGGCTCGGCGATCAACTCGATGCCTGGCGTGGCGGCTTCGAACCGGTCGAAGACGGTGACGATCCGACTCTCGACTTCGCTTTGGAGAAGCCGCTCGGCGGCGACGGCGCGGGGGTAGCGGGACCGTATGATTCACTGCGTGCGTTCGTGAACGTCCAGCGCGGCTGTTCGTACTACTGCACGTTCTGCATCGTGCCGCACGTGCGCGGGCGATTCGACCATCGTCCGATGAACGAGATCCTCGCCGAAGTTCGCGAAAAGACCGCCGCCGGCGCGCGCGAGATCATGCTCGTCGGTCAGACCGTCAATGCCTATAAAGAACCGGCAACCGGCGCCGACTTCGCCGACCTGCTGCACGAGGTCGCGGCGATCGAACGCGTCGAGCGCATCGCGTTCATCTCCTCGCACCCCAAAGATTTGAACGAGAAACTCGCGATCGCGTGCGCCGCCATCCCGAAGATGAACCCGCGCTTTCATCTCGCGCTCCAATCGGGCTCGAACCCGGTGCTGCGGCGGATGAATCGCAAATACACGATCGAGCAGTTCCTCGAGCGCATCGAAACCTTCCGCTCGCACAATCCGACCTGGGCCTTTACGACCGATCTCATCGTCGGCTTCCCCGGCGAAACCGAAGCCGATTTCCAGCGCACGCTGGACGTCTGCGCGACCGGCCTCTTCGCGCAAGCCTATATGTTCGTCTACTCGCCGCGCCGCGGAACGCCGGCAGCGCATTGGGAACAGATCCCGCCCGAGGTATCGCGCGACCGCTTCGTGCGTCTCGTCGCCGTTCAAGACCCGCAAGTCAGCGCCTATCACGCGCGCAAAGTCGGCACGGTCGTGCGTGCCCTCATCCAAGGCCCATCGCGTAAAGACCCGTCCCGCTACTCCGCGAAATCGATCGACAACGTCACCGTCAATTGCGCGCTCGCGGAAGACCAGCCGAATCTTGACGAGCCGTGGATCGACGTTCGGGTTGAACGCGCGCACGTCTGGGGTGTCTCGGGAACGCTCGTCGGTCGCGCGGCACGATACGACGGCCCCGCACGCCCGATCGCGAGCCCACCGCTCACGATCGATCTCATCGCAACGAGATAACAGCGGCTTACAATGTCATACTCGATGATATCAAGATCGCATCGGCTACGGATTGCCGGCCTTCTTTTCGCTCTTGCCGTTGCCATTGGAGGGTTCACGATGAGTCGATCGAGTGCTGCGACGCCGGCGTACGACATCGAAGAACGATCGCTGGTGCAGATACGCGCCGATCTTGCGCGTGGCAAGGTTACCTCGGTTCAGCTCGTGCGTGCCTATCTCGCACGAATTGCGGCGATGGATACGAAGGGGCCGGCGCTGCAGAGCGTCATCGCGATCAATCCGGACGCGCTGGCGGACGCGCGCGCCGCCGATGCGGCACGGCGCGCCGGAAAACCACTGGGCCCGCTCGCGGGTATCCCCGTGTTGATCAAAGACAATATCGAGTCGGACGATCCGACGCCGACCACCGCGGGTTCACTTGCGCTTGCGAAGAATGTGACTCGGCGCGATGCGCCTGTTGTGAAGCGGCTCAAGGCGGCGGGTGCGATCATCCTCGGCAAGACGAATCTCTCGGAATGGGCCAACATCCGGTCGACGCATTCGATTAGCGGCTGGTCCGCGGTCGGCGGTCTGGTGAAGAATCCGTATTCGCTCGATCGTAACGCGTGTGGATCGTCGTCGGGTACCGGTGTCGCGATCGCGGCGAGCTTTGCCGCCGCCGGCGTCGGAACCGAGACGGACGGATCGGTCGTGTGTCCATCGTCGCTGAACGGCCTCGTCGGGCTCAAGCCGACGGTCGGGCTCGTGTCGCGCACGCACGTCGTGCCGATCTCGCACAGCCAAGATACGCCGGGGCCGATGGCGCGCAGCGTCGCCGACGTTGCGCTGATGCTGACCGGCATGGCCGGCAGCGATCCGGCCGACCCGGCGACGCGCGACGCCGACGCACACGCGACCGACTATTCTGCGGCGATCGCGGGGGCGACGCTGCGCGGCAAGCGCATCGGCGTCCTGCGCTTCGCGACCGGCCAACTCCCGCAGGTCGATGACCTCTTCGAGCGGGCGCTTACGACGATGCGCGCGCAGGGTGCGACGATCGTCGAGATCCGCGACTTCAAGCCCGATCCGAAGCTGGGCGACGACGAACTCCTCGTCCTGCTCACCGAACTCAAAGCCGACATGAAAACCTATCT
>Ga0116230_10005683_pt1 | contig 12238 bp, 6 predicted proteins | sample S1TSphfallax_3_FD_88678 | JGI IMG/M metagenome (GOLD analysis project Ga0116230, IMG submission 88678) | Host-associated microbial communities from peat moss isolated from Minnesota, USA - S1T2_Fd - Sphagnum fallax MG | ecosystem: Host-associated > Plants > Peat moss > Unclassified | place: USA...
AATTAAGTTAGGCCAAACTAATTAGGGTTAAATCAAGTTAGGCTAAACTAAATTAGACTATATTAATTATGGATAAACTAAATTAAGATAAATTAAATTAGGCTAAAGTAAATTAGGCCAAATTAATTATGGCTAAGTTAAGTTAGGTTGTAATATTTATGGCTAAACTAAATTAAGTTAAATTAAATTAGGATAAAATAAATATGGTTAAATTAAGTTAGGGTAAAAATATTTATGGCTAAACAAATTAAACTAAAATTAAAAATGGTTAAATTAAATTATGCTAAATTAAATTAAGTTAAATTAAACCATGGTTTAAATATGTTTTATTTTATTTTATTTTGGATTTTTTTTTCAAAAACTATAAATTTGATTTAATTTTTTTAAAAAATCAATTAATATGATAATATTAAAATTTATCATAAATAATTATAATTATTAGTTAAACGTTTATTATAATTACAATGATAATGAATTATATATCTATATATATTCAATAGGTATTATGTATTTATAATTTATTATTTATGTTAAAATATTAATGTAAATACGCTATCCTAATTAACCTACAAGTATACAAACATCCTAAGCTAATCATTGATTTAAACTAAATAATAATATTATAATCATATTTTCATTAAGTAATCATAATTATTTAAAATATCCTATAATCGTCTTTGAAGTGCAAAAGAAAAGGAGTAATGAAAGACTAACAAGAAGAAAAATAAGAAAAATAAACTTTCCAAGTTACAAAACGTTTTGTTTTTTTTTCTTTGGACCCCTCCTACTTTCAAACCCCATAACCTTCTTATTTCTTATTCATTTTAAACAATTTAAAGTGCTATAGGAGCGCCACCTGAAGTTTTACAAATCACATTGGAACTCTAATAGCAACAAAACAACATAAAATGAACTTTCTGGGTGTTTAAGAACCAGCCTTTGTAGTGTTCAATAGTTTTCTTTTGGAGTTTTTGACCCCCTTTACTTTGAAGGGCCATAACTTTCTCATTTCTAATATGTTTTCAACGATTCTTAATGTATAGATGCGCCAAGAGGAGGGTTTCAAGTTTGTTTTGCACACCAAAAGCAACAAAGCCCTCCCCTTGCTGATATAATCTAATACAGTAGTTGCATCTAATGTGCAACTAGGTTGGTTCATGAGGTTTCCAATGGAATGTTTTAACCCATATCCTTTGGCTTCGAATTCTATTTGGCGGAGTATATAAATAGGAGCAATAGCTATGTAGTAGTCAAATATCAAGTGCCATTGGGGATGAGTGAATGGATAAAGCTTGACCTTAATGAAATGGTTAAACCTAAAAATAAAATCAGATTATTTTAAACTTACCTATATAACCTAAGCCTAGTTAACTTTCAACCTATTTGCATACTTAAGTAAACATACTTAATAAGGTTTAATTATTACGTACCTACCTACACATCACATGTCAACATCTTATTAGCCATAAATTGGACGATTTAGATTTCATTAATTAATATTTGAAAGTTTAAAAATAGGTGGATTTGATTACCACATGTCACCATATAATTGGTGTTAAAATGAACACGCATCAATGAATATTCCATGGTGTGCCACGTGTCATCATCATAGTGGCAAAAACTCTAATAATTAAGATTAATCCAATGAATTTTTAATTTTGAAAACACAAAAAAGATAAATAATGACACATGTCCACAAGCTAGTTGTTTAATTTTTAAACATGTGTCATATTTTCATTAGTTGCATTGTAGTTGCAACTTGTCCTATGCAACTACACAAATTTGTAGTTGTATGTGTCGCATGCAACTGAATTTTAGTTACAAATGATAATTGCAAAACCCAAAATTTCTAATAGTGATAATTTCATGATTTTCAGCCTATGAATTATTGAATTATATGACCCTAAACCTATGTTGGGTTAAAAACCTAGCCTACTTACATACACCATGTAATCAACCTAAATAGGCACTTACTTTAGGGAACTATATAAGAAAATATTCGGTCAACTTACCATTGTTGACCACAAACACACCATTTGTGAGGTTTGAATCCCTTGACCTCTAAGATGGAGGCAAACACCCCTACCAGCAAACCACCATACTTGTTGTTATAATGTGTTTCATTACATTCTATTTGTCAAATCTTCATTTTAAATATTATAAAAACATAAACTTTGAAAATTCATATTTTATTGAAACTTTATTTAAAGGGTTAAAGTTTAATTTAAATTATTTTTCAATAATGTACATAATTACATTTATTTGCTTTTGAAAGTGTAAAATCATTAAAACAAATGTTTTTTTGAATATCACTATTCAATAACATTTCAATGACCAATCTTTTGAAAAAAAAAGTTTAATAAATTGATAATTTTTTATTAATATAATAATAATATTTATGTTAAGCTACTTTCAATTATTCTAGGGTTATTTTTCATTTTTCTAAGTTATTTCACCTTACATTATTTACAATTGTTTATGGTTATTCTCAATTTTTTTGGCTAGTAGTTGCTAAAGTTTAATTTTTTTAGCTATACTGACTATTAACTATTTAATTTGAAACATTGTTGTGTTTGATATAAATAGAAGGATTGGAAAATATTGAAAAAAATTATTTTTTGAACTTCTTTCTTCTTTATTTTTGGAGATCACTTCTTTACTTTCATTTTTGGTTTATGAACAAGTTTACTTTGAACTTTTATATTTTTTTCAACTTGTTATGAAAAATTCATTTTAATTCTTCTTTTGCATTTTTGAAGAATATATATATGTGATTTTCACAATGTACCCATTTGAAGCAACTTATTGATATTATTTAAAACTAGAATTTAAAAACTTAAAAGAAAAAAAATCCTTAATCTAAAAATAATGGGGAAAAACCTTTAACAAAGGTGTCTCAAGAGCTTTACAACTCAAAAAACGTAGGTTGTAAAAGAGCAGAGGTTGCAAGCCAGGGCTACAAAGCAAAAGGTTGAAAATGATTTAATTATGGCCAAATAAGAGCTAGTTAAATGAGGTACAAATGTAGAATAATTGAAGAGCCCATGTCACCAACTAGCTACCAATTTCCAACAAGTGCATGAATCATTAAATAAAGTCAGAACAATTTAAGAGGAGGAATGGAGCGCGTGGAAGGTAACAACCAAGGCCTTGGAGGAACAAATGATTGTTATACAAGAAAAACACAATACTTTAAAGCAAGAATTCCATGATTTGGAAGAATGCCACCAAGCTCAAGGAACATAGTTGTTGGTTTAGAAAGGGCAATATGTAAAGGATGTAACAACTTGGGCAACAAAAGAGTCAGTTTTGGAATATGAAATTGAAAAACTCCAAGCCCGAACATGGGAAATTATTTAGAAAGCGAAGATAAAGTTGTCAAATTAAAAAGACATTCTAGTTAAAAATGTTATGAAAGCTTCATTGTATGACCAATTGGTAGATTAAGAATTAAATGAGCTTGCAAAGGTTTAGAAGAAGCCTTTACCGATAAGCAAAATTAGCATATCAAACACACAAAGGAATATCAATCACAGATTAATGAATTGCTAGAACAATTACAAGTGAAGGAAAAATCAACATAGGAAATGGAAGAAGAGGATGACGATGATGTGATAATTGCAAATCAATTGTTTTCTTTTCCAATTCACGCACATGGAGGGTTGTCCAACTAATCAAAAAAGGTTTCCATCATAGTTGAAACTTAGATTGAGTGGGAAAATTTTAATGTTAAAACCCAAATAATTAGGGAGGAAATCATGAATACTAAAAACTTAAGGGGTGGGTGAGCTTTTGAAGAACTTATGAGGGAGCAAGTTGAGGAGGAGGAACAAGCCAATCAAACCAACCAAAAGTAAATCGAAGGAATCCAACATGTTGACTTGTTGAAATATATATAAGCCGAAGAAACGTAACTCAATGACTTGCCCAACCAAATGCAAGTCGAGGAGCTAGTCCTTAGTATTGTAGGAACATCTATGGAGCTAATCATAACAATGGTTCCCCACAATGATATGGTTGATTTTGGTGAAAATCCTTGTGATGAAAGTGATGAAGGGGCATAGGATGTAACCCAAGGTGATGGTGGTGGGAAAGGTAAAAAATGGTGAAACAAAACCCACTGACCAATTAAGATAGGGTGAGTATATCAAAACTCAAAAACGTAAGCCAATAGGGAAAAGCATGATTCCTAGAATGCTAATAGATTGTGTAGCTGTACCAAGGGACTAAAGGTAACCATTATTAGTGATGTATTGCATATTTTTATGGAACTAAAATATGTAATGCCACCTTGTCCAAATGTGGAGAACTATTATGTAATCTTTTGTTTACAAAGTTGTTTACGTTTGGGCATAACATCGCCCATGATAGGTGCAAGCATGAGTGAGCTAGAATTTTTGGCATTATGGGTTGTGGAAGATTTTGAATTTTGAAAATACCTCATGTATAGTCTCATCTATGGATATTTTTTCTATTACCCAAAAGGTTATGTGAGGCTAAAATGTGAAGTGGGGTGTCTAGGTCTGTATGCTTATTGTTATTACTTGGGTGAATGAATCGGATATGGAACATGCCCAAGAAGCCATAAAAGAATTCCATAATAGACCGGCAAAGAAGTAAAAGAAACATAGAATGTGATGAGGACATCACCTTTCTTTTAGTGGGGTGGGGAGTTACACAAATGTACCACATCAAGTTGCAAGTGAAACAAAGGCTAAACAAACTTTCAAAATATTGCATCATGAACACAATGAGTATTACTAAAAAAATTGTCAAGTGGCATGGACAAATGGAATTTTTTTGCGTAAGCCCAAATCAAAATCGGACTCCCACATTCGAATTAAGAAAAACCTTGGACCCAAAAGAAAAGGCAAACAAGGTGAGCTTATAGGGACCCACATATGCTTAAAGTGCATCCCGAAGGGTTGGTTGGTAGTGGCAGCCAATGCAGGAAGTCATGACCTCGTTTGCATACGATAATTGTGTAACTTGGGATTTAGGTTGTTGCAAAGCCTAAACGTTGCTTCTCGTACCTTGATAGGCACACCTTTAATTAGGCTTGATTTGTCGCAACCTTAGCTTTGGGTTCATGACCAAGGTTAAGGGGTTGCAAGGGTGCAGGCCAAAAGAAAGTTCGGGAGTCACATCACATACTCCCGGGAGTGTAGGAAAGTGTGAGGGAGTGAACCCTCACACTCCCAAGGCAACTCCCACTTTGGGAGATGGAGTTTTGATGGAGTCTTGAAACTTCAAAGAGTGATTTCAGGGGTCAAAACTCAATGGCTTGTGGCGTTCTTTATATCATTGAAAAGCTCTTAAAACGTAGATGTCTAAAATGGGCTTGCATTGCTCATTTAAACATCTAAAACATAAGTTATGGCCAAAAGAAGGGTCGGGAATCAAACTACTAGTTTAACTCCTGACCAAAAAAAGTCAGGAATCGACCCGATTTACTTAGCTGCAAACAATGTGCGATACACCATTGGAAAGCTCTCGATGAAAGCTACAACTTTGCTTCAGACCGCACCTCAATTTGAGGTCTGCTCGTACAGTTATGGGGCTCCAAAGTCGCAAGAATCCCAACTGGGGCGATTTTAGGATTCCCACTCAGGAGTCCCGGGAGAGAAAAGCCATTTAGATGTGGGCCTCGTGGAGAGGTGCAGAGTATACTATAAGGGGGAAGGTGGTGGCTTCCCCCAAGTCCGGGCTGTGGTGATTCTTTGTGTGTCCGTGTTGCCCATGGTTCGTCCTAGTACCAAAGGTGCTTCAACTATGCACCAACCACCTTGTGTGGGTTGTGTGCAGGCCCGTGTGAGTGAGTGAAGCTTGTTAACTCTTCCTAGTCCCATCCTGGAGCTCTAACATGCCCTTCTACCCTTCAAAGTGTTGTGAGTTAAGGAACGTGCCCCGACTCCTCCCCCTTCTGTTGTCTTGTACTTGGACTCACTTTTGAGTCTTGCAAGGAGTTGGGAGTGCGTCATCCAACCATTAAAAGTCACGAATCGCCTTGATTTAGTTTTGCGCATGTGGCATGCCACATACCATTGAAAGGCTCTCGACAAGGGCTAAAACTATGCTTTAAACCTCATCTTAAATGGAGGTCTACACACAAAACTATGGGCCTCCAAAGTTGCAAGAGTCTTAATTTCGAAACTCCCAACTTGGAAGTCTTGGGACAAAATGGCATTTGGGTGTAGGACTCGTGGCCAAACATAGAGAATACTCGAAAGGTGATGGTGATGGCTTCTCCCAAGTCCCGGCCATGGTGAATTTTGTGAGTTTGTGTTTGCCCTTGGCTCATTCGTGCACAAAAAGTGCTCCAATTATGCATTAACCAACTTATTGTTTGGTTTGTGCAGGTTCGTGTGAACAATTAACCCACTTGTCACTTGTCCTAATCCCCATCCTGGAGCTTTGGCATGCCCTTCCACCCTTGAAATGTTGCTAACCAGGGAGCGTGCTCAATTCCTTATCCTTCCGTTGTTTTCACATTTGGACTCATAGTTGAGACTATCAAGGAGTTTGGAGTTTGTCACCCATCCCACAATTTACATGCCATTATGTTAATAAGCTTTATAGAAGGCATCAATCGCAACAAGACTATATTTTTGGTAAGTCACATAAAATCTAATTAACATCAATTGTAAATATGATACAATAGGAACCATTTTTTAAGATGTTTATAGTATTGTGGTAAGCACAAGGTAAAATGGAGTACATATTTTACAATATTCTATTATACCTTGTGTTAAAACTTAAATTTGTTTATAAGGCACCCATATTCTTAATATGAACATATTTTTATTTTTTTATATAAACATACTTATTTTGGAGGTGTAAACCTAATTTGTATCAATGAGGTATTGAACATGGGCATGTCTACTTCAATCATTTGATAATTAAAAAAACTTGGATGTATAACTTTGTTATAGTTAGTTGCATGGCCAATTAATGAACATGAGTGTTTACATGGTGTGTTGTGCATTGACAGTGCATTTTGGAATAATACAGGTATGAAATTGATGGATATGAATATGACATTAATATTTCATGTGTAATTGGTGTTATGTATTTTTATATATTTAGGCTTTACATATGTAGTTTTGCGTATGTGTAGTCTATATTATAATGTATATACACTACATAGTTTATGTAACATTATGTATTTCTATAGCAAACATGGGTACTAACTATATGTGCATATGGATTTGTAGTAACAACACAAGACAAATGTTTAATACTAGGTAACCAACCAAGTCTGTAGGGTTTAGGATCCTAAACCCTAAAACATGTATTAAATATCTATCCTATGTTGCTAATTATAAATAATACTATGAGTTGTATGAGATTTATTAATACCTTACAACAACAAACATTATAGAAAATCTCATGCCTTACAATAATAAAACATATTGTTCCTATGCTTGCGTTAATTTCATTTGAACACCCAAATAAAACTAATGGAAATGAGGCTTGAAAAAACAACTTTGTGGAAAATTTATCATAAATGCATACATTGAATAATATTGTTATTGATGCACTTTCAAGCACCTTGATAGACTCAAATGTGAGTTTAAGGTGAAAACACTAAAAGGATAAGGAATTGCGGCATGCTCCTTGGCTTGTAGCACTTTAAGGGTAGAAGGGCGTGTTGGAGCTCTGAAATGGGGACTAAGATGAGTGACAAGTGGGTCAATTATTCACATGGACCTACACAAACCAAACAACAAGTTTGTTAATGCATAGTTGAAGCATTTTTCGTGCACATATGAGCCATGGGTAAACATGTACTCATAAGACTCACCACAGCCCGGACTTGGGGGAAGCCACCACCTTCCCCCTTATCATATTCTTGGTGCTTGCCCATGGGGCCAGCACCGAAATGTCATTTTGTCTCGAGATCCAAAGTTGGGAATCCTGAAATTCACTAAATTAAGTTTCTTGTAACTTTTGAAGCTCATAACTTTGTGTGCAAACCTTCGATTGAAATGAAGTTTGAAGCAATGTTGTATCCCTTGTCAAAAGATTTCCAACAATATGTGGCACACCACTTGCATGTTAGTAAATCAGGGCAATTCCCAACTTTTAATGGTCAGAAGTCAAATTGGCGATTTGACTCCTTACCTTTTTTTTGGCCATAACTTATGTTTAAGTACTCAAATGAAACGTGTGAGCCCATTTTAAACATCTACATTCTAAGAGTTTTCCAATGGTATAAACTTATATTGAATTCAATGAGTTTTAACCCTTGCAATCACTATCTGAAGATTTGGGAGTCCATTAAGACTTCAATTCCCAAAGTGAGAGTTCACTTGGGAATGTGGGGGTTCATTCCTTCACACTTTTCTACACTCCTGAAAACACGGGTTCATTCCTAGGCTTCACTCTTGGCCCACACCTTTACTTTGGTCACGAGCCCAAGGTTAGGGTTTAGGCTATGAATTTGTAATAATGTATGTTCAATATATGTAATATATTATTTCTTTGTAATCAAATGTTAATATTAAAAATCAAGTAATTTTACATATTAATATTTTTTTGAAAATTTAATGTTTATTCATTTTATACATATGATGTCTTCATATATATATTTATTTACAGTAAATTTTTATTAATTATTAAGGTACATGTAAAATGTTTTTGTATATATGAATGGTTCATTGGTTATGTATGATGAATTTTTTTATGCATATAAATATTACAATTTAATTTGAAAATAAAATTTAAGGAAATTTTGAAATATAAATCAATTTAATAATATGTATGTTCAATACATGCATAATTAATTATTTTTATGTAATTTCAGTTTATGTTTACAACATATCAAGTAATCAAGTAATGATATTTAATCAATATTTTTTGGGAATATGTTCAATACATTTGTAATTTCTTATTTCCATGTAGATCAATTTTAGTTTACAACATTTCATGTAATGATACATAATTAATATTCTTAATATTTTAGTATTTTAAGATTTTATTCTAGAGTTGGTTATTAGTTCCAATAAGTTTTCATTTTTTTCATTTTATTATAAATATTTTATTATTTATTTAGTTATTTATAATTCAATTATAATAACGATTAGAATAATTAGCAAATATATTTAATTAATTATTATATAATTTCAGAGATTATTTATAATTAACACTACTATACTTTGAAACATACTTTTTATATATTTTTCTTGTTTAACATCTATTATATTAATTCATAATAGTTCCACCAAGTTAGATATAATATGAATAATAATAATAAAATAAGTAACCTAGCCTAACTACTAGCTACAATATTATTATTAATGTTCTTGTAATTATAGCTAATTATTAATTATCACCATGTTTTTATAATTATTGTAGTTAAAACTATTGAAAATTCAAGCTCAACTAATTAGGTTTCATTAGTTAATGGAGTAGGAAAGTAACTAGGTTACTTTCACAAGGTTGAGTTACTTTCTTTACTTATTTTAGTTTGGTTATTTGTGGTTTGGTCTTGTAGTTAAATACCTTGGTGTTGAAGGTTTGTCTTTTTTTTCTTCATTACACAAGTTTGTGTATTTCATGTGACAAGAACCTTGAGGAGTTTTTGATGTTATGTTTTGTGTTGTGAGCATCATGTTATAGTTTCCTTTCAATAAAGTTTTATGTTTGCACTTGAGTAGATATCCTATTTGTTAACATAATATCAAAGCTTATGTTATTTGATGAAAAGGTTGAAAGAGATCTAGAGCTAGAAAGTCTCTAGAAGTAGAGCTTGAGAGTTTCTAGTAATATCATAGGAGTTTTTCAAGTGCAAAAGAGAAACAGGGAAAGGAAAGAAATGAAGAGAAAGAAAACAAAAGGAAAGAAGTGAGAGGAGATCCACATATCAAGGGTTATGGAAGTCAGATCTTTAAATCTAGATCTAGATCTATTGTGAAAAGATCTTGGAGTGAAACTTGGAAAGATTGTAGAAGACTATAAGACGCTTTTATTCTCAAAATTTCAGAAGAAAAGGATGTGTTTTGTGAAAGTTATGAGTTTCTGAAGATTTTATGTCAGATCTGTTTTTTGGTCATATCTCCTTTGTTTGAGCTTTTTTGGATTTGCAACTTTGGGATCCTATAGATCATAAAGGAATCAATACGTGAGAGAAATTTCAAGTCATTTGGATTTGTATTGAGAGAGATTGAAGCATCTAAAGTTTCAGCCTAAGTTTTGAAGTCAATTTCTTTTGAGAGTGATAACTCTTTGTGGTCGTCACCAATAGAGCTGAAATTTTGAACAGAGATAGAAGACATATATTTTATGTGTCTCTCAAAATTTCAAGGAATTTGGAGTTGTTGAAAGTGAGTTGTAAGTCATTTTGTGTTTAGGTCCCAATTTGAGTTGGCTTCAAGGAAAGCAATAAGATATCTCATTTTATGAAATCAAATGAACTGAAATTTTGAGAGACGGTAGTAGGTATAGCTTTACATGTTCCAGCAAAATTTCAGAAGGATTCAAGGTCATATGTGAGCGGTGTAGCTTTGCAAAGTTGTTATGATAGAAGTTTACATTAAAAAGACATCAAAACAAAATTTTGAAGTGGAGCAAATACAACTTGGGAAAACTTGAAAGGAGTTTGAAGATTGGGAAGCGCAAACACATTATCAAGACCTTCATACCAAAGTTTGGTATGTAATCATGTACTTAATACCATACAAGATATTATACGATATACATACAAATACGTAAAACCTATGTATAGTATAAAATTTCGTATAATATTCGAAACATATATACATATACAATGTCCATCTTGTTCAACCCTAACCTTAATCCTAATCCTAGAAACCTAAGGAAGGAAAATTCTAATCGCAATCTTAGAAACCCTAAGAAGACATTGAGTGTTGCTTTGAAAAATGGTAGACGGTCTTTTTCAAATTGTAATTGAGAAATTAGACAAGAACAATTTCGAAGTGTGGAAATTTAGGATTATGAATTTGTTGACGGGGAAAGGTTATTGGGAGTTCATAACTGGTGATGAAATAAAACCTCTTCTCCCAGAAAACCCCACACAACAACAAATTCAAGCCAATAAAACTTGGCATGAAAAAGCAAGAAAAGTCTTGTATTAGCTTTCTATGAGTGTGTCTGATTCCATGATTGTGCATATTCAAGATTCAAAATCACCCAAGCAAGTTTGGGATACATTGGTGAAGATGTATAGCACCAATACACAAGCCTACAAAATGTAGCTTAAACAAGAGTTGCATAATCTACAGAAAAACAAGATGAACATCAGTGACTATTTTATAAAGGTGAAAAACCTTGCAAATGCTCTTGCATCTATAAAAGCCCATGTAGATGATGAAGATCTAGTGGCCGTGACCTTGAATGGTCTTGGAAAAGACTATAACCAGTTTCGTATTTCAATTGCAGTTCGAGAAACATTTCCCAATTTCCAAGATTTAATAACCTTGCTTATAAGTGAAGAGATGAGAGTTGTTGGTACCTCATCCAATGGAGGTTCACAAGAAAGTGCTTTCCATTCAAATTCCAATAGAGGTAGAGGTAGAGGTGCTAAAATTTCATTTCGAGGCCGACACGGAAACTCGCATGGTGGACATCATCAACATGAAGGTTAGTCTCATGGAGGTGGACGAGGAAATTTTAAAAGAAGAGGAAGTCGTGGAGGTCGTGCTAGAAGTCATCGAAGTCAACAACCAAATAGCGACTCAAATTGCTACTACTGCGGGAAACCTGGGCACATGGCAAAAAATTGTTATCAAAAGGAGCATGATGCACGAAATGGAAAGTTACAACAAGGGAATTATGCATCAATTAGCAATCAAGGTGATGAACAACTGTTTGTAATGCAGCACATGGCAAATTCAATGATAAGAGGAGTATCAAATAACAATGTCTGGTATGTGGATTCTAGAGCTTCAAATCACATGACTAATCATGGAGAATGGTTTAGAGACACAAAGGATTTGAAGACACTAGGTTTTGTGGAAATTGGTGATGACATTGCACATCCCATCACACAAATTGGGAAGGTGCAATTGTCCATGCAAGATGGGCAAACAAAGTACTTAAAAGATGTACTTCATATTCCAACCATAACAAAAAAATCTAGTCTTTGTAGGCCAAATGGTGGAACAAGGTTTACATGTGACATTCAACCCAAATGGATGTTTTGTGGAAGACATGAAGAACCAAGGCAAATTGATTGCCAAAGGAGAAAGGAATGGACGAATGTTCACCTTGGATGTGA
>Ga0116230_10005685_pt1 | contig 12237 bp, 10 predicted proteins | sample S1TSphfallax_3_FD_88678 | JGI IMG/M metagenome (GOLD analysis project Ga0116230, IMG submission 88678) | Host-associated microbial communities from peat moss isolated from Minnesota, USA - S1T2_Fd - Sphagnum fallax MG | ecosystem: Host-associated > Plants > Peat moss > Unclassified | place...
ATACCGGTTGACCATCCTCCATTTACCGCTCGCGAAGAATGGCGTTTGAGCCACGCGCTCAAGACCCGAGGTTACGATCGATACCGGATTGGAATCTTGCGACAGGGCGTCATACGCCGCGACGCCGGGCAGCAGCGGCATATTGGCCCTCGAATCTTTGAATGCCTTGCCGAAGGCCGCTTCTTCGGCATCGGCTTGTTGTTTCAGCCCGGTATCCTCGCCAAGCCGCTGCGCCCGATCGTGATGAACGTTATACAGTTCAAGTGCACCCAGCGGGGATCCTCGAATGTCCGCAATCGACCCCGGGTGCCATGCGGCATGCGCGAGCCGTAAATCCGCTCGCTCGAGGGCTATCGGCAGCCCCACGAGGAACGCCCGGACCGTCGGCCGTTTTCTCGCTTCCAGCGATCGAGAATCCAGGAACTTGTCGCCGGCATGGTCATGGTTATCGTCGAAGTACCAACCATTGCCCTCCTTGCGCGCTTCCCGCAAGAGATTGAGCTCGTGGTTCCCCAGCAGGCACTGCGCGAGCCCCCGGGTAACCAGCCCGGACACCAGGTCGAGAACCGCCGGACTATCGGGACCCCGGTCGGATAAGTCCCCGATGAACACCAGGCGCCGACCGGCCGGATGGACGCCGTGCGGGTCGTAGCCTAATACACTCATCAATGTGCGGATCGCATCGATCTCACCGTGAATGTCGCCGACGATATCAAGGGGACCGGAAATGAGCTCCCGAACCAACGAATTATCCATTGCTGCGCCCCTGCATTGTTGCTCTCCCGCCTTGCTGCTCTCGCATCCCTATCATCCAACGTCGTCAACTAAAATCCACGATCACGGCCGTAACTTTCGCACGGTGTGCAGAAATTCCACAATCTGCGCTCGAATATGATCCAAGGTCACACCGCCCGCGAGATTGATGCCAAGAGAAAGACGGATTGTCTGTTGAAGCGCCCCCGGGTTTGTCGTGCCATGGGCCTTCATCAAATAGGGACGGCCATTGACCTTCTCGACGATCGACGTGGCCTCGTTGGCCGGCAAGGTAAAGTTTGCGAAACAATGGATTTCGCGGAAATGGCTGTTGCGCTCCGGATTCGGTACCGCCAACTGCAGCTGAAACTGGCGCTCCCAGCTGCTGACTTTGATGACCGTGGAAACATCCGTCGAGAGTGTCGCCTCGAATCCCCACCGTTGCATCAGTTTGCACAACGTTTGCCGATCTATTCTGGTGAGAACGTGGCTGTCCTCGAGAATCGACGCCTGATGAAATCGATAGGCAAGATCCGTGTGGCCGTCATATTTCAGCACATCGAGCAGGATCGACAGGACTTCGCGCGCGATCCGAGCGGCATCCTTAACGGACGGTGTTGGTAATAGCTTTTCATAGTTGTCCGCAGCACCGCCGATGGCAAAGCCCCGGTCAAGCAATGGTTCCCGAATGCCATCGGCAAAGGCTTGCAGCAACGCGTCTCGTCGATTTCCCGGTCCCACCTCCATCACGAGCGATTCAAAGGGTGCCGACCAGATTTGCACATAAGCGTCCGTCCCCGAGCCCGTGTTCAAGGTAATGACGAGAAACCGAGTGTCCCCTACGTGTCGATCGGCATCTGCGGAGCCCACCGACCAAAGCACGACTTGGGCTACCAATTCGGTAAGCGCCTTGAGGATGATGCCCGCTAGTTGCTCACGTCGGCGTTCTGTCCGCTGGGCACAGCAGAGTACACCGTCGAGATTGATCGCCCGATGCGGCGCGAACATCGGTGGAACGCTCGAGGTGCCAGCCAATGGCTGTTCCGGCACCTCCAATTCCAGTATTTCAATGTCTTGCATAGCGGGGCCCTATGGACGATCCACTTCGAGTCATCGCGACCTCCAGAAGCTCACTTCTTTCGATCCTCATTGCTTCATCTCGACATTCGCTCTGTGTCTCAACACCCTGCCGGATCATAGTACTGGGGCGCGAATTCCAGTGTCACAGACTGCTCGCCCCCTGAGGGCGCCTTGGACGCATCGAAAACCGCGTCGGCCTCCACATAGGTGCATGAGCCCGACGTCCATACAATGCATATGCGGAACTTGAGGGATCGAACTGCCGCTTGAACTCCGGCGATCAGCAGAGCGCGACAATCGGAACTCATGCGGCCATCCGCTGAGAACGGTGTCGGATGCTGCACGTAGCAGTGGCTATTCTCCACGTTGACTGCCGGCTTGCCGATGCGAAATTCAACGGCTTCGCGCTGATAGAATGCGCTGAAGACGCGGATCACGAGGTAGGGATAACGATCGCGAGGGGTTCGATTTCCCTGAGGAGGAGTATTCCCGAGCCACCGCCCCGCTAGAATCCGGTCACTGAACACGACGCCATGGTTGACCGTGCGCTGCCAATGGATGAACCGCACGTCGGGTGCCGCATCTCGAAACGTGGTGATAACCAACCAATGGCCCCGCAGTTCGCCGCGGCGGTTCTCTAAATACAGTTTGTGCGTTTTGGTATCCGGATCGGTGAGGACACCCCAGCGCCCGATCTTTCTTGCCCAAATGGGGCTCGGATCCCACGTATAGGTTAAGTCTGCGCGCAGCTCCAGCCGCTCAAAGTAGGATAGGTTGATCGTGCCATCCGGGCCTGGATAGCCGATCTCCCAAAATCCCCGGAGCGCCTCGAGATACCGAAGGTCCTCGACGTTCACGATGGACCGCCGAACAGAGCGTCAAACGACCAGAATACCGCGCGCACAACGACACCTCCTGTTATTTCGACTCTGGAGTCAGACGCTCGACGGCATGCCCCGTTTGGTTGTCGGGTTGACCGCATCGCCCCGATCGGGGTGTCCACCTTGCCCGGGTAGGCAGGTTGGCAGGAGCGTCCGCCCCACTCGTCAATGCAAACGTAATCTCAAATGTTTCCAGTCAAATCAAAACGCACCCGAGCTGCAATGATCTCCGGATCGCTGCTGAACACGTCGGCATACAACGTTTGGTAGTCGCCCTCAGGGAGTCGCCGTCGAAATTCGCCCCACGTACCCGACTCCCGGATTGCACGGTGAACTGGGTCGATGAAATGCGCCCGCTCGGGTGGCGCGAAACAAGGTAGCTCTCGTGAGGTGCTTTGCGGAAATAGAGCGTGCGTTCGGTAGCGGACATTCCTCGGCCTCCAGTAGTTCGATCCTGGGTGCTGACGCTCTCGAGTGGCTCGCCCGTTTTGTTGCCGGACCGGCCGCATCGCCCCTAGAGGGGGGTGTCCACCTTGCCCGGGTAGGCAGGTTGGCGGGAGCGTCAGCTCCACTCGTCAATGCAGCTTTGATCTTACTCGTTCTCTTCTGTAGAACAAGCCTTTCGTTACATATTGGCGCTCGAAAAGAGTAGGGCGGGAACGCGTTATCACGCCGTCGGTGAGGAAGGTATTGCGTGGAGCGACATTGCCGACGTGATTGGGGAGGGGATGAAGGTACGGTTGAGTCGATCACGGCGAAGGGAGCGTCGGGGTACTTTGGCTGGTTGGCGGCTTTCGTCACCATTGGTCTGTCGGCCTCCGGCGCGTTGACGCGCCGGCAGCTGGACTGGAACCCGACTGGCCGGACTTGTTGACCGACTTAAGCGAGATGGATTACACCGCGGTATTGAGTCAGCTGCGTGGAGTTTCAATGAACTGGGGTCGCTACTTGCTCCTCGTGGTCATCGCCAGCGGCGTGACCGCGTTCTCGGATTGGCTCTTCATGGGCGTTCTCTTCCACGACAAATACATGGCGGCGCCGGAAATGTGGCGCTACCCAGCGGGAAGCAGTGAGCGGCGCCTTGTCATCTACTCGCAACTCATTGGGACCTTGAGTTGCGGCGCATTTGCCTATCTGTGCGCGCAGGAGCATGTGCTGACCATTCCGGGGATTCTGCGTATGGCCGTGATCGCCTGGCTCGCGGGGCCGATCGTCGTCATCGCACACATGGTGCTGTGGACGAAGCTTCACCCGCTGATCGGCGCCTCGCAGTCATTGGGCTGGCTTGTTCGGTTCATCGTAATCGGTGTGCTTGCGGTTTGGCTACTGTAGTTTCCGCGCCCGAAGCCAGCTTTCCGCCAATCCGTTTCCGACTGGATGGTAGGTCGTCGCGACAGGGCGGAACCAGCGAATCGTCCAAGTCGGTCCAGCTTCAAATCTTTTCGCGCCGATGGCTGATCTGCTGCCGCACTCCGCCTAATGCCTACTATGGCATTCGGGCGAGCGGTGCCCCCTTGAGTTGCCAGGCGAGGTCGATGACGTAGGCATGGATCGCGTCCGCATCCGCGGGCGATAATACGTCGTCGAAACGTCCCATTCCCTTAGCCGTATAGGCGCCGCCGAGCACAATGGCGTTGAAGATCGTATGCGTCGCGGGCTCGAGCCGCCGAAGGTCCGGCAGATTGCCACGCCCCATGACATGGCAACGCGAGCAGTACCGATTATAGAGCACTTCCCCGGCGGCAATTTGCGCGGCATCGGTGGGTCGCGGCGGCGGCTGTGGGAGAGGGGGGTCGGTGCGCAGCGGCGGCAGCGGCGGCGCCGGGCCGCCGACTTTCAAGACGATGATACGGCCGTCATTCCCATAGCGATAGGCGGCGGACTCGGGGTCGAGCGGCGCGCCCAGAATGACGGCGCCACCTCCATAACCCGCGACGATGGCGATGTACTGCGTGCCATTCACCCGGTAGGTCATGGGAGCGGCCATCATGGAGGTACCCAGGGCAATCGTAGCGAGGGGTTTCCCGGTATCGGCCGCGTAGGCATTGAAGTTTCCGTTGGCGTCGCCTTGAAACACGAGGCCGCCGCCGGTTGCGAGCACGCCGCCATCCCAGCTCGAGGCCGTCGGAGTTTCCCAGACGACCCGCTGCTCGGGCACGCTCCACGCGCGCAGCACCCCGTGCGAGGCCGTGTCGATCTTGAGCCCCGCACCCAATTGCTTGATCGACGGCACGTCGCCATACAGGGAATGCAGTGACTTCGGGTCCCACATTTCCGGCGGCAACGCCGGCGTGGTGAATTGGCCCTCCACCAGCCCGGCCGGGCGATCGCTCGTCTCGGCGATCACGTTGCCGGCTTCCATCACGGGAATAAAAGTCAGCGCATGCACCGGGTCGTAAGCCATGGGCTGCCAGCTGTGCGCGCCGGCTTCACCAGGAAATACCAAGGCCGGCCCGTGATCATAGTCCGCGCGCGCATCGCTGATCGGTCGCCTGGTCTTGGGGTCGATCCCCCGCGTCCAATTCGCAAACGCGAACTGCCGCGCCGACACGAGTTCGCCCGAGGCCCGGTCGAGCACGTAATAGAACCCGTTCTTGGCTGCCTGCATCAACACGGCACGCCGCCGTCCACCGATATCGACATCGGCCAGGATCATTTTTTGCGTGCTGTCGAAGTCCCAGCGGTCACCGGGCGTGGTCTGGTAATACCAGGCCATCGAGCCGTCGTCCGCATGAATGGCGATGATGGAGGCGGCATAGAGTTCGTCGCCGCCGTGGCGCCCGCCGAGATGCGAATTGTACGGCGCCGCGTTCCCGGTGCCGATGTACACCAGCCCGAGGGCGGGATCGAAGGCCATGCCGTCCCAGACGGTGCCGCCGACACCCGCGTCCCAGCGGTGGCGCGGATCCCAGGTCTTCACGGCCGCCTCGAGGTGCGGCTGGTCCTGCGGTCCGTCGGCGGGATTGTGCGGCACTGTGAAAAAGCGCCAGCGCAACGCGCCGGTTTGCCGGTCGTAGGCGGAGACATACCCGCGCGCGCCCGCAAAATCCGCACCGCCGTTGCCAATGATGATGAGATCGCCCGCCAGAAGCGGCGCCCCCGTGATCGTGTACGGCTTGTGCTCCGAGCGGCCGATGAGGGTATCCACCTTCCACACGGGCCGGCCGGTCCGGGCGTCGATGGCGTGCAGCCACCCATCGAGTGCACCGACAAAGAGCCGGCCCTCGAAGGCGACGAGGCCGCGGTTCACGGCATCACAGCAGGCATAGCGCGCCCATTGGCCATCGATGTGCGGATCGAAGGTCCAACGCTCCTGGCCAGTGGCCGCATCCAGCGCGTAGACGCGGCCGAAATTACTGGTTGCATACATGACGCCGTCGATGACGAGGGGCGTCGATTCCTGTCCACGATTCGTACCGAGGTGGTAGTCCCAGGCGAAGCCCAGAGCTGCCACATTGGTCGAGTTGATGTCCTTCAGCGGCGAGTAATAGGTGCCGTTGGCATCCCGGCCGGAGGTCAACCATTGATCCGGCTCGTCCGCCGCCAGTCGTGCCGTATTGACGTTCGCCGCCATCGCGGGGGCCGGCTCCGCGCTGCGCATCACCGGCGTCGGCGCTTCCTTCCGGCACGCGCTCATCGTCGTCACCAAGACCGCCAGCGCTATGCATGCCGACGCATCCCATTTCTGTTTCATTCTGCCTTCCCTCATTCCTCGCCAGTGTAACGAAGCGGGACTCGCTCCACTAGCGAAGTAAATTTCGCTGTCAGGACCCCCCACTTACAGTGTGCACGGTTGCGGGCGGGACACGCGCGAATTGCGGCCCTTTCGCACCATCGTCGCGCGGCCCGCTGCTCGGAGCAGTCACGCTTTCTGCAAATGGGCACAAAACGAGTTCATCGGGGAGCCGAGCAGGATCTCAGCCTGTGCGCCTTGATAAAGGTATTGCGAATATCGGTATAGGGCGAGCCAGACGGAAACGCATCCATCGTGCTCGGCCACCCATGGTCTTCGGAGATCGGATAGACCTTATCGTTTGTGACGATGATCGTATGCACCTGCGGTATGTAGTATTGCCGCGCCGAGGCGCCCTTGTCGCGGCTAAGTATCAAGATATAGCTCTTCTTTGGTTCAAACGCCGCCGAATCCGGCGTGTCAATGTTGAGTATCTCACCGTCGTCCTCGACCTCTCCCCCCACTCCATAGGCTACGAGGATTTGACCTGGCGTGACGGGGAGATCGCTCTTGATGATGTCGGTGACGAAAAAGTGAGAGATCGTATAGACAAGGGTCTTATCGCGGGTCAACACCGGCATTGAATCAATATGCGTCACTCTCACGATCGCATCCCAGGCGCAGTATTGCTCGTAGGTATCCCACTCGAGATCCGTGATGAATGGCGACGGAAGCGGGCTCGGTCGTGCGACGCGCATTGCGGTTGGCATTGGAAGCCCGAACCCTCTGGTGCCGTCAGGCGCCTGCTCCTCTTTATGCAGGAGTTGGTGAAACGGAATCGTCCTCATCAAACGATTCTCCGCAGCCTCAGAATCAAACTCCGTGATTGGCAAGCTTGGAGAGCCGACCGCCCACAACCCGAGTAGCGACGCCGCGGCGATGCCAACGGTCGGTGCGTTGCGCAGGAAGCCATTTCTCAACGAGGCGCTGGCGATGTTCATGCTGGAGTGTGCCTTCTATCACTCAAACGGTCGAATCGGGTGGAACACTGACGGCCCGCTCGTCGAGGGGGCCACAGTAGCCGCGGATCCGCTGGCTTGAACACCCATGGCGGGCGGATCCTCGACAAGATACTCTTGACCCTGGCCGGCGACTTCCGCTGAGGGTCGCCTTGAGAGCTGAATTTCCTGCTCCAAAACACATCGAGCATCCAAGAGCGAATAATCATATGGCAAAGCGCAACACGTCAATGTTTATCACAGCGCCGTTGATGTTGGGGTTCTTGTCTATTTCACCGGCGCAGGCGGACGCCGATCCGACGGTAGATCAAATCTACCGTGCTTTCCGGGCCGGCCACCTCGCGCAGGCGCAAATGATGTTGGATCAGGTTCTACGAGATCACCCAGACAGCGCGAAGGCTCACTTTGTTCAAGCGGAGATTGACGCGGAAGAAGGTCACCAAGATCTCGCTCGATCCGAACTTGCGCGAGCTGAGCAGTTGAAGCCCGGGCTACCGGGAGTGAAGCCGCGAGCCGTGCACCAGCTCAAAACCAAACTGGGGCTGCAGGCAGATTGATGCGGCTATGCGACGCGTCGCCCGTACCCTCCCAAGACAAGACGCCAACCGATGGGGTCGTTCGACTTCACCCGCGTGCACTACGCCGGCATGATCGACGGTTATCAGAGCGGCGCCAGATATGGAGCGGTGGGTCGCGGCCAGCTCAGCGTTTGAACCATTCTTCACGTGGAGGCTATCGGTCGGATGGCGGACGGAAATAAAACAGATGCCCGTTTCCGCGGGATCGAGTCTCGCTCGATCGACTACATACCGAGAATGGAAAGACACGGCACCGTAGCGGGTCAAGCACCGTTTTGGTTTACCGGTAACTTCTATTTTCTATCGATAGCGATTGGCTTTCTTGGACCCGGCCTGGGCCTTTCCTTCCTCTGGACAACCGTCGCCGGCGTCATGGGCATTTTATTTGGCACCCTGTTCATGGCGTGCCATGCGACCCAGGGTCCCGTTCTCGGTTTGCCGCAAATGGTGCAGAGCCGGGCCCAGTTTGGCCATCGGGGCGTGGTCGTCCCGTTGTTCGGTACGCTCGTCAATTTCGCCGGTCTCAATGTCATCTGCGCTTTGCTGCTGATGAGCGGTCTTGACCACCTCTTCGGATGGAACCATTACCTTGTGCTGGCGGCTCTTGCTGCAATTTCAACTGTCGTTGCCCTCTACGGATACGACTGGCTGCACAAGCTCTTTAAGATATTATTTTGGGTAAGTCTGCCGCTCATCACTCTCTTGTCGGGCGCGATCATTGTTGGCGGAGTGCATCATGGATCGCCTTTGAAGCTCGGTTGGAATCTGGTTGCGTTCGGCGTCGAGTTCGCTAGTTGCGCGAGCTACAATATCTCCTATGCGCCCTATGTATCGGATTACTCAAGATATCTACCACACGATACCAAGCCGTTTGCCATCATATCGAGCGTGTTCGTTGGAGCGTCGGCATCCGCGATCTGGCTGGTGGTCCTCGGCGCGTGGCTTGCGACGCGATTGAACCTGTCTGATCCTCTGGTTGCCCTTAGCGCTGCCGGTGATGCGGTAGCACCCCACTTCGGGACCGTCCTCGCGATCGACAGCCTGCTTGTCATGGTTGGGATCGTCGCGATTGACAACTACAGCGGCATGCTGGCGTTGGTCACGGCCTTCGATAGCTTCCGTCCGGTCACATTGGGTCGCCGGCTGCGAAAGATATTCGTTATTTTGATGACGGCAGTATGGGTCGGCGTGACGCTGTCGGTCAATCAGAACGGATTGGCCAGCCTGTCGATCGTGCTTTTGGGAGTCCTGTATCTTCTCGTGCCCTGGACGTCGGTGAATCTGATCGATTACTTCTTTGTCCGGCACGGCCACTATGTTGTTGCCGATTTGTTGGATCAAGACGGCATCTACGGACGGTGGGGTTGGCGTGGCTTGTTTTCCTATGCGTTGGGCTTGATTTGCATTGCGCCCTTTGCCGTGCTACCGGGTGTTTGGTCGGGCCCGATCGCCGTACGGCTTGGTGGCGTTGATGTCGCCTGGCTTGTCGGTTTACTCTCGGCGGGCGCTTCTTACTGGCTGATGTGCAAGGCCTTGCCGTGCGGCGTCGAGGGGTCTGCAATCGGCGCGAGCGACGCCGAACTCGAGAAAGGTTCCGTGCCGGTCATGACTACTCATCCGGCTGATCCATAGCAGGGTGAAAAGACTGCCGCGTCACTCAAGCACGACTCGGGGAAAGTAGAACGACATCACCCAATTGGGGACGTCGACAATCTCGCTGACACGTAAATCGCCGCAGACCGAGCACAGCATGTAAGCGTCGCTAGCTGAAATTCCGTGCGCCTTCCCAAGGAACTCGATCATATTGGCGACGGCAACGCGGGCGCATGTCATCAGATCAGGACCCACTCCGGTCGTTACTTCATAGCCCTTGGCACTGAGATGGTTCGTGACAGGACCCGGCGTTGTGAAACGCGGCATGGAAAGTTCCAGGTGCTTAACCAACTCCAGCCTGAGAATGACATTCATCGGGCTTTCGATGCCAGAGCCACAGACTTCGCCATCCCCTTGCGCGGCATGCGGATCGCCGATAGAAAAGAGGGCGCCCGGAACCTCGACCGGCAGGTAGAGGGTTGAACCCGTTGCGAGATCTCGGATGTCGAGCGTACCGCCACCGCGGCGCGGCGAAAGGGTTGAGTAATGACCCGCTTCAGCGGGAGCGACTCCCATCGAGCCGGCCATGGGTTTCAGCGGCACACGGGCATTCCTGCCGAGCAAAGCCGGCCGAGAACCCGTTGGATCGTACGACCAGTGGTGCAGGCTGGCCTCCGGAAACTGATCGGCGAGCAGGCCGAAGCCCGGAATGATGGCAGTCCACCCCCATCCGGACGGCTCGAACTCCAGCAAGGTGATTTTGAGAGCATCGCCGGGTTCCGCTCCGTCAATCCCGATCGGGCCGGTGGTGGGATTCACCCGATTGAAATCGAGATGGTTAACATCCGCCGCCACACTGGATCGAGTCAACTGTCCGGCGCTCGATTCAAGAAGCTGGAACGAGACGGTCGCCCCGGGAGGAACCGTAGCAACGGGCTTTAAACGATTATCCCACCCGAAATGATGGTGGAAACTACCGACTGTGTGTTCATGTATTTGCGTCGCCATTTACCGAGCCTACCACTGAACGCGCGGAGGTACATTGGCACCTCTCCCCTGACCGACTATGCTGCGCGTCCAATGAGCCCCCCCGTCACCATCGGTGTCGATTTCGGTACGACCAACACCGTGGTTGCAATCGGCGAGGGGAACGATCATGCCCGACTGGTCGTCTTCGAGACGCCTTCCGGGCCCACCGCCACCTTCCGTTCAGCCCTCAGCTTCAATCATGACTCGGCCGAACCGAGCGGGCGAACGGTCAATGCCGGCCCGTGGGCCATCAAGGCTTATCTGGATGATCCGGGGGAGACCCGCTTCATCCAATCATTCAAAAGCTATGCGGCCAGCTCTCTATTTAAAGAGACCCTGGTGCTGGGCCGCCGCTACACCTTCGAAGATATGCTGTCCGACTTCCTGCTGCGGCTGCGCGACAAGAGCGGCGGAGCTTTTGACGCTCCGGGCGGACGCGTCATCGTCGGTCGGCCAGTTCGATTCGTGGGCGCGAGCACCGATGTTGCCCTGGCGCTGAAACGTTACCAGGTCGCATTCGAGCGGTTGGGGTTTACCGATATCCTATATGCCTATGAGCCGGTTGCCGCGGCCTTCTTCTTCGCCCGGCGCCTCAGCCAGGACGCCACGGTCCTGGTCGCAGACTTCGGCGGCGGGACCAGTGACTTCTCCATCATCCGGTTCGAGCGCAAAGATGGGTTGCTCAGCGCCCGAGCCCTCGGCCAATCCGGCGTGGGTGTCGCGGGCGACGCCTTCGACTACCGCATCATCGACAACCTGGTCTCGCCGGCTCTGGGTAAGGGATCAAGCTATCGGGACCTCAACAAGATCTTGTTGGCACCCAATCGTTTCTACACGAGTTTCGCACGGTGGGAGCAGCTCGCCCTGATGCGTGCCTCGCGGGACATGCGCGACATCCGCACATTGATGCGCAAATCCTTGGAGCCCGAAAAGATCGGCAAGCTGGTCGAACTGCTCGATGGCAATTACGGCTACCTCCTCTACCAGGCCGTCTCAAAGCTGAAGGAGACGTTGTCAGTCGAGACCAGCGCCCGGTTTGAATTCAGCGCCGGGGGGATCCGCTTGGAGGCGACGGTGGACCGCTCCGCTTTCACCGGATGGATCATCCGCGAAATCGCTGCCATCGAAGCTGCCGTGGATGAAGCCATGACCGACGCTGATTGCACTCCCGATCAAATCGACCGGGTCTTTCTTACCGGCGGCTCATCGTTCGTCCCGGCGGTGCGGGCCATATTCGAGGCCCGCTTTGATCCGGCCAAGATAGCCACAGGTGCAGAACTGGAGTCGATCGCATCCGGGCTGGCCCTTGTGGGCGGGGAGGCTGATGTGGACCGATGGTGTGAGAGGGTGCGGTAACGGGTTGGTCCAAGGGCGTTTGCGCTGACACCGGCCTCCTATCCCGTGAGTCAAATCAACCGCGTTTGTCGCTTCCTCCAATGAAGCCCCATCCCTGAGCGAGGTCACCTATGCGTTTGCGACATTATCTCTCCCGGTTCCTTCTCTGCCTACTGCCCGCCGCCGCCAGCGCGCAGGGCACCACCACGACCTCGATTGTCGATCCCGCCTATGGCATCAAGGCATTCACCGCCACCGTGCCCGCCGGCTGGAAATTCCAGGGTACCGTCCTCCCG
>Ga0116230_10005688_pt1 | contig 12233 bp, 9 predicted proteins | sample S1TSphfallax_3_FD_88678 | JGI IMG/M metagenome (GOLD analysis project Ga0116230, IMG submission 88678) | Host-associated microbial communities from peat moss isolated from Minnesota, USA - S1T2_Fd - Sphagnum fallax MG | ecosystem: Host-associated > Plants > Peat moss > Unclassified | place: USA...
CACCAGCAGGCTGGCGCGGGCCGAAGCGAAGCGCTCGAGGTTCGATCCCTTGATGATGTCCTGGATGGGTGCCGCCGCCACATCGCCCCGGTCGCAGTAATACGCACCGCAATTGGCCGGCGCGCTTGCCGTGTAGGACGGAGCCGTGGGCGCCGGAAACGTGCCAGGCTGCGTGACGATGCGGTCGATCCAGCCGCTCACGTACTTGCCGGTGGTCACCACACGCAGCGCGGTGATGTCGCCGAGCGGAATGTTGACCATCAGGCTAGCGCCGCCGTTTCCCCGCGCATGCGAGGTGTCGGAGGCGTTCAAATCGGTCGCCGCCTCGTACTCGCCCAGTTTCGGTTGATTGGTGGCGAGGCGGATGGTGCCGCCCATCGACCCCGAGCCGTACAAAGTACCTTGGGGCCCGCGCAGCACTTCGACGTGGTTCAAATCGAAGAGATCCGGATCGATGACGGTGCGGCCGTTGAGCGCCACCGCGTTCGCGGACAGCGGCGTCTCGTCGAGGTAGAAGCCGACGGTCGCGGCGGTACCGCCGCCCGCCGACAGGCCGCGCATTTCGTACTCGGTCTGTCCGGGACCGGCCGTGCGGATCGAAATGCCGGGCACCTTGGCGGCAATGTCCTCGACGCTGGTGATGCCCTGCGACAGCAGTTGATCGCCGCTGATTGCGGTCATGCTGATGGCGGTTTCCTGTACCGTGGAATTACGCTTCTCGGCGGTGACCACGATCTCTTCGAGGCCGCTGGAGTCGGCTGGCGTTCCGGCGGCGGTGCTGGTGGCGGCGAGCGCCGCGCCGCTCTGCCATGAAGCGCACAGCAGGCCGAGCAGCACGGCGCCCAAGAAACGCGACGCAGCGCCATTGGTCGAACCTACGTTGGCCGCACACAACACAATTTTCATGGCTCGAGCTCCCTGATTTTTTTAAGTCATCCGCTAGCGCAATCGAGCGATCCGCCGCTGGATCGCCCGGATCACTTCGTAACATAGCGTTTACTGGCACGCAAGTTTCTTGCGCAACAGGCACTCATGACAACGTCACGTGTTGCGTAAATGTTTCGTTGCGCGCGGTGCGAAGCACCTTTGCGGGGCATGATCGAGAATCAATGCCCGCCAAGTGAGCATGGCTGGGCTTGATACAATCGCGCCGGACTGGCTCGATAAATCAAATCAATAGGATCAATAACGATGAAAACCATCACTGTCATTGCATTTACGTCTGCGTTGCTGGCCGCCGGGTCCAGCCAAGCCGCGGCACCCGAATTGCACGTCAAGAAGACCATCACCATTGCACTCCCCGCCGACCAGGTTTGGAATGCGTCGAAGAATTTCAACGGTTTGAACACCTGGCACCCCGCGCTCGCGAGCGACGAAATCGTCAGCGGCAGCAACAACACGGTGGGTGCGGTGCGCCTGTTGACGCTGAAGGGCGGCGGTACCATCAAGGAGAAGCTGTTGGCGTTCGATGAAACCGGCCATCGATTCCGCTATGCGATCGTGGAGAGCGTGCTGCCGGTCAGCCATTACTCGTCGACCTTCGTGGTCACGTCGCTCGCCCCGGACAAGACGCTGGTTACCTGGTCCGGGCGGTTTAAGCGCAAGGACGTGGGTGACAGCCCCGCGGATACCGACAACGACAAGGCGGCGGTCGATGCAATCACCGGTGTGTACACCAGCGGCCTCGACAACCTCAAGAAAATCGTCGAGGCGAAGTAGCAGCGTTCCCCGTGCCAGGCGCCTCATGGCTGAAAACGGTGCTGCGCTTTTGGGGCCTGCGCCGTGGCCATGCGGCGCCGGGCGGCAGTCCAGGCACCGTCATCTTGCTGCTCTGGCTGCTGTGGTTGGTGCTGTGGGAGGGCCTCGACTGGTGGGTGCGTCAGCCCGATCCTCAGTTTTTTGCGGATGGGATTCCGGTGCTGGCCTGGTATGGGCTGGGGGTGGTGGCACTCGCGGGATTGCTGTGCCGGCGATCGGAGCCGACGCCGCCGTTCGCCGCCACCGTGGCTCTGGTCACGGGAGTGGTGCCGCTGCCGGTGCTGCTGGCGACCTTCGGCGCCAGCTGGGCGGATCCGCGCTGGTTCTGGTACGCGTACGGCGCCGTGGCGCTGTATGCGCTCATCTACCTGGGCCGTGGCCTGCATGCGCTCACCGGTCGCTCGCAGCGCATGGCGGCATTTCTCGGTACTGCGTTCATTGCGCTGTTCGCGTTCGTGAGCGATGCGACGAATGCCATTCCCGATCTGTGGAATCCTGCGGATACCACCGCGACGATTTCCGATCAGGAACTCGCCACGCGGGAAGTGGCTCTTTTCGAGCAGTCGGCACGCATCGATGAGGCGCTCGATGGCGTGAATCGCGACGACTCGCCGCGGCCGCGGGCCTTCTTTCTTGGTTTTGCGGGGGTGGGGGACGAGAAGGTATTCGCCCAGGAAATCGGCCTGGCGTCACGCGTGATCGGCGAGCGCTTCAAGACCGCCGACCGGCAGATCTCGCTCATCAACGACGAGCGCGACCTCGATGACGCGCCGCTCGCCAGCGTCACGGGACTGCGCTACGCCCTGCAGGGTCTGGCCGAGCACATGCAACTCGATCGGGACGTCCTGTTCCTCGCGATCTCCTCGCACGGTTCGAGCGACCCGGCGATTGCGGTGGCCAACTCGGAGATGCCGCTGACCGATCTGACGCCGGAGGACCTGGTCGACGCGCTGAAGCAGGCGGGGATCCAGTGGCGCGTCATCTTCATCTCGGCCTGCTATGCCGGCGGGTTCATCGACTCGCTGCGCGATGACCATACGGTCGTCATCACCGCGGCGGCGGCCGACCGCACCTCGTTCGGCTGCTCCAGCGACAGCGACCTCACGTATTTCGGCGAAGCGTTCTACCGGGACTCGCTGCCGGAGGCGGCATCGTTACGCGACGCCTTCGAGAAGGCGAAAACTGCCATCGCCGCGCGGGAACGCGCGGAAGGGGAGACGCCGTCGAATCCGCAGGCCTACTTCGGCTTCGATGTCGAGGCACATCTTGCCGCTGCGGCGGAGCGCGCCGCGCGCGGCCCGGTGACCCACTTGTAGTCACCCCACGGCGTTGCGCTTGGTTTTCTTGGGGTCGTCGAAGGGCAGCGTGTGAGCTGTGGCGGGTCCCTTGACGGTCTTGCCGGCAATGGTTAAGGGGGTGCCGTGCACCGCGACCGACACATCGAGTCGCGCGATTGCCATCGATTTGCCGGTGAGCGTCGACACCATGGCACAGGTGATGACGCCGACCCGCCGGTCGCCCGCGTAGACGGCGTCGCCCATGTCGGCCGGCAACGTGCCGTCTAAAGCCAGGCCGAAGATCTTGAAGCGCTCCTTGCCTTTGAGCTGCCGATGCGCATCGGCGCCGTTGAAGTCGGTCTTGCCGGGACTTACGGTGAAATCGAGGCCGAGTTCCCACAGACTGTCGCCCGGCGGATCGTGCTCGAACGGATACATCTGGGACATGTCGTACGGGTAGAAGAGCAGCGAACTCTCCACCCGCAGATAATCGAGGGTGGTGAAGCAGGCGGGGACGATGCCCATCGACTTGCCTTCGGCGAGCACGGTGTCCCAGATGAGTCCGGCGTCCTCCGCCTTGCAGAACAGTTCGTAGCCCCGCTCACCGGTGTAGCCGGTGCGCGAAATCAACACCGGACGGCCGAACAACGTGGTCGGGACGTGATGAAAATACTTGAGATCGCGGATGCCGGGGACATGTTGCGCGAGAAAATCGACCGCGACCGGTCCCTGCAGCGACAGGTTATGCAGGTCATCATCCACCACCAGCGCCGCGTTGCGACCGACGACGTAGCGGGCGAGGGTCTCGTGGCCAGCGCCGCTGCCGTGCACCACCATCCACGAGTTCGGTCCCGTGCGGTACGAGACGCAATCTTCGATGAAATATCCGGCCTCGTTCAGCATGCAGCCATACGAGGACTTGCCGGGATAGATTTTCGATACGTCGCGGGTGATCGCATAGTTCAAGATGGCGGACGCGTGCGGTCCGACCAGGTGAACCTTTTTCAATCCCGACACGTCCATCAAACCCGCTTTGGTGCGGATCGCCACGTGGTCCTCGGCCACTGGTTTGTCATAGGTCCAGGCGGTGCCCATGCCGTTCCAGTCCTCGAGCTTCGAGCCGAGTGCCCGGTGCCGGTCCGCCAATACCGAATATCGCCAACTGAGCGCCATCGTAATATCTCCTCGCTATGGGTTGCGGCGACGCGCTAGTCGGGCGAAGCGCCGGGTGAAGTCGGTGCGCCGTCGTCGTACGGCGCGAGCCATTCGACCACGGCATCGCGGTAGCGCAGCAGCCCCTTGTACTCGGCCAAGGCCGGATGCAGACCTTTGAGCACGCGGTGCATGCGCCGGCCCCATTTCGGGACGCTCGCGAGTTCGCGCAGGCTGATGAGATAGCAGCGGATGCCGAAGACGATGGCATTGCTGCGCGGCAGCCGCCACAGGCCCTGCAACTCGACGCGCAGATGCACCCGGTCGCCCGCGTTTTGCGCGGTGATGGTGGTGCGATCGGGTCCCCACTGCGGGTAGCTCTCGGGCGAGGTATCGAGGCGCGGGTGCACGGTCATGGTCCAGTTGAGCCGCCGGACCGGCTGACCCAGCCGCAGGTTCAAGAGGTACTTGAGCGCTCGATCGAACACCGTCATCTCATGCGCCAGCGGCACCGGGCCGTGCCATTCCCTGAAGGTCATGCCCATGTCGAAATCCAGCGACCAATCGGCCTGGGCGGTGACCATGCCGGCTTCGAGCCACAGATCGCCGGCGCGCTGATCCATGATGACGAAATCGCCCTGCGCCTGACGGCCGATATAATCGAGGGGCTGGCGCGGCAGCGTGCCCGCGTCACCGAACACGAAATGCTGATCCAAGTCGAGCGGCCGGTTGATCCAGTGCCACCGATTACCGTGTTTCTCAAGCGAAAAATGCTCGGGATAATCGCGGGCGAAGGATTCCATGATGAGTTCCAGGCAGTCCCATTGCGAGCTCATCATGTGCGGCAGCGCCTGAAAGCGCAGCGGATCTTGGGCGAGCACGAGTTCGCGCTCGCGGCACTCGGCGACGTAGTGTTCGTCGACATCGAAGGCGAATTCCGTGCACGAGCCCTTGGGTCCGGGCAGATGCGGTTCGATGTTGACCGAATACATGTACTGGTCTTCGGTGAACGGCAGCGGGAAGCGGCGGATGGCCGCCGGACTGTTGCGAAAACTGAAATCGTCGCGGAACGTTTCGTCGGGTTTGAAAACGGCACTCAACTCGAGGTCTCCTATAAGTCGAGCACGAGACGCGTGCAGCGGGCGCGCGACACGCACGGCATGATGCGCTTGCCGCCGCTCTTCTCGGCATCCGAGAGAAAATGATCGTTATGCACGAGCTCGCCCTCGAGCTCGATCACCCGCGTCTGGCAAAAGCCGCACACGCCGCCGCGGCACAAATAGGGAACTTCGACGCCGGCCGCCTCGATGCTCTCCATCAGGCTGTTGTCCGGCGGAACGTGCACGCTGATCTGGGTGCGGGCGAGGAACACGTCGAAAGCATCGCCCACCGGCGGTGCGCTGAATTTCTCCGAGTGAACATGGCTGTCGGGCCAGCCGAAGCGCCGCGCCGTGTCGACCACGCGGTTGATGAGTCCGGCGGGACCGCAAACATACACATGGGTGCCGAGCGGTTGTGCCGACAGCAAGCCATCGAAATCGATGCTCTGATTCTCGGTATCGCAGTACAGGTGGAGTCGTTCGCCCGCGCGATTGCGCAGGCGGTCCAAGAATGCGGCATGTTCCGGCGAGCGCACGGCATAGTGCAGCTCGTAGGGCGCCGTGGCCCCCTCGAGGTCCTCGAGCTGCGCGAGAAACGGCGTGATGCCGATGCCGCCGGCGATCAGCAGGTGTTTGCGCGCAATCTTCTCGAGGCCGAACAGATTCACCGGATGGGCGATCTCCAGACGGCTGCCCACCTTAAGGTGGTCGTGCATGAAATGCGAGCCGCCGCGCGATTCTTCCATCCGCCGCACGCCGATTTCATAGGTATCGAGCCGCTGCGGCGAACTCAACAACGAGTAGGGATTGCGGTGCGTGCGCAGGCTGCCCTGCATGACCACGATGATGTGCGAGCCGCCGGAGAATGCCGGCAACGTGCCGCCATCGGCGGCGGCCAGGGTGAAGTGCTTGATGAGCGGCGTGACCTGCTCGATGGCGGTAACGACGACGGCCAGCGTTTGTGCGACGGTCACGGATAGATCTCCGCAACCGGCGGCAGCTCGCCAGGCGCCTCGGCGTCGACCATCACGCCCATGTAGGCGGCGAACCGACGCGAGTAATGATCGCGCACGAAGAGCCAGCGGCCACAACCCGAGCAGCGGACGATGTTGGTGACGACGTTTTCGGTGCCGGCGCGGCAGTGCACGCAGTGCACGCGTCGCGCGAGCGTGCCCACGGCCTCCGCGCGAATCTCGTCCGTGTTCAGATTGAACTCGAGTGCGATCTGCATCACCCGTCCGATGAAATGTTCCGGTCCGGCAATATACAGCCTCGTGCCCATCACGGAACTCTCGAGCAAGCCGCGGTACTCGGCGAGCAGTTCATCGGCGGTCTCGAAGTGCTGCGCACGGGCGAGTCCGCGCTTAAGGAAAGGCTCGAGCGGCGTGGCGGCTACCAGCACCCGCGTGCGGCTGAAGCGCTCGGGCGCGCCCGACGGAGGCGCGCTTGCCTCGAGTTCCTCGAGTACACGGAGCAGGGGGCCGCCGCCCTCGGCGAATCCCAGCAGCAGATGAAAGCGTCCGGTGACATCGGCCGCGAGCGGTGAGTAGACCGGTTTGCTCTTGATGGTCGACATTCAGGTTGGCGTCAATACACCGCGAGCCGGTGGGTGACGATGACCACGGCCACGCCCGCGGCCAGCACCACGAAGGGCCAGATGCCCGCCCGCTTGATCGCGGATGCGCCGCTGTTCTGCCCCAGATCCTGCTTCATCTCGGCGGGAAATTGGCCCTTGTCCTGCACGTAGTGCCGGTACACGAACACCGGGACGATGAGCGCGCAGAACCCTAGACCGGTGCTCAAGGTGCCGACACCGTAGACGTCGGCACCGAATCCCATGAACGCGAGATTGACGAACGACAGCGCGGCGCCGACCCCGAGCACCCAGGTGGGCGCCCGCCACGGCCGCTTCTGCAGCGGTCGGTCGAGACGGTGGATCCAACCCGCATTCAGGTTCAGGAAATTGAAAATCATGTAGCCGACGTTGGCGGCGCCGATGACAAACACCGAATCCGACATCAACAGCAGCAATAGATTGAACACGAGGTCGGTGAGCATGGCGTTCGAGGGGGCGTGGTGGGCATTGACCTTCGACAGATACTTTGGCAGCCAGCCATCCACCGAAGCTTGGTACAGGGTGCGCGAGGATCCGGCCATCGAGGTGATGAGCGACAGCACCAGGGCGAGCACCAGCATCACCACCACCACCAGGCCGATGACCCGTCCGGCATGCACCATGTTCGCCATCACCGCGGCCACGCCCATGCCATTGTAAATGTCCGGCGCGAGCATCCCTTTCAACCCCAAGAAACCTTGAAAGGCGAACGGCACCAAGGTGTACACGACCACGCACAAGAGGCCGGAATAGAAGATCGCCTTGAAGGTGTCGGTCTCTGGATTCTTGAGTTCGGAGGTGTAGCACACGGCCGTTTCGAAGCCGTAGGTGGACCACGCCGCGAGGAACATCCCGCCGGCCAACACCGTGATACCCGACAAGTTCCAGGTGCCGTCGATGATGCGTCCGGCGGCGTCATGGGCCAAGGGCACCAGGGGGAAGAAGTTGGTCCTGACGACATCGCCGGTGAGGATCGGCACCACGCCGATCAGGATCAGGGGAATCATCGCCGATATGCCGAGGATTTTGGTGGTGTTGGCGGAGCGCAGAATGCCGCCGTCCTGAATCGCCTTGACCGCGAACATGATGACGGCGCCCAAGACGAACACTGCGTTGATCCGCAGCGTGAGACCGCTCTTGATGGCGCCCAAGTCGAGCAGCGTGAGACTCCAGGTGTTGACCACGGAATCCGGCGCGAACAAGGCATTCAATATGTAGCCCGCCGCAAATGCCGATCCGGTTGCCTGCACGGGTGACCACGCGAACCAATTGCACCACACCGAGATCGGGGCAATGATCTTGCTGTAGCGCACCCAGGCAATCGCGCCGTACACCGAGGTGCCGCCGGATTTGTTGGGGAACAAGCCGGCGATCTCTGCATAGGTGAACGACTGGATGAAGCCCAGGCCGATGGAGGCCGTCCAAATCAACCAGGATAATTTGCCGACGGTCGCGGCCACCGCGCCGATCGAGAACAGCACCAAGGGCGGCACGCCGCTGGCCACCCAGAAGGCACCGGTCCAATCGATGCCACGCTCGAGACCCGCGGCCGGCGCCGTGTCGGTCGCCGTGGTATCGGCTGCAGCTATGCTCATCGGAAGTTCCAAGCCATGACGGCGCGAGCCATACTAATCGAAGTTAATATCACGCGAGTTACTGTAGAGCAAATAAATTGCGCGCAGTGTAAAATTTTGAGTATTGCACGGAGAACCCTACCCGCGTGGCGCGTCAACCGAAAAAGCCGAATTCAAGCACTGCGGCCCCCGCCCCGGCCTTACCGGAAGGCGCGGGGCCGGCGCCGAACATCGGCCGGCAGTTGGGTGTGGTGGCGCGGCGGGTGCGCGAGGGCCAGGGATTGACGCTCACCGACGTGGCGACGACCGCCGGGATCAGCGCCGGCATGCTATCCCGCCTCGAGACGGGACACGTGACTCCGAGCTTGGAGACTCTGGTGGCCTTGGCCTCGGCCTTGGGCGTGCGGCCGGCGTTGCTGCTGCAAGACGTGGGCGGCGCCGAGGAAGGAGCGCAGCGCGTGCCGGCGGGACAAGGACTCGAGGTGGTGCGACGGGGTACGCGCCGCGGCCACACGTATCATCTGCTGGCGGCGCAGCGCGGTCCGCGGAAGACCTTCGAGCCTTTCCTGGTGACGTTGACCGATAAGAGCGAGGTATTTCCCGGTTTTCAGCATCCCGGTACCGAGTTCATCTATATGCTCGCCGGGACGCTGACCTATCGCCATGGCAGTCATAGCTACCCGCTGGCGCCCGGCGATAGTTTGAGTTTCCGCGGCGACGTCGCGCATGGACCGGAGACGCTCGGCAAGGTGCCGATCAGAATGTTGTCGATCATTATTTATGATGAGTGAGCCTCTAAGATGAGTGGGTCTCCCGGCGCGGCGCCTTCCGGTGCGCGGCATTCGGTATTCGTCCCCGGGCGGGGCGCGTACCGTTTCACCGTGCGGCCGGGATCGGGCGCGGAGATCGTCGATCTCGAAGGTTCGCAGCGCGCGGTGCTGTACGTCGCCGGCGAGGCCTTGCCGGCCGGCCTCAGTGAATTCGAGTGGGTGTCGCTGCCGGCATTCGCTGCCGCGTATTGCGATCCCGACGCACAGGCGGCGGTGAGCGCTGCCTGTGCCGACGGTTTCGACACCGCCCGCGGCTATCGGGTGTTCTCCGACAGCGGCGCGGCCGGGCGTCGCGCCGTGCTGGAGGCGGACACGCCGCTCTCCTGTCTGCTGTTGGTGCCGGGTGCCAAGATGACACCTGAAGAACAAGTGCCGCCCACCATGGTGCAGGTCATCTGGTCGACGGACGTCGCCGAAGCGCCGGCGCCGCTGGCCGAGCCGAAGCTCGATATTCGCATACCCGGCGCGACCGCGTCCGCGTATCGTGTGGCGGCCGGTGACTACATTCAAATCCTCGACATTTCCGGCAAGCAGTGCTCGGATTTCATCGCCTTCGATGCTGCCGCGCTCGAGGCGGGCGCGGAGTTCGGTATCGATGCCACGGCCACGCGCACACTCATGGGACAGACGATGCCGGGGCCCGGGTTGCACAGCAAGTATTTCGATGCGCGGCTGCGGCCGCTCCTCGAAATGGTGCGCGACACCGTGGGACGGCACGATGCCTTTTTGCTCGCGTGCACCGGCAAGTACTATGCGGACCAGGGCTATCCCGGCCACGCGAACTGCAGCGATAATTTCAATCGTGCCATCGCGCCATTCGGTGTGGCGCCGCGCGCCGGCTGGCCGGCGCTGAATTTTTTCTACAACACCTTCGTACAGCCCGACGGCAGCATCGGTTTCGACGAACCGTGGTCCCGCCCCGGCGATTACGTGGTGCTGCGCGCGCTCACCGATCTGGTGTGCGCGTCCTCGAGCTGTGCCGACGACATCGATCCGGCGAATGCCTGGGAGCCCACCGATATTCAGGTGCGTGTATACGATCGCAGCGCCGCCATAGCACAAGGGAATGCCCACCGTATGACTCCAGATGCCGCCCCTGAATTGACCCGCCAGAGCGGGTTCCACGTGCGCACCTCCGCATTGACCCGCTCGTTCATCGACTACAAGGGCTTTTGGACGGCCACTGGTTACGCCGCCAATGGCCCGATCGACGAGTACTGGGCCTGCCGCGAGCGCGCTGCCTGCATCGATCTGTCGGCGCTGCGCAAGTTCGAGATCACCGGGCCCGATGCCGAGGCGCTGCTGCAATTGGCGCTGACCCGCGACGTGCGCCGTCTTGCGGTGGGCCAGGTGGTCTACACGGCGCTGTGCTACGAAACGGGCGGGATGATCGACGATGGGACAGTATTCCGGCTCGGGCCGCAGAATTTCCGGCTGGTATGTGGCGATGCGTTCTGCGGTGTGTGGCTGCGCCAACTCGCGGCCGAACGCGGCCTGTCCGCGTGGTGCCGCTCGTCCACCGATCAGTTGCACAACCTGGCCGTGCAGGGGCCGCGATCCCGGGAGATTCTCGCTGGTATCGTGGTGACGCCGCCGCACCAGCCGACGCTCGCCGAACTCGGCTGGTTCCGCTTCACCATCGGACGCATCGGCGAGGTGCCGGTGGTGGTGTCACGCACCGGCTATTCCGGCGAATTGGGCTACGAGATCTGGTGTCATCCGGATGCGGGCGCCGCGGTGTGGGATGCCGTGTGGGCGGCGGGCGAACCGCATGGCCTCGCGCCCCTCGGACTCGCGGCCCTGGATATGCTGCGGATCGAAGCGGGACTTGCGTTTGCCGGCGCCGAATTTTGCGACCAGACCGACCCGTTCGAAGCCGGCATCGGCTTCACGGTGCCGCCCAACAAGACCGAGCCGTTCATCGGTGCCGAAGCGCTGGCGCGGCGGCGCGCGCATCCGCAGCGGCAATTGGTGGGCCTCATCATCAACAGCCAGGACACGGTGGGTCACGGCGATCCGGTGTTTGCCGGGCGCACCCGCGTCGGCGTGGTGACCAGTGCGACCAAGTCGCCGGTGCTGCACGCACAGATCGCCCTGGCGCGCGTGGAGGTGGGCCATGCGGCGCTGGGTCAGGCGCTCGAGATCGGCAAATTGGATGGCCGCCAAAAGCGGCTGCCCGCCGTGGTCTCGCCGTTTCCCCACTACGACCCCCAGAAAACCAGAGTTCGCGCATGAATTCGCGCTTGAAGGAGAGTTTGATGACGAAACGGATTGCGGTAATCGGCGCCGGACCCAGCGGCATGGCCGCGCTGCGTGCCTTCGAGAGCGCGGCGCGGAAAGGTACCGCGGTGCCTGAATTGGTTTGCTTCGAGAAGCAAGGCGACTGGGGCGGACTGTGGAACTACACCTGGCGCACCGGGCTCGATGAATTTGGCGAGCCGGTGCACGGCAGCATGTATCGCTTTCTTTGGTCGAACGGCCCGAAGGAGTGCCTGGAATTCGCCGATTACGGCTTCGAAGAGCATTTCGGACGACCGATTCCCTCGTACCCACCGCGCGCCGTGCTGCACGATTACATCAAGGGCCGGCTCGCCAAGAGCGGTGTGCGGGAGAAGATCCGTTTTCACTCGGCGGTGCGCGGCGTGCGCTATGACACCGCAAGCGGCCAGTTCACGGTGGCGGTGAAGGATCTCGAGAAGGACACGCTCTACGAGGAAGTGTTCGATAACGTCATCGTCGCCAGCGGTCATTTCTCCACGCCGAACATGCCGGGTTTCCCCGGGTTCGACAAGTTTCCCGGGCGCGTTCTGCACGCGCACGATTTCCGCGATGCGAATGAATTCGCGGGCAAGGATATCCTGCTGGTCGGCAGCAGCTACTCCGCCGAGGACATCGGCACGCAGTGTTTCAAGTATGGCGCGAAGTCG
>Ga0116230_10005689_pt1 | contig 12232 bp, 11 predicted proteins | sample S1TSphfallax_3_FD_88678 | JGI IMG/M metagenome (GOLD analysis project Ga0116230, IMG submission 88678) | Host-associated microbial communities from peat moss isolated from Minnesota, USA - S1T2_Fd - Sphagnum fallax MG | ecosystem: Host-associated > Plants > Peat moss > Unclassified | place...
CGGTCAGCTCGGCCATGACGCCGCGCGCTTCCATGCCGGTGGCCAGCATATGCCCGTGATCGCGGTAGCTGGTGATGACCTGGTCGCCGGGTTTGAGGGCGGCTTGGACGCCCACCACGACGGCTTCCTGGCCAATGTAGAGATGGCAGAAACCGCCGATGAGCCCCATGCCATAGAGCTGGCCGGCCTTCTCCTCGAAGCGCCTGATCAGCAGCATGTCGTGGTAGGCGCGCAGAAGATCGTCCTTACCCATTGTTACCTCGGGGGTTTTGGTCCGTTTGCGAGAAGCCGCTGCAAGGGCCATTCCATTCTCCGTGTCGTCGGCGGTGCCGCGTGATCGGAAACACCCGCGACACCTAGCCACTCCTGCCATCTTCGACAAGCCAAGGGGCGAAAAACCCTTGTGTTGCAACGCAATATGAGCGGTTAACCGAATCGGGGTTAAGTGCCTGATGGTTCTGTCCGAAGAGGGTCCGGATGTGCCGGACATTACCCGCAGGCCGACGAATTTGATCGGTTATTGCCTGCACACGGCCAGTGAAGGACGGAGTGTTGCCGTGAACGGCGGAGGTCGCCTGAGACCCTGTCCTGGCGGTCCCCATAGGGCCGAATGGCGACGAGTTGACGGCCGGCAACAAGGTCACAGCCGCTGTCGTTTCTTACCTGCACCGTTCGGGTTGGCTGGGCCTCAGAGCGGCGCGGTGGGGAGGCGGTTCAACCGCCGGGTCACCGCAACGATCGACGGAATCGGCCGTGGACTAAACACGGTCCGTCACTCAGGAGAGGAACTGTAATGCGTCGTCAAAATTGGCGATTTCCGCCGAATCCTCTTGGCGTCGGGAGCGACCGCCGCGGTCTCCTTTTGAAGGAGCCGGACCGGACAGGCGCTATTGATAACGCCCCGCCTAACGCCCCCGCCTACCGTGCCTTCAGATCGATCGTGACTTTTCCGCTCTGCGCCGCCTCGACCAGACGATCATACAGCTCGATAGCCTGATAGTCGCCGCTGCACGTCAGGCAGATCTGCACACCGTTGCCGGAGCGCTTGATACTGATGCTCATGCCCAGCAGAGCCGATATGCCGTCGCCCTCGGAATGTGTGACCATTGCTCGCTTCTGCACCATGTTCCAAATCTTGCATTCAGAGGCCTGGTTCAGGCCGTCAGCCGCGCGGCAAAGGCAGCAAATGTTCTTGGAAATTTCTTGGTATCAGCTGCCCGACCTTGGTACTCCGCCGGGCTGAAACAATCCACAATATTCGGATAGCTCAAAGGGAGTAGGCAAATCCGGGTAGCTCAAAGGGAGTAGGCAACCCTGCGAGACCCCTGGGAATCGCCGTCAAGCCGTCGCGGGGCCGGCACGGCGCCGACCCCGGTTGGGCAGCCCGCATCAATCCGGACGCGCAACCTCGAACGTCGCGACATCAATCGTGAAACTGCCATCAGCCTCGATGGCGAAATGCCGCCGCACCGGCTCCGCCATGGCCGCCTGCAACGCCCGGATGGCCGTCGCCAATTCAACCGGCGTTCGCATCCGCAACGTCCAGCTTGCGAACTCCATGCGCAGCCGATGTGTCCGCGACGCCGCGGTCACGAACCCCGCCCCGGCCAAAGCCGCCTCCCATTCCGCCCGCGCGTAGTCCCGCACGTGCGACGTGTCGCGCAGCACCTCGACCGCCTGGATGTAGGTGTCGAACGCGGGCACCCCGGGCGAGATCACGTCGATGAAGACGCCGCGCCCGCCGGGCTTGAGCACCCGGAACGCCTCGCGGAGGCCCGCCGTCCAATCGTTCCAGTGATGCGCGCTGAAGCGGGAGGCGACCCAGTCGAAACTGGCGTCCGCAAAGGGCAAGGATTCGGCGCCGCCCTGCTCGGTCACGATGTTCCCGAGGCCGCGCTCGGCCGCCGCGCGGGCAACCACCGCCAGCATCTCGGAGGAGAGGTCGTAGGCGACCACCTCGGCGACATGCGGAGCGGCGGTGAAGGCCATATGGCCGCCGCCGCAGCCGAGGTCGAGCACGCGCGCGGACCCCTGTCCCGCCAGCAGGGCCGCGAAAGCCGTCAGATCAGCCCCCTGCGCATGAACCGCGCTGTGCAGATAGGCCTCGGCGCGGGGGCCGAACTGCGCTTCGACGACGCGCGCCTGATCGGCCCCGGCTGCGACAGCACTCATGACGCCGCGCCCTGAAGGGCCACCGCGTTGTTGGCGGCGCTCAGCACCGCCCGCATGGAGGCCTCGCCGCTATCGACATCGATCCCCACGCCGAAGACCGACCGCCCATCGGGCAGCACGCACTCGACATAAGCCGCGGCATGGGTCCCGGAACCGCGGCCGACGGCATGTTCGTCATAGTTGACGATATCGAGCGCCAGCCCGCAGCCTTTGTTGAGCGCATCGACGAAGCTCGACAGCGGGCCGTTGCCCTGGCCGGTGATGGTGCGGCTCTGCCCATCAACGTCCAGCCGCCCGGTGAACACGCGCGGGCTGCCGGCGCGGTCAGCGCCCGAAACGGTATAGTCGACCAGCGAGAAATAGGTTGTCCCTTCCAGCCCGTAGGTCCGGCGGAAGGCGGCGACGATATCGGCGGTGGTCAACTCGCGCCCGGTGCGGTCGGCGATTTCCTGCACGACGCGGCTGAAGGCGATCTGGAGCCGGCGCGGCAGGCGAAGCCCCTGGTCCTGCTCCAGCAGCCAGGAGACGCCGCCCTTGCCGGACTGGCTGTTGACGCGGATCACCGCCTCATAGGTGCAGCCGATATCCTGGGGGTCGATCGGCAGATAGGGCACCTCCCAGACATCGTCATTCTGCGTCGCACGGGCCGAGAAGCCCTTCTTGATCGCATCCTGGTGCGAGCCCGAGAAGGCGGTGAAGACCAGCTCGCCCGCGTAGGGGTGGCGCGGATGCACGGCGATCTGGTTGCAGTGCTCGACCGTGTGCACGACTTTCCGGATGTCCGAGAAGTCGAGGCCGGGGTTGACGCCCTGCGTGTAGAGGTTCAGCGCCATCGTCACGATATCGACGTTGCCGGTGCGCTCCCCATTGCCGAACAGGCAGCCTTCCACCCGGTCAGCCCCGGCCATCAGCGCCAGTTCCGCCGCGGCAATGCCGGTGCCGCGATCATTATGCGGATGCACCGAGATGATGGCGCTGCTCCGCCGCGTCATGTGCCGGCAGAACCACTCGATCTGGTCGGCGTAGATGTTCGGGCTGGCCACCTCCACGGTCGCCGGCAGGTTGAGGATGATCGGCCGCTCGGGCGTCGGCTGCCAGACATCCATCACCGCCTCGCAGACCTCCAGCGCGAAGTCGAGTTCGGTGAAGCTGAACGTCTCCGGCGAATACTCGTAGGTCCAGATCGTATCCGCCCGCTCGTCGGTGAGCTGCTTGATGAGCTTCGTGCCGGAGACCGCCAGCGCGATCGTGCCGGCACGGTCCTGGTTGAAGACGAGACGGCGGAACAGCTCCGAGGTTGCGTTATAGAGATGAACGATGGCGCGATGGGCGCCGTCCAGGCTGTCGATGGTGCGGCGGATGAGTTCCTCGCGCGACTGCGTCAGCACCTGGATGGCGACATCCTCGGGGATCAGCCGCCGCTCGATCAGGCCGCGGACGAAATCGAAATCGGTCTGGGAGGCGGAGGGGAACGCGACCTCGATTTCCTTGAAGCCGGTTTTCACCAGCAGATCGAAGAAGCGGCTCTTCCGCTCTCCGTCCATGGGGTCGATGAGGGATTGGTTGCCGTCGCGAAGATCGACGGAGCACCAGCGCGGCGGCTGGGTGATCTGCCGGCTCGGCCATTGCCGGTCGGGCAGATCGACGGTTGCGAAGGGCCGGTATTTTCCGGCGGGGGCGCTCAGCATCATGGGGCGCTCGTTTCTTTCTCGAGTGGTGTGCGATCAGGAGGACGTGGACTGGCCAGGACACGGTCGCGCGCGGGCCGTCAGCGGGCGCGACCGCGCCGAAGTCGGAGCGGCAAAGCCCGGCCGGACGGGGAGGATGCGGAGGTTTGATCGAGGCGGGTCATCACGGGCGAACTCATCACGACAATAAGGCGAGGCGCGGGACGCGCCGGGGCAGGCACGGCCCCCTCAGAGGGCCGCGGTCGTAAGTCGCCCAAGGAGCGCCGACGCGCCCGAATTGATGCCGTGTGCCGTCATGTTGCCCGAACCGTGCCCGGATCCGGCCCGAGGGACAAGCGCGTTGCCGCGCAACGGTCCCATGCCGCTGAAGCAGCCGGCGCTACACCACCTGCTTCTGCGGCAGGGCGCGGGCGATGTGGCTGAGCGTCTCCTCCTCGAGGTCCAGTTCCTCGATCAGGATCTGCACCGCCTCGTCGTTGATCGCGTGGCGCTGGCGCAGCGTCCGCATCTCGGCCCGCTCCGCACGGACGCCGCGCAGCCGGAGGGCGATCTCCGCCCGCTGATCCTCCTGCGCCTGCTCATGGTGCTCGTCATCCTCATCCCGGCCCTGGAGCTTGAGGCGGTAGTCAGCAAGCACACGGCTCGCCGCCTCCTCATAGGCCGCCCGCGCGGGACCCTGGCGCCGCTCCAACGCCGCGGGAAGTCGCGTCTCGATCTCGCGGATCGCCCCCTCGGCCATCCGGCGGCGGGCAACGTCGATCTCACGATCGACGCGGCCGATCTCGGGCAGAGGCAGCCGGTTGACGAGCGGCGGCAAGGTCAGCACCGCGAGCAGCATCGAGAGGATGATGACGCCCGCCGCCACGGAGATGAGGAGGGCACGGTTCGGAAAAACCCGGCCGTCAGGCAGCAGCAGGGGCAGCGACAGGATGCCGGCGAGCGTGACGGCGCCCCTGACACCGGCCAGGGACGTGGCAGCGACGGCGAGAAACCCCGGAAACGGTTGCGCGCGCCCGCGCGCGCGGCTGATGCCGGACCGCAGCAAGGTCGCGAGCACGACCCAGATGAAGCGCAGCACCACCAGCGCCAGCGTGACGATGGCCATGAGCAGCAGAAGATCCCAGGGCGAATGGCCGGCATGGATCGTAAGCTTCAGACCCTGGGACAGAATGGCGGGCAGCTGCAGGCCCAGCAGCAGGAAGATGAGCCCGTTGAAGGCGAACTCCAGCGTGCTCCAGATGGCGAAGGTCCGCCGCCGGATCGTCCCGTGCGTGCCGCCGAAGGGGTCCATCAGGTTCAGCGTCAGGCCGGTGGCGACGGCGGCCAGGATGCCGGACACATCGAGCGCGCCCGCCGTCAGATAGGCGGCGAAGGGCAGCAGCAGAACGAGCAGGATATAGATCGAGGCTTCCTCGGCGCGGTGAGCCAGCACGAGCCGGTCGAGCTGGAAGAACGCCCAGCCATAGGCCGCTCCCACAATCAGGCCGCCGGCCGAGACGATGATGAAGCTCAGCGCCGCGTGGGTCAGGGAGAAACCGCCGAGCATGACGGCCGCCACGGCGAAGTTGAAGGATACGAGGCCCGATGCGTCGTTCAGCAGGGCCTCGCCCTGAAGGATGTGCATGAAGCGGCGCGGCATCCGGCGGCCGTTCATGATCCCGCTGAGCGCGACCGCGTCGGTCGGCGAGAGGACCGCCGCGAGCGCGAACGCGGCGGCGAGCGGCACGAAGGGCAGCAGCCAGTGGACAAAGACCCCGACGCCCACGGTCGTGAACAAAACCAGGCCGACGGCGAGCGCGATGACGGGAACGCCAACCTCGCTCAATTCGCGCTTCGGGATGCGATAGGCATCCGCGAAGAGCAGCGGCGGAATGAACAGGAGCAGGAACAGCGAGGGATCGAAGGAGACGTGGAAGCCCCCGAGGTCGCAGAGCGCGCCGATTGCGATCTGGAGCAACGGCAGCGGCACGCGCACCACCGTCACCGCCAGATTGGTGATGGCGGTGATGAGGAGGAGAACCAGAATCGTTGTGGTCAGGTGCATGGATGAGACAGTGCTTCTTTTTGGAAACCCCGGCCGGGCGGAAAAGAAGCAAAAACCTCCTTCAGTTCAGGAGGCGTTCAGCACCCGGCCCGCCACCGCATCCAGCTTCGCCAGCAACGCCGGATCCCGGTGCGAAGGCGCCGTTATGAGGCTATGCGTCAGCGCGCGGTCACAGCCCGAGGAACACAGGTCGCGTGGCTGGCCGACAACGGGCAGCACCGCCCGCACCAGATCGCGGGCGTTATCGGCATTGGCGAAGAGCGTCTTCACCACCTGGTCCACGGTCACCGCGTCATGGCCTTCACGCCAGCAGTCGTAATCCGTGACCATGGCGACCGTCGCGTAGCAAAGCTCCGCCTCGCGGGCGAGCTTGGCCTCCGGCATGTTCGTCATGCCGATCACGCTGCAGCCCCAGGACCGGTAGAGGACGCTCTCGGCATAGGTCGAGAATTGCGGCCCCTCCATGGTGAGGTAAGTGCCGCCGCGCGTCACCGGCAGGCCGAGCCCTTTCGCCGCGCCTTCGAGCGCCGCGCCCAGGCGCGTGCAAACCGGGTTGGCGACCGAGACATGCGCCACGCACCCCGCGCCGAAAAAGCTCTTTTCGCGGGCGAAGGTCCGGTCGATGAACTGGTCGACGATGACGAAATGCCCGGGTGGAAGCTCCTCCTTCAGGCTGCCGACGGCGGAGAGCGAAATGAGGTCGGTGACGCCCACGCGCTTCATGGCGTCGATATTTGCGCGGTAGTTCAGGTCGGTGGGCGACACGACATGGCCGCGGCCGTGGCGGGGCAGGAAGACGCAGCGCAGCCCGTGCAGCCGGCCGAACAGCAGCTCGTCCGAGGGCGGGCCCCACGGTGTCTCCACCCGGCGCCACTCCTTCTCCTCCAGATCCTGGATGTCATAGAGGCCGGAGCCGCCGATAATGCCGAGCAGAGGCTCGATGGTCGTATCAGGCACGAGGCAGAACTCCCCAGATCCGCCGCCGCAGCAGCGTGGTCAGGAACAAAAGGAAACCGAGAAACAGAATGATCCGGACGCCATCCTGCCGACGTTCCTCCACGGATGGGTCGGAGGCCCAGGCCAGGAAGGTGGTCACGTCGCGGGACATCTGAGGCACGGTCGCGCGGGTGCCGTCAAGGAAGGTCATCTGCCCGGCGCGCAGGGGCGCGGCCATGGCGATCTGGTTGCCGGGGAAGGCCGCGTTCCAGCTGCGGTTGGGAAACAGGGTCACGCCGGGCGGCGCCGTGCCGTAGCCGGTGAGCAGGTGGTCGATATAGGTCGGGCCATCGGGCCGCTGGTCGACGATCAGCGAGAGGTCGGGCGGATAGGCGCCGTAGGAGGCCGCGCGCGCGGCTTGAGGATTGGGCCAGGGATTGTGGAACGGATCGGACGGGATGCCCGGCCGCGTTATGGGCAGTCCGGCACTGTTGAAGCCGCCGGGAACCTGGGCGGTGGCGGCGATCGCGGCGGTCTGCGCCGGGCGGAGCCCGATGCCCTCGAGGTCGCCGTAGCGCAGGAACTGCAGGCCATGGCAGCCCGCGCAAGCCTGTTGATACACTTGAAAACCGCGTTGCAGGGACGCCCGGTCGAAGGTGCCGAAGGCACCCTGGAAGCCCCAGCCCTCGTCCTGACTGACATTGGCCGTGTCCTGCGCGCGCGCGGCGGTGGTGGCGCTGGCCGCCACCAGCAGTGCCGCGAGCAGCAGGGTGCCGGCGCCCCGGCCCTCCAGCAACGCCTTCACGCTGAAGCGCTGGCTGAGGCTGACGCCGAGGCTCGCGCCGGGCGTCTCGATGACGCCGAGCAGCGGCACGCCGACCAGGAAGAACAGGAAGTAGAGGAGCGTGAACAGCCGGTCGAGCAGCACCCAGCCGCTGGTGGTGGGATGCGCCCCGGCCCAGCCGAGCAGGATGACGACGACGAAGAAGCCGAACAGCGCCGGCTGGAACAGCGGGCGGCGGCGGGGCCCGTGGATCGGTGACGGGTCGAGCCAGGGGAGCGCGAACAGCGCGGCCCATCCCGCGACGACCAGCGCCAGGCTGAGCAGCGGGCTCTGGGTGCAACGCGTCATGGCGTAGAAGGGCAGCAGATACCATTGCGGCGTGATGTTGGACGGCGTGACGAGGGGATCGGCGGGCTGGAAGTTCGCAGATTGCTCGAAGGTATAGGGCAGGAAGAACACGATCACAGCGCAGACGATGAGGAAGGTCAGCAGGGCGACCGCCGCGCGCACGGTGTAGAAGGGGTGGAAGGGCACGGTTTCGACGCTCGCCATCTCCAGGCGGGGAGCTTCGGCGGCATCGATGCGGCGGGCCTGAAGATGACCCACCACGGCGCCCAGGATCGCGAGGGCGAACAGCAGGTGGAAGGTGTAGAAATGGGTGAGCGTCGCGCTGTCGATGCCGTCCCCGCCCATGATCCAGCGGACGATGTTGTGGCCCACGAAGGGAAACCCGGCGAGGGTATGCGCCAGCGCGAGCGTCGACCAGTATGACATCTGTCCCATGGGCAGCAGGTAGCCGGTATAGGCTGTCAGCATCATGAGGATGAGCGTGACGAGCCCGAGCATCCACACCCGCTGCCGCGGCCGCTTGTAGGAGCCGTAATAGAGGCTGCGGCCGACATTGATGAAGGCGATGACGAAGAAGATCGAGGTTCCGGCCATGTGCATGAAGCGGATGAGCCAGCCGTAGCTCACGACGCGCATGATCCACTGGATGGTCTCGAAGGGCTGCACGCCGACGACGTAGTTCATCGCCAGGAACACGCCTGTCAGCAGCATGAGCGCCAGGGAGACGCCGGCCAGCATGCCGAAGCTCCAGAGCGGTCCCTGGTCGCGCGGAACGCGGGTCGCGCCGGGGCCGGTGACCGGGATGCGGCCAGCGGGGTTCTCGGGGTCTTCTTCAAACAGCATTGCCGTCCGTTCCTCAGCAAACCACCCGCGGTCTGCGCCCAAAATTGAGTTGCGCGGCTGTCGTCTCAGCCGATCGTTATTGTTGTGGCGGAGGAGAAATCATAAGGCGGCACGCCGAGGTTGGTCTTCGCGGGACCGGAGCGGATGCGGCCCACCGTATCATACTGGCTGCCGTCGCAGGGCGAGACCCAGCCGCCATAATGGCCGCGCGGGTCGGAGGGGCTGTTGCCGACCACCACGCAGCCATCCGGCCCGGTCCCGAAAAGCACCACCCAGTCCGCATGGCCGGTCTTCACGCGGGAGCCGTCGGTCGCCGGGTCGCGCAGTTGCAGGATGTTGGTGTTCTGCTCGCGGGTGATCTCGGCCGGGGTGCGATGGCGGATGAGGATCGGCTGCCCCTTCCAGACCACGGTGACGCCCGAGCCCGCGGGGATGCCGCCGAGATTGACCGTCACATCCGTGCTGGTCACGACGATATGCGAGGGGTCCATCGTGTCGAGGAAGGGCCAGATGGCCATGCACAGGCCGACCACGGACGTGGCCGCGAGCGTCATCTTGAGGAAATCCCGGCGCGGGCCGGCATGCGGTGGCGGCGCGGCCTCGGTCAGGAGGTGCGGCTCGACAGCCGGCGTGTGCGGCGGCGGCGCTTGGTCGAAGGGGGCGATCGTTTCAGTCGCCGGGCCAGCCATCAACCACCTCGATCGTTGCGACCGCCGCATACTAGAAGCCGGCGCCGATCCCTGGCAACAAGCAGGACGGTCGACGCGCCTTCGGTAACCGCCACAGAGATAAGGATTTTGCCGCAATGTCCGACAGCTTCGCTGCCCCCCCTGTCGCCGCCGAGCCGGCCCCGGAAGGCGGCCCGGAGCATGCGGCGTTGCGGCCTCGCGCCCAGGCCTGGTTCGAGACATTGCGCGACCGGATTTGCGCCACCTTCGAGACGATCGAGTCCGAGCAGACGGGACCGCTGGCGGACCGTCCGGCGGGCCGGTTCGAGCGGCGGCCCTGGACGCGGCCGACGCCGGACGGCGCCGAGGGCGGCGGCGGCGTGATGAGCGTGATGCATGGCCGGGTGTTCGAGAAGGTCGGCGTCAACGTCTCGACCGTCTGGGGGGAGTTCAGCCCGGAGTTCCGGGCGATGGTGCCGGGCGCGGCGGAGGATCCGCGTTTCTGGGCCTCCGGTATCAGCCTGGTGGCGCATCTGCAGAGCCCGCTGGTGCCGGCGGTGCACATGAACACGCGGATGCTCATCACGCGCCACGGCTGGTTCGCGGGCGGGGCCGATCTCACGCCGATGTGGATGGAGGCGCCGGAGTCGCTGGAGGACGGGGCGGCCTTCCATGCCGCGCTGCGGGGCGCCTGCGACCGCCACGGTGCGGACTTCTACGCCCGTTTCAAGAAGTGGTGCGACGAGTATTTCTACCTGCCGCACCGGGGCGAGCCGCGCGGGCTTGGCGGCATCTTCTACGACCAGCACAGAACCGGCGATGTGGAGGCGGATTTCGCCTTCACGCGCGATGTCGGGATGGCGTTTCTGGAAGCCTATGCGGCGATCGTGCGGCGCCGGATGGGGCAGGTCTGGACAGAGGCGGACCGGGCGCATCAGCTGGTGCGGCGCGGGCGTTACGTGGAGTTCAACCTGCTGCATGATCGCGGCACGCTGTTCGGGTTGAAGACGGGCGGCAACATCGAGGCGATCCTGATGAGCCTGCCGCCCGAGGCCCGCTGGCCCTGAGCGGGCGCGACAGGCTCTGGGGCCAATGCGCGCGGCTCGCAGGGCGCCCTGGAACAGGGACGGGAGGCCGCTCGTCGTTCCTCGTCCTTCATCACACGATCTTCCCCTCGAAGGGCGGCAGCAGGTCCGGCGCCTCGAATTCAATGACCCAAAGATCCGGATCGAACTTCAGCTGTCGCGCCACATAGGCGTCCGCCTTTGTCTGATCGACCGGCTCGTCCCCGGTCGATCGCAGCCACGCCAGTTCCCCGCCCTCCCCGCGCGTCTGGGACAGCACCGAGACGCCGCCCTCGCGGTTGCGCAAAACCACCAGAACACCGCCCGCATCCGCGTCGCCACGACGCAGCACCATGCCGGGCCGGCCGTCCTTGTCACCCAGGCGCAAAGCCATCTGCACCCAAAGCTGCGCCTTGACCCGTGGTTCCATCGTTCAGCGCCTCTTGCTCTCTCGACTCACGCCCCGGTGAATGCCAGATGAGCGGCGACACGAGGAGAGGGCCCGCATGGACCGGAAGATGACTGACTCGCAGCGCGCCTACGAGCAGAAGCGCGCCGCCAAGGCCGGGATGAGCCTGGATAAATGGCTTGCCTCGAAGGAGCGCGAGCGCCAGCAGGCGACCGTCGCCAAGAAACCCGCCGAGCCGCCGAAGCCGCCCGGCTTCCTCTCGCGGCTTCTGGACAAGGCCCATAAGCCCCTGAAAGAAAAGTCGCGCTGAGGGCCGACCGGCCTACCCGTCAGCCCCGCCTGCCCGTCAGCCCCGCCTGCCCGTCAGCCCCGCCTACCCGTCAGCGAGGTCGATCGCCGCCACGTTCAGCAGGCATTCCAGCACCTCGGGCTCCTGCGCGCCGGCGATCGCATGACGCCGGCCGACGATGAAGCATGGCGCCCCGTTGATGCCCAGCCGATGGGCGCGGAGATTGTCACCGTGGATGTGCTCCACCGCCTCGTCGCTCAACAGGTAGGGGCGCGTGGCCGAGGGCTCCAGCCCGCACTGCCGGCCGATCGTCACCAGCACGTCGAGGCTGCCGATATCCAGGCCTTCGGTGAAATAGGCGGTGAAAATGGCATCCGCCACCACCTCGGCCCGGCCGAGGCCGGCGGCAAAGCGAACCAGGCGATGCGCGTCCACGCTGCTCGGCGTGCGGCGGATCCGGTCGAAGCGGAAGAGAATGCCTTCGCCGCGCCCGATCTCGGCGATGGATGAAAACAGCCGCCGCGCCCGGTCCTCGGCGCCGAATTTCCGCACCACGTAGTCGCTCCGCGCCATACCGGCCCGCGGCATGTCGGGGTTCAGCAGGAAAGGCCGCCACTGCAGGTTCATCCCCAGCTCCGGGCGACGGCGCAAGGCGCGCGTCAGGCGGCGGGTGCCGATGAAGCACCAGGGGCAAACGAGATCGTAGACGATCTCGATCGACAGCGGCGCACGTGAAAAAGCCAGCATGTTCATGAGCGTTATGCCGTCTTCGGCCCCTCCCGCCTTGTGCGCGCCGCTCAGCGCGAACTTTCCCTATAGCACGCGCGACGGCCCGCCGCAGCTTTCCTTTCGCTAGTCCGGGCTAGATTGCGGCGTAGTCCGAAACGACAGGATCGAGCCGGAACTCATTGACGAAGTAATCAATCACGGCACGAACCCGGGGCGCCAGATGGCGCCGGGATGGGTAGACGGCATGAATGGGCACCC
>Ga0116230_10005690_pt1 | contig 12232 bp, 11 predicted proteins | sample S1TSphfallax_3_FD_88678 | JGI IMG/M metagenome (GOLD analysis project Ga0116230, IMG submission 88678) | Host-associated microbial communities from peat moss isolated from Minnesota, USA - S1T2_Fd - Sphagnum fallax MG | ecosystem: Host-associated > Plants > Peat moss > Unclassified | place...
CATGGTGGCGCATCCGTGCGCCGCTGCGTCGGATCAAGCAATCGTGATGCCAGCGCGACCTATCCGCCCCTGCGAATTTCCGTCTCACCGTTTGCCGCCAGCAATTCCAGCAGGCGGCGGCGCATGATCAGGCCCGGCCGGTCGGAGGGCATGTGCGCCTCCAGCTTCAACGATACGTCCAGGATCGCGTCCGGATCTGTCGATTCAAGTACGTCACGATCCTCGTTGACGATCGCGCGATCCCATTCGATCAGTTTTTCGGCCGGGCAATCCTGCTCGGTGTCGTTGCGGTAAAGTAGTTGCGTCAACTGGATGTTACCGTCGTCGATCGGTGTCGCACAGTTGATGATGACGTGGCGGATGCCGCCCGGATAGGTCATGTCCATGCGGCGACTGAACGGCATGTACCAATGGTTGCGCATCGTCCGCGTCGTCGTCGGTGTGGTGCAGCCTGTCACCTGATAGGCGTTCGGCGGGTTCACCACCTCAACCACCGTGGTCGCGACAAAGCCGTAGTCGGTTTCTTCGATCTCGTATTTCATCGGCTTGGGTTGCGCCATGTCGCCGAACGTGCCGCGATGCACGAAGGCGAAATGCGCGTTGTCGAAGCTGTTCTCCATCAACCGCAGCGGCGCGGTCTTCCAGCCGTCGTAGAATTGGTGGATGCGGCGCCAACCGGCAGCGCCATCCTCGGGAATTTCGAACAGCGGCGTCAGCGGCTCCTCCAGCGCGACCCAGGCATAGCCGCCGCGTTCGACGCAGCGGTATGCAGGCGTGGCGTGGCGGGGCACTGCTGCTTCCGGGCTGAGCTGCGGGATTCGGATCACCCGCCCGGTGCGGTCATAGACCCAGCCGTGATAGCCGCACGTCAGTTCTCCGTCCTTCGTCCAGCCTTTGGAGAGTTTCGCCGTGCGGTGGCAGCAGCGGTCCTTCAGCGCCGCCGGCTGTCCCTCGGCATCGAGGAACAGGACGATGTCCTCCCCGAGCAATCGGAACGGCTGCGGGCCGTCGCGCAGCATATCGACCGGCATGATCGAGTACCAGAATTTGCGCAGCGTCGCCTGGCGGGTCGTCAACATGTGCCGATCCTCACGCGCGCCCAACGCCGCACAGCACCGCGCGGTCCTCGTCGGTGATCTCCACCGGCGTGCCGTTGCGAATCAGTTCGGCGAAACCTTCATTCGGCGTCATCAGCGTCAGGCAATACAACTTCTTCGAGCCGGTGTTCTCGACGACATGTTCGACGCCCGGGCGCAGCACGAACGCGTCGCCCGGCCCGATCGGCATGGAATGCCCGCCGGCGGTGGCGATTCCGCTGCCGGCCAGCACGAAGAACGATTCGTAAGCTTCCGAATGGGTATTCGGTGGCGTGCGGCCGCCCGGGTTGAAGATTTCGACGACGAGCGTGAAGCTCACGCCATCGGCCACCGGGTCGAACATGCACGCGAAGTAGTTGCTGTCGTTCGGGGAGATGCGGAAGCCCTGCAACTCGCTGGCGCGGCGGGCGATGACGTCGGTTTGCATCATGGCGTGAGTGCCTCGATCAGGTCGGTGGATCGGAAATGGAAGCCGAAGATCTGGCGGATGTTCAGCAGCGTCGCCTCGCGGCAGAAATCGGGGTTGGTGGTGGCAGCACAATCTTCGATCAGCAGCGTATCGTAGCCGAGAAAATTCGCGTCTGCCATCGTGTGCAGTACGCACTGGTCGAGGTTGACGCCGGCGAACAGCACCGTCGTCACCATGCGGTTGCGCAGGATGGAGTCCAGCGGCGTGTCCCAGAATCCGCTCATCCGGTGTTTGTCGACGTGCAGGTCGGTTGCATCGGCAGGCAGTTCGTCGACCACCTGAGCGGACCAGCTTCCCGCCTGCAACACGCGGGCGCCCGTGCCCGGCATCGCGTCGCCGAGGCCGCGGCCGGCGCCGTGCGGGTCATAGACGTGCCGCAGCGCCGGCGACAGATTGGCGCGGTCCGCGCGGGTGCCCCAGTTGAGCCAGACGATTGGCACACTTGCTCCGCGCAGCGCAGGCAGAAGCGCGGCCAGCGGCCCGATCGGTGCCCGCGCCGGCCCGACATCCACGCCGATGCCGGCGAGCCATCCATCCGGATGGCAGAAATCGTTCTGCATATCGACGACGATCAGCGCGGAACGCGACAGGTCGAAGGTCACTTGCTTGGGCTGCGCCGGCACCGAGACGGGACGGGGCGACGGCATACGCCGGGTCAGATCGGCGCCATCGGCCGAGACGTTCCACGCATTGCCCTCGGACGGTCCCAGCCGCGCCATGCCCACTCCCGCCGTTCCCACAGCGCCAATGGAAGCAAGACTAGTGCCATTGCTCGCGGCTTGGGAGCCGCAAAAGGAACGGCTGGACCTTCAGTGGGATGTATCGATATCCGGCAGGACGGAGGCGATCAGGTCCGGCAGCATCAATCCGCCGACAACCAGGATTACCAACACCACGGCCCCGATCCACATCGGGCGTGTTTCCGCCCGCACCAGGGATGGCTCCTTCGCGGCAAGCCGGCGGATATCCTCGATGATAGCGCCCTCGTCGGTGGTCTGGCAGACCTCGCTGTCCGCCGATGTGTCGGCGGTCTCGGGCACGGCCTGCGCGGGCGCCTCGTCTGCCGCCCGGTCGGGGTCGCGCGCCGGAAATTCATTCCCGATCTTCGGTGCGTTACTCACGAGTGCCGACATCTTAACGCTGGTCTCCTTGGCAGGGCAGGCGGCGAGCGATTGGGAGCAGGGTCTCCAATGCGCGGCGAACGGACCTGTCCACCATCGTAATGCTCCACAATACGCAAAGGTTCCCGACACGTCGCTTAGAATTCGGCGACATCATCACTTTTTTGAGCGGGGTTGCAATCAATAATTACATCGAAAAATGAACATAACGTCTCAATTTTCAGTTTGAGCGTCGGACGGTGAGTGGCCGCTTGCGAGCGGTCAGGCGGCCACGACGCCCGAGGTCACGCGCGGTCGGATGGCCGCGTCCGGCAGGATCGCAGCCACCACCGCGTCCACTTCGGCGATGCGGCGCGATAGCCAGACCTGCCGCAGGCCCTCCGCCGTCTCCGCCTCCGCCACCAGCCCCGGCCGGGCGGCATGGTAGAAATCCGCCTCGCGGCGCATCAGCGGCAGCCAGCGGGCCCGGAAGATGCGTGCGGCATCCTCCATCAGCGCCAGGCGATCGGCGAGCGGCAGGCGCGCGACGGCGAAGGTCTCGACATGGGTGAAGGCGGTGGTCATCAGCGGGGTCATCCAGCACAGATCGGTCGCGTCCTCTCGGAAATCATGGCCGCGCTGCGCCGCCTCGGTGCTCGCCTGCGCGATCCGGTCGACCGGCTTGCCGCCGTCACGGCGGAAATACAGCGTCTCGGGGACATGACGAATCTCGCCGTATAGCGCGAGTTCGGCGAGCACCGCGTGATCCCAGCCGGCCCGGTAGCGGAAATGGGACAGCCGATCGACCGCGCTGCGCCGGAACACGCCCCAGAAGCTCGGGGCGCTGGTGTAGCGGGCCATCACATGCCGCGCCCGGTCGGACGGGTCGGGGCCGACCGCGTGAAGCCGGTGGACCTCCGGGTAGACCTGCCGCACCGCGCCGTCGCCGACGAACACCAGGCCGCCGGCGTGGCACATCGCACAGTCCGGGTGGCGGTCCAGCACCTCCATCGCCTTTTCGATGAAATCGGGCGCGATCAGGTCATCGGCGGTCTTCGGCATGACGAAGTCCGCGTCGCCAAGCATGAACGCGCGCTGGAGGTTGACAACGCCGCCGCCGTTGATGCGCGCCCGGTGCAGCCGCAGCGACGGCTCGTGTTCCTGATAGTGGCGGACAACCTCTACCGTGCCGTCGGTCGAGCCGTTGTCGATCACCGTCAGCGTCCGGGCGGCCCAGGTCTGCGCCAGCACGCTCTCGATCGCGGCGGCGATCGTATCCGCCGAATTGTAAACCAGCAGATTGACATCCACCGTGGGCAGGCCGCCGATCATGGGGTGCCCCGCTGAGCGGCGGGCCGCTGCCCCCAGGCGTGGTGCAGCGCCGCCGTCAGTCCGGCCGCGAAGCGGGGCGCGTCGCAGAGCGGGCTCGCCCGCAACCGGGGCCGCAGTTCCGCCCGCAGCCGGCGCAGGGAGGCCAGATCGCGGGCACGCGCCACCGCGATCTCGACATAGGCGTCGGCATCGGGGGCGATCCAGTCGGGCAGGCCGACATTGCTGAGATGGCTGGCCGAATGCCGCGCGGCGAAGCTCTGGCCGGGCAGGGTGACGACGGGCACGCCCATCCACAACGCCTCGCACGTGGTCAGGCCGCCGGCGTAGGGGAATGGGTCGAGTACGATGTCGATGTCGCCGTGCTGGAGCATCTGCGACCGCAGTGTCGAGGAGCCGCGCGTCTCGATCCGCACCGCGTCGACGCCGTGCGGCACGAAGCGGGCGCGGACGCGCTCGCAGGTGGCCGGGTCGGTGAACTGGTGGGTTTTCAGCACCAGCCGGGACCCGGGAACGCGGCGCAGCACGGCGGCCCACGCGGCGATGGTCGGCGGCGTGATCTTGGCCAGATTGTTGAAGCAGCCGAAGGTCACGCCGCCGCCGGAATCGGCCGGAAGCGGGCCAACGTCCGGCGCGTTCGGCGGCGCGCTGTAGCAGACATATCCGTCCGGGAGCCGCAACAGCCGCTCGCTGTACAGGTGCTCGAACCCGTCCGGCGTCTCCCACCGGTCGGTCAGGAACCAGTCCATCTCGGTGAGGCCCGTGCTGTGGAACTGGCCGCCCACCCATTTGATCTGCACCGGCGCCGGCCGCAGCCCGCAGGCCGGCAGCGCGCCCTGGTCGCCCCAGCCGCCGAGATCGATCAGGATATCCATGCCGGCGTCGCGCACGGTCGTCGCGATGGCCGTATGGCTCTGGCCGATCACCCGATGCCATGCGCTGCTGGCGGCGCGAAACCGCCGGCTGACCGCATCGTCCGAAGGTGCCTGCGCGAAGCAGACAAGGTCGAACCGCGCCGGGTCCAGCGCCTCGAACGCCGCCACTGTCAGCCAGCCGACCGGATGCGTGCGCAGATTGGGCGACAGCAGCCCGACGCGCAGCCGCCGGGGCTCGCCCTCGACCCCGCCAGCCGCGATCGGGCCGGTTTGCATCGGGGACGTCGCCATCAGCGGCGGGCGCGGCAGAGTGGCGCTCGTTTGCCGGCAGGCGTGCAGCACCTCCTCGGCGCTGACGCCCTCGCAATAGGCGAGCGCCGCCGACAGCGTGCGCCAGGTCAGATGCACCTCGGGGAAAAGTTCGGTGGCGCGCCGCGCCATCGCCACGCCCTCCCGCTGCATTCCGAGCGAGACGAGCGAGTTGCAGAGGTTGCACAAAACCGCCGGCTGCTCGCCGTGCTCGGTCAGCAGCCGTTCCAGGATCTCCTGACCCTCGCGGTAGCGATGGTTGCGGTTCAGCGACGCCGCATAGTCGCTTTGCAGGCTCAAATCGTCCGGCGACAGTTCAGCGGCGCGCCGCAGCGCCGGCACGGCCTGGTTGAAACGGCCGAGATGCAGCAGGCTGTTGGCGAGCCCGGCGGCCGGCAGTGGCGCTTCGGGTGCCAGCAGCACCGCCGTCTCCAGGATGTCGGCGGCCTCGTCGCTGCGGCCCAGCCGGTCCAGCAGCACGCCGCGTGCGGTCAGTTGCGCCACGTCCAGCGGGTCGTTCTCGGTCGCCACCTCCAGCCGCGCCAGCTCGCCTGCCGTGGAGCCGGCGACGACCGATGCCTCCACCCGCCGCACCGCGATGGCGATGTCATCCGGCCGCAGCCGCTGTGCCTGCCCGAACGCCGATTCGGCGACGGTCGCATCGTTGGTGGCCAGCAGCGCCATGCCCAGCGTGTCCCATACCTCGGCCATGCGGGGCGCAACGCCGCAGCAGCGGAGCAGCAGCACCTGCGCCCGCTCCGGTTCGCCACGCGCGAGGGTCAGGACCGCGAGGCTCAGCAGCGCCTCCGGCCGGTTCGGGTTGCGCTCCAGCGTCCGCTCATATTCGGCGGCGGCCAAAGCGTGTTCGCCGGTCCGGCGGAAACTGTCCGCCAGCCGCAGCGTAGGTTCGTCCCACTCAGGGCACAGCCGGGCCAGCACCCGCATCCGCGCCCGCCCGTTCAGGCCGAGCCGATCCTCCGCCAGCGCCAGGTTGAGTTGCGTGACCGCCGAATCGTCGCCCAGGTCACGCGCCTGCCGCAGCGCGGCGTGCGCTGCCTCCCAACGGGCGCCTTGCAGATGCGCCATGCCGAGCACCGCGTACTCGGATGCCGAGATCGGCGCCGCGAGCGTGGCCAGCGCGCCCTCCGAATCGCTTGCGGCCAATTGCTCCAGCGCCCGATGTGCCAGGGCGGTCACGGCGCGGGACGTTCCAGCGTCACCAGCAGCCCGACGACGGGCTCCCCGGCTTCAAGCCGCACCGTCTCCTGGCGGACCGACACCTGCGCGAGGCCGGCTGCTTCGGCGGCGGCGGCGATATAAGACGCCCCGTGCGCATAGCGCCCCATGCGGCCGAGGTGCCACGCCGGCGCGTCGCCCCGTTCGTTGGCCAGCAGCTCGACCGAGAACAGGAAGCGCCCCCCTGGCGTCAGCCGCGCCGCCACCAGGGCGAGCACGGGTCGCAGATCACCGAGATACGGCATCACATCGCCGCCGAGGACGAGCGGGAACTGCCGCTCCTCCCGGCCGAGAAACATCTCGATGTCGGCCTCGTGTAGTTCCTCGTAGACGCCGCGCTTTTCCGCCTCCGCCAGCATGTTCGGCGACAGGTCGACGCCGATCCACGGGCCGAGGCCCGAATCAAGCGCGGCAACCGCGAGCAGGCCAGTGCCACAGCCGAGATCCAGCACCGGGCCGGTGCCTGCCGGAAACGCGGCGAGCTCGGCGCGGATCAGGCCGGGAACGCGGTAGCCTAGCGCGATCAGGTGGCTGTCGAAGCGGCTCGCGTAACCGTCGAACACGACGCGCACGTAGTCCGTCGCGGCCCGCCCCGTGTCCGGCGCCCGCTGGCCGGCGGCGGCGAGGTGCGCGACATACGGGTCCTCCGGCGCCAGCTTGCGGGCCTCGGCATAGGCGTCGGCCGCCTCGTCGTGGCGCCCCAGACTGGATCGGGCGTGGCCGAGCAGCCCCAGCACCGTGGCGTCCGCAACGCCGGCCCGGCTCGCCGCGACCGCGAGCGCTTCCGCCCCGGCGAAATCCGCCCGCCGCATCCGCGCCATGATCGCGGCGGTCCGCAGCGCCCCGTCGCCGGGCGTGTGCGCAATGCCCTCCTCCAGAGTCGCCGACGCCCCCGCCTCGTCCCCACATGCGGACTGCGCGGCGGCCAGATGCCGGCGGTAGCTGGCCTCCGACGGTGCCATCGCCACGGCTTCCGCAAGGCACCGACGTGCGTCCTGATTCTGCCCAAGCTGATGCAGAAATGCCCCGAGCGCCGCCTTTGCCGCCGCCTTGGTCGGGTCCAGAACCACCGCCTCCGCCGCGTCGCGCGCCGCCCCGGCGGGGTCCCCCGCCTGCCCCCGCGCCCGCGCCCGCGTCAGCCGAAGCGGAACGGACTCCGGAGAGTGCGTGATCGCGTCGTCAAGAACCGCGCAGGCGCCAATCGTGTTGCCTTCCAGCAGCAGCAGCCGTGCCTGGAGATCGGCAATTTCCTCACCGCGCGGGACAAGGCGAAGGACGGCATTCATCAACGGCCGCGCGGCGCCCGACCGGTTCCGATCGATCATCTCACGCAAGCGCGGTAGCAGATCTTGGCCCGAAACGGCTGGGCCGGCGATGGACATGCGCGGTCCCCTTCTGGACCGGTCGCGTCCGCGGCTCAGGGTGTCGCGGACAGGCCGGCGGCGATGTGTTCGTTGATGCCGATGATGAACTCGATGTCTGGCTCGGCGGATTGCGCCTCTCGCCGGACGGTGATGCCGACCGAGATGATCGAGGCACGCAACTCCGCCGGCAGTTGGTTCTCCGGATCCCGCAGCAGATCGATCACCGACGTCCAGAGCCGCACCGTGTCGGCCAGCGCCCGCGTCAGTTCGACACCTTTCGTATGCCGGCCGCGACGCAGGCCACCGTTGACGTAGCGGAAGACGTCGGCCTCCTGCTCACGAATGGTGCGTCTGCGGGCCGACGCGGCATACGCGCGCGCCGCCTCCTGAAACCCCTGCATCGTTTTCAATGCCTGTGTCACGGTTCCGCCCTCGTGCAGCATCATGCCACCCGTCCTCGTTGCAGCACCGCGTCTTCGTGACGGATCACCCGCCGCGTCAGCTTGAGTGCCTGGTAACAGTCATCGACTTCCGCGGCCTGGAGGGCGCGATCCAGGATCTCGCGCGCCAGCGCCGATGTGGTCGCGTCCTTGAAGTCGGCGATCAACCGCCGCGCCGATTCGAGGCCGCTCGCGCGCTCCGACTCGACGCCGATGTAAGCCGACTGGAACGCGAAATAGATGCGACGGGCCGGTGTATCCGCGTCCTCCGGCGCCATGATCTGTTTGCCGAACAGGAAGCGCGCGTGCGCTGTCAGTTCGATGCGGGACTTCGTACGAAAGCGGATCGGCGCACCATTGACGATCATTGTATCGCCCTGGCGCAATTCGAGTACAAGCGTGGACACGGGCCTGCACGCCCCCTTTGTTGCCGGCGGTCTGACCGCGCGATACGGTCGCGAATCACTGGCTTTTTGCCAGTCGCGCGAGCATCACTTGAACAGGCTGAGCAGGCTCTGCGGTGCCTGGTTGGCAATCGACAGCGCTTGCGTGCCAAGCTGCTGCCGGATCTGCAAGGCCTGAAGTTGCGCCGACTCCTGCGCCAGGTTTGCATCGACCAGCGAACCGAGACCATCGTTCAGCGCGATGATCTTGTCGCTGTTGTAGGTGACTTGGTTGGTCACGTAGTTCGTGACGGAACCATAGTAGTTCAACTGCGTGCCCAGACTGTTGAGCTGATTGAGGAAGGTTCCCGTCGCGGTGATGTAGGCCGACACGGTCGTCGCGGAGCTGAGGTTCGCGGTGCTGAAGTTGATCGAGTTGTAGAAGCTGGAACCGCTGTACGCGCTGATGCCGTATGTCGACCCGGCCTCGTTCTGGATCACGTTGACTTCGCCGTACGTGCCCTGGCTTCCGGTGATGTTGCCGATCAGCGTCTTGCCGCTGTAGTTCGCTTCCTCGAAGAAGGTCTTGATGTTCGCGATCAGCGACTGGTACTGCGCGGTATACTGCGTGCGCTGGTTGCCCTGCGTATTGCTGGACGCCAGTTGCACGAGCACGTCGCGTGCGCTGTTGAGCGTGTTCGAGACGTCGTTGAGCGAGGAGACGGTGGTTGAGAGCAGGCCTTGCACGTCGCCGAGCTGCGTGTTCGCGGCGGTCAGGGCACCCACGTCAGATCGTACGCGCTGTGCAATCGCGTAAGCCGCGCCGTCATCCACGGCGTCCGCGACGCGATAGCCGGTGGAGACCTGCTTCTGGACCGTTGCGAGCTGGGAGTTGGTCAACTCCAGCGATTTGAGCGCGATGCTGGCGGTGATGTTGGTGTTGACGGAGTTCAAAGCCATCGGTGGTTTTCCTATCTACTCAGGTGTCTGCGTGCTCCGCGGTTTTGCGAACTTCTGCCATCATGGGCCTGAGCCGTTAAGACTGTGTGAAACAGGCGAACCTCATTGCGCAGGCAGGTATTTTGCCAGCGAAAGTGACTGCAAGCCGCTGATCAATTGATAGGATGCCTGCAATCGCGTTTGTACTTGGGTGAGCTGCGAGAGTGTCTGTGCCATGTCCACGTCTTGCACGTTGCTCACCTGTGTCTGCAACGCCGTCTGAACATCGGACAGACCGGTTGCCTGCGTCTGCAACGCGGCCTGCCGATCGCCGAGCACACCAGCATCCTGGTTCAGCGCGGTGATCGCACCGGTGAGCGTCGTTGATAGGTTCGTAACCACTGTCGTGAAGCCGGGAGTATCCGCCTGGCTGCTCGACATGGATGCGATCGTGGCGATCGAGGCCAGGATATCACGCATATAAGACCCGGTGGTCTCCGTGCCCAATGAGACCACGTTGGCATTCGCGCTTGCCACGATGCCGATCGCTGTCACCTGGCCGGGGCCGTTCGCCACGAGCGGAACAAAGTTCGCGAGCGCCGCGGCCGGCTGCGACAGCGCCGCCGAGAATGGCGAGGTACCGGCGGCGTTGGACGAAGCGATTGCCAGTACCGAGGCCGTGGTTGCGTCGCCACCGTTGGCGGCGAGACCGGCGACGGCGGCCTGAATCTGCGTATAGAACCCCGAACTCAGGATACCGTCCGCATTCGGGACGGGCGGATTCTCGATGTCCTGACCCGCGAAGACATAGCCGCTGCCATCAGTGGTATCGAGCAGGTTGGCGACCTGCTGTAACGCGGTCTGCGCATCGCTCGCGACGCTGTCTATTTCGGTGGAGCCGATGCCGCCGAGGTTTGCCAACTGCGAGCGAAAGTTGCTCGCAATCGCGCTGATCTGCGAGAGCGCGGTCTGCGTGACCCCCAGCGACGTGTCGGCCGCCGCGATGTTGTTCTGAAATGCCTTGAGGCTGTTGATCTGCGGTGTGAGCGAGAGCGCCGTGGTGGCCGCACCATCGCCCAGTCCTGCGTATGTGTCGGCGACGTAGCCGTCGCCCGCCTGCTGTGTCAGCGTATCGAGCTGCTTCTTGATCTGGGAGCTGTCGGCCACCGCCGGGCCGACAAGCCAACTATACTGGCCGAACTCGTCCGTTCCGATCGTGCTGCTCATCATGGCACCGCGTTCAGAAGTTGGTTCCACATCGACTGAATCGCGCCGATGACCCGCCCGTTGGCGGCGTAGGCATTCTGCAAGACGACCATGTTCGACATCTGCGTGTCGATGCTGACCGAACTGGCGGACGCAAGCTGCGACTGGAAACTCTGCTGCAATCCCTGAGCGGTGCTCAGTTGTTGTGTCACCGTTGCACTCTGCGACGCGCTGGATGCGACGACGGACGTCGCCATGGTGGCAAGGTCGCTCGGCGCGGAAAAGCCCGCATTCAAGGTTCCGGACGCGCCGAGCCCTGTCACGTTCGGCGCGGGCTGCGGCACGCCGACCTGTGCCTGCGTCCCCAATGCATATGTCAGGATGTTCTGGATCAGCGTGGTGAAGCCCGAGGGGCCGCCGGGTGGGTTGGGCGTGAACGCAGCCGCGCCGGTGGGGCTGCCTGCGATTGCGTTGGTGCCGTCCCTGACGAGCGAGGGGCTGTTCGTCACCGCCGGGTTCACCTGGATCTCGCTGGAGAATCCGAGGTAGGTCGATTGCACCGGCACGCCGCCGCCGGCCGGTACGTTGCCGTCCGCGTCGCTGAACAGCGTCAGACCTTGCGCCTGGAACCGCGAGGCAAGCGCATACGAGAATTCGTCGAGATTGGCCTGCATCGTCGGCAGTGTCTGGTCACGCAAGGTGATGTTGGCGCCGAGTTGGCCGCCCGTCAGATCATTGGTCGCGTCAAAGCCGCCGATGGTGATCGCGGGCACGCCGCCGCCGGAAGCGTACAGCGTGGGGCCGAGGCTTGCCGCCGACGTGGTGATGACCGGGCCGGTGGCATGGATCGGCAGGCTCAGCCCGTTCTGCGTGGTAACCAGAAGATCCCCGTTCGGCTGGTCGAGAAAGCGGACGCCGATCAGTTGGCTCAGCTGGTCCTCCGCCGAATCGCGCAGATTCTCGAGGTCGGCGGTACTTTGCCCGTTGTTGTTGGCTTGGATGATCTGGTCACTCAAGGTCCCCAGCGTGCTGAGGGTGCTGTTGATCTGTCCGACTTCGCTGACGATGGCGTTCTGCGCATTCTGCCGCTGCGTCGTGATGGCGTTGCTGACCGTGTTTATCTGCGTGGTCAGCGCCTGGGCGGCGGAGACGACGGCGTGCTGCTGCGTCTGGTTGTCCGGCTCGCCGGCAAGGTTGGAGAAAGCGTCCTGCAACGCGCCGAGGAGGCTGCCGATGTCGTTGCCACTGCCGACGGCGCCCTGTACTCCGTCGATCTGCTGCAACGCGCTCTGCTGTGTCTGCAAGCTGGACGCGGTACCGTTCTGCTCAAACAGCGACGACTGCGTTTGCAGGTTGATGGTGCGCTGCACGAGGTTATTGACCGCGCCATCGCCGACCCCGCCGACATCGAGGCTGCTTTGCGTCACCGTCTCGGTGGCGGCGTCGGGTGTTCCCGCGTTGGCGACATTGTGGCTGAGCAGCGCG
>Ga0116230_10005691_pt1 | contig 12231 bp, 8 predicted proteins | sample S1TSphfallax_3_FD_88678 | JGI IMG/M metagenome (GOLD analysis project Ga0116230, IMG submission 88678) | Host-associated microbial communities from peat moss isolated from Minnesota, USA - S1T2_Fd - Sphagnum fallax MG | ecosystem: Host-associated > Plants > Peat moss > Unclassified | place: USA...
AGTGAGGAAGGTAAATGAGGCTATGCCAAAATGTGTCTTTTAGCATGGAGAAACTCTTTGACACACTTTAGGGTTTAGGGTTTGTCCTTTTTGAGCTTTGAAATTTTTGCTTTGTTTTGTGTCGGAGGATGCATATCCTAAGTTTTAGGAATATGCTCAAAGTGTGAAAATGAAGATTGAAATTGTTGAAGTACCATGTTGAAAGTTGGCTGCATGAAAGTGACTTTGGGTGGGGGATATGTTCATCACTAAATTCTATGAACAAGAATCAACGTAAAAGGGAAAATCCAAAGAAACAAAATAAAAAAAAGATAGAGAGTAAGTTGTTTGATGAGCATTGTAAAGTACACAAAAGAAGTACACATTTCAAAATCAAGTTAAAAAGAAGGCAATTTTTTATTTAAACACATTGGGAAATAAAATTCAGAATTTGTTTAAGTTTCATTATGAAACCATTTTGTGCTATATTGAGTTTATGATAACTTGAATATAAAATTTGAAAATTTGAAATATAGTATTAATGTAAATATTAAGAAGGTTTGAAATGATTGGTCAATATGGTGTTGAAACTATTTTCTTCATTACAAAACTAAGTAAAATAAATATATACTAATTATTTAGGATATAAACATCATTGTATATGCTAAGTACATCATCAAGAAAAATTGCACTTTCTCTTTGTTAAAAAAAAAAATGACACATATTGAAATGTAAGTTAGCACATTTCCCCAAAAAATGAGCTACTTGCATTTTTAAAAATATATTGAAACAATATAAAATATAAAATATAATGCATATTAGTGAAGAAGTGTCTTATCAAGTTGAACACCAAACTAAAAACATTATACAACAATTGTTTTGATGAAATTTGTAGTTATTTTAAATCTATTTTCACCTTACTTCTTTTGGGGTTACCAAGACCTAGTTAAAACTATATATTTTATTTTACCTACACCTTGTTGGTTAGTACACATGGAGTTATAAACTATTAATGTAGGTTGTTGAAACAATGCATAGAAACATATTGCCTAAGCAATAATTCAATAATGTGTATGATTTGAAATTAAAAAAATGTTTAGACTTTGAAACATTGAATATAGACATGCATGAAAGTTATGTTGTTTTACAAATATTTGTTATGGTGTAAATATATTGTGTAAATTAGTTTTTTAATGTATTTTTTGGCTCAATATTGGAAGCACAATCAACAATGTCCTTGAACGATGACTTGAATCTAGCTTCAAAAACAAAGGAAAAAAATTTAATTGTTTTTCTAAAAATCTTGGCCATTGAAAAGTGGTGATCAAATTTTCATTGTTATTTGAACAACCAATATTTCTAGTTGCAACTATTCCACACGCTGGTTGTAATCTAATGATTTGAATCCAATTTCGAAAGCAAAAAAATATTAATTAATTAATTAAGAAAATTTGATCATGGAAAAGTGGTGACCAAAATTTAGTTGAACGACCAATATTTTTGGTGATAATTGGTCCACACCTTGATCATAATCCAGTGACTTGAATATGATTTTGACAATGGAAAAAGAAATTGAATTTCAAGTAGATTTTTCTCGCCATCATAATGGCCAAGATTTTTTTATCACAACTAATTCACACCTTAGTCATAATCCAATGACCTAAATGTGGTCCTAAGGGGAAAAAAGAATTTGAAAAAAACCTTGACCACTAAAAAATATTGACTGGATTTTAATCGTTATCTGAAAGACCAAGATTTTTTTTATCAAAACTAGTACACACCCCAATCACAATCCAATGACCTAAATACAATCCTTAAACTAGGATTTTTTAAAAAAAATGTTAATTGTTGAAGTGTGGCAATTAGATTATAGTCATCATTTAAACAATCAAGATTTTTGGTTGCAACAAGTTCACACTTTGACTGAAGTTCAACAACCTAAATCCGTTCATGAAATAAATTATTAATGAAACATGAATTCTTACAAAAACTTATGAACTGATTAATATTAATAATTAAACTTCGCTACGTAATGAAAACACTTGTTTTTTCTATGGGAATGTCTAGTCAATGTTAGGTTTGACTTGACAAAGTGATGCATAATGATTGACATTGAGATGACAATCAATGAAAAGTGGCATGTCAAGTCATTTTTGACAACCCTAATTTTTTAAAAACCATGTAGTTTAACAATAATGTCAAAAAATTTGAATGTTATTTTTCCAGTCATTTTTGAAGCTACACAAATATCAAGTAATCAAAAAACCTAATTTTCATAAGCATGTCCTTGATTCACAATGATGATTTGATACAAAAGTTTTGACTTGGTATTGGACTAATAATGGACCCATATCTACTCATTTTTTCATGGCATGAGGTAGGTATAAACCTAGTCTTGAGACTATTGTAGATTTAGTATTAGACTAATATCAGGTTGGTATGATTTTAGGTCCATATCAATTTGGTATTAATAAAAGGCTAGTATTGCTTCAAGTGATACTAAATTGGTATGTTTTTCCATACCAATATACATACCAATACTATACACCTAAGTTATTCCTTATATCACAAGGTGTTAGAAGTGAGAAGGTTTTTATGCTTGTTTCCTATTCAACAAGGCAAGTAACCTTACATTTATAAGTGTGTCAAACTTTTTTTTTCCTAGAAAATAGGTATAAGGTCCTTCCCACTCCTAAATAATGGATGTAAAATTTTCATCTTTTTTAGGAAGGATATTTGTTACTATTCATGAATGTAAGGTGCCCTCCAAATATAGTAGGAAATCATTTTGAGTGTTTTATGAAGGGTGGAAGACATTGGAGAATGTTTTATATTTGCAATGACCTTCTAACTTTTGTAATAATAAGAGGAAGAAACTACATAACACATATAACCAACTACATAATGCTCTAGTCGTATAATCATGATTGTTATATATACATTTTTTCAACATTACTAATGTAGAAACCTCATCATTGCCAATGTGTGGGAAAAGGTAGTTTGCATGGTGAAGGAACCAAGTGGGTCTAGCCTTAATTTTAGCTCCTTAGACCAATCTCCTCAAATTGAGATCAACTAGGTATGTTGTACACTATGATCATGCACTTTTTAATTGGGTTGAAAAGGGTTATGACATACAAAAAGTTAAAAAGTAAAAAAAAAAAAAGTTTTTCCAATTTTTATGGACAATCTAGCAGTTTTCAAAAGACCTTAATTAGAACATTTAGTGTTCACACCCCAATTTGCTTCTTGTTGTTCGATCCTTATTTGTTCCACATTTAAAAAAAAGATTTGTTTGGAAATTTTCAAAATGTTTAATCTTAGTTATCTTATTGAACCTCACCTATTTTGGAAAATCTCAACTTTGCAACTCTTTGTATATACCTATTGTATATCAAATTGTTAACCACTTTGATGAAGGTGCAAGTATAGAAATGAGCATGAAGAATAAAAAGTTCGCATTAGCACCAATAATAGTAGTAGACACCTTGTTGTTAGATTAAAAAAAAAATCACAAATGGTGCATTTCATCATCACATATACATTCCAATTTATGCTACATTGAAGATAGTCCTCCAAATATTTCAGTAGATTCATTCATTGTTCCTTCAAATTTATTGTTCTAGATGAAATTCATAAATTTAAAAAGTTTAACATTTGTGTGAATTCCATTCTTTTGATAAAGGTTTAGGGTTTAGGATAACTAAATCTTTGTTTAGAGATGTGAGAATAATGCAAGAGAGAATTACGAAAAAAAATCTACTTTTGTATTGAAACAATTTAGCTTCTTCTTATATAGTTACACAACCTAAAAGGTTGTCATGATTCATGAAAGGTCACACTTATTCAGATGAATCTATGTATAATAGACTAGTGTATTAATTACTTTACTAATAACTTTTACATTCCCACTAGTGCATTGGTTTGTTAATCCTACAACTATTCATTTTGGATGAAATAGTTTCCTATCCATGCTGTATTGTCTTCTCTAATGAAGTAGGGTTTTTCCTTGTTCTATGTTTCTTTGTTGAGAACATTTCTTTTGTGGACTTCTCAATTGCATTCTTGGTTGAGCATTACCATTACAAGTTTCTTTCTTTTCTTGTAATGTAGCTTCTCTATGTTGGCGAACTTTCACAAGGTAAAGTATACACCTTTATCCAACAATGTTTTGAGCTATTGTATGATAACTTCCATTTAAGAAATCACTTTGGGTAAATGATTCTCTTGATTAAAATTTGTTTGATGATTCCAAAGTTTGAATTAACAATTTTGTTTTGAGTTCTCTTAACTCCTCCTTTAGTAATGGTTAGGGATAGTGAAAAGTTGGCATTGGGGTTGTGATACATAATTGGGCCTATGTTGTTGTTGACTTGATATATGGCTGATGCCATTTGCGATTGTTTAATCTTTGTTTTTGAAAAAAAATTCACCTGCCATTTTAATTGTAAGTTTTTAGTCCTTTCACTTTATAAGTTGAGTTTCTCATTTTCAAGATTGTTCACCATCATGGTTAGACCAATCACCCAATCATGTAAATAAATTTTGGATTTCAAATTTAAGTTATGTTCATGTTGTTTGCCACTCCAAAATTTATGTATTTTGGGTGTAAAAGTTTGAGCTTGTTAGTCTTGTAGTAGAACAAAGTGGCATGTACCACAAGTTTAACAAAAAGGATTGGATATGGCAAGTCCAAGAAAAGTGATTAAGGCTTGGAAAGAACCTTTAATTTCAAGAATGGCTGCCACTTTAAAAGTCAAGGTTGCATGCAAAATATTTTCAAGTAATATGCACATACTTAATGCTTACATATGATAGTAATGCTTTTCTTGAGGTAATGTTTTTTTGAAAATATTAGCTATCATGGTTGAAATTGAAATGTATTATATTTGAATTTACCTATCAAGTATTTTTCCCCTTATAAAACATTGATATTGTGTGTCAATGTGTTTGCTATGAGAATGATATTTTGCATCTTCACTACGTGTTATTGCATTTTGAAAATCTGAATAAATTGTAGTAAAATCCTTTTGTGGAAATCCAAGTTTAGCTAAAAACTTTCATAACCAAATAGCTTCAATTGTGGCTTTGGCTACAACCATATATTCAAAATTTATAGAGGATAAAACAATTGATTGTTGCTTCTTACTCCCGAAGAAATTATGCATTGGGCAAGAATAAAACAATACCCTAATGTAGAACACTAAATACCTTTGTCTCTAACCCAATCAACATTAGAAAAACCATGTAAAATTTGACTAGAATTTGATTTATATGATATTTGATGACATAATTGTTGTACTACATTGTATGTTTAAGACCTTGAATGTGATTATCTTTCAGATCGAAAATATATTATGTGAGGTTGTTTATTGCATAATATGCACAATTTGGTCAAAAATTTATTTTGGTGTGCATAAGGCTACTCACTATCTTGGAATATGGATATGTATCCATGATAGTTCACATAGTTGGATATTTGGAGAATCATATTTATTTAGTCAAAATTTCAATTGCATGGGTGGACTAAGTGAATTGCAATTGAACATGTGAAATTCTTGCAATTTTGGAAATCACATATTGCTTTTAATGTAAAATTGTTCTACCTTCTTGGTTATTGCGGAAGATGGCATTACCTAAGGTGTAATGAATTTCTCCACCATCCAACATGTTAAATTCTTCTTGGAGAAGAAACTTGATTTGCTCAATCAATGTTAATGTATTGTTAATGAGTATGCAATCATCAACATAAATAATAAGGATGAAAAATCCAACATTTAATTTCTTGATGTAGATATTAAGATCTGATTCTAATCTTTGAAAACCTTGTAATATCAAGTAGTTGTCTAAACATTGACACCAAGCCCTGGAAATGTTTTTTAATTCATATAATTAAAAAAAAGTTTGCATACTATTTGTGCATTAGGTGGAATTGGTAACCCTTTTGGCATAATTAAACATGTAAATGACTTCATTAAGAAAGTTGTTTAACAATGTTTTCTTTCCATCAAGTTGATGCATTCCTAAATTATATTGAGTAGTAAGAATTAGAAACACTTTGATGGAATTTAGTTTAAGACAATAGGTGAGAAAATTTCAATGTAGTCAACACCTTGAATTAGTGTGAACCCTCTTGCTATTATTCTTGCTTTAAACTTGTCAATGGATCCATTTGGTTTTTTTTTTAAGCTTAAAGAACCCATTTGGATGAAATAAGAATTTTTCCCTTTAGAAAAGTAATTATTTGCTAGGTTTCATTAGTTTTTAAATATTGTAGTTCAACATGTATGGCTGATTTTCATTCCTCAGCATTTAAGTCCATCAGGACCATCCTTGGTGGAAGTAGGGGTCACATTATATATTGGCAACACATGCATGATAGATGCATTTTGTACTTTTCTTTGCTAGTATTCTACCTTGTATTGTTTCAATTAATCTTTGTGGAGGTTTGACAATCCTTTTAGGTCTTTGAGAAAGGCTTAATGCTACCTTTTATCATGTATTACATCATGTTCATTATGTAAAGATAATTGGGACAAGGCTTCAACAACCTTTTATCATGTTGAATTTATTGTTGTTCTCCCACATTTTGAGAACTAGATGCTTGTTGATTTAGTAAAAATGTTTGAAATTGTGTTTGAAATGGTATTGTTGGCTGATTTTGCTATGTATTTTGAGCACTATTTTGAGGTACATTTGATGATTGAATTTGAGGGTTTGGAATTTCAATCATGTTGAACTAAAAAAGGTTTGCATCAAGTAGGGATTCTTTTTCAATTTCATCATCTTGTTGAATGAAGTTATATGTGACTTCATGTGTGTTTCATAAAAAATGATGTCTCTTGAAGTAAGGATTTGGGGCCCATTTGTTGTCATTAGTCGGTAAGCCTTGGATTTGTCATTATAACCCAAAAAGATACAATAAATAGAATGTGTATCTAGCTTCCATCTTGTTTCCTTATGAATAAATGCATGAGCTTTGCATCCAAATATTTTATTTGTTGTCATTAGTTGATAAGCCTTGGATTTGTCATTATAACCAAAAAAGATACATTGAATAGAATGTGTATCTAGCTTCCATCTCATTTCCTTATGAATAAATGCATGAGCTTTGCATCCAAATATTTTAAGGTGAGACAAATTAAGTTGATGTCAAAACCAAAGTTCATAAGCTATTGTTTGGTTGTGTTTTGCTTTTGTAGAACTTTAGTTTTCCAAATAATTTGCAATGATTGGGTAGTTACAAACTTTTGTTTAACTTTGTAAATGTTAACATAAGCTAAAACAACTTTTATTAATGTCTTTTTTTTTCTTTTGGAAATACCATTCTATTGAGGTGTGTAAGCTATAGTAAACTCCTTTTTGATGCCCTCCTTTTGACAATATTCAAAAAAATCTTTTGATTTATATTCACCTCTTTAATCAAAACTTAATATTTTAATATTTTGGCTGATTTGATTTTCAACAAATTCTTTTTATATGAGAAATTTGTCAAATGTTTCAGATTTGTTTTTCATAACATAAACAAAACAAAATTTGGATCTATCATCAATGAAGGTTATACAATATTTGCAACCTCCATATGTATATGTTTGTAGAGGTCCACAAATGTTAGAATGTATTGACCCAAGGATTTGTGTGGAATTTGTAGATCCTTTTTTAGGAAACGTGATTCTATGTTGTTTTCCTCCGATGCAAGGTGTAAATAATGTACAATGTCCTTTTCACTGAAAGAATCAACTCCTTTTGCTAGAGCTTGTATACTTTTAAATTTTTTTTTATTTATATGTCCAAGTCTCAAATGTCATAAGTTGGACATATTAATGTGTGTTGTTGTTGGGATTGTAATGACTTTACTTTCATTTTTTATAGTTTCACCAAGTTTATACAAATCAGCATCCAATCTACATTTTGTTATGATGTCTCCTAATTTATTTATGAGAATACATTATCCTTGTTTTATATGCATTTCCCCTCCTACCTTATCAAAATATTGTGCTAAACAAAAATATTTCTTCAATATTCGCAAAACTTTTGGTATTTTTAAAAATATTATTGAGAAGTTTTACTGTTACCACTCCTTGCCCATGTATTTCATGTGTTGTATTGTCACCCAAAAACAAAAATTTATTATTTTTGAGTGGTTGATAATTTGTGCAACATTCTCTATCAAAACACATATGTGAAACACTTTTATATCTATATACCAAGTCAAGTTGTTTCCTTTTGCAATGAAAATAGCAACATAAAAATAATTATTCTTTATAACAATGTTTGACTACTTTTTATCATTAGAATAACTTTTTCAACTATTCTTTTATTACAATCCTCTATCAAATGTCTTAGCTTCTTATAATAAAAACACTTCATTTTCTTTTTACCAAAAGATTGGGACAATGTTGTTGCTACATCTCTTGGTGGAAATTTTCTGTTGTACTTTGTGAATTTATTGCTATTGTACTTTGAATATCTCTTCCTTGCATAAAGAGTCGTTAAACTTTCATTGTGTAGGTTCATGTCTTTCATCAATGTTTCTTTTTGGATCAAATTTGTGATCAAAGATTGAAGAGTCAGTGAAGTTGTCTCCTTAAAGGACTTATGAATGTTTTATAGTTTGGAGGCATACTCCTCGTAAAGTAAATAATTGTTTCTTCATTGAACATGGTTACATTTGTGACAACTAGTTGATGCAAATTTTCTTGAAACAAATGGATGTGTTTAGTAACATTGTCATTTTTAGGGTAAAAGCACATTACACTGGATCAAAATTGGTAGCTCAAAGTCCATTTTTAAAGTTCAAACCCAATGATTTTTCCAAAAAAATATTTACATGGGTGAAACATGAAATAAGGAGCTAATTGTGTTAAGGTTAAAGTCCTTTCCAGGGACTGCATTTTCCACGTGGTAATTTTTTATTGGTTTATATTGCATTTTTCACACAAATTTTAAAAGTGAATATCAAATTTGAGGCCGAATATGACATATAACATGATAAAAACTCAATTTTTTTTGCATCAAGCCCTACATTATATCAAATCTATAACTATACTTTGAACCATGATTATAAATTCAAAATTATAATAGTGTTTAAGGATGTATCAAAATTTAAAAGGGTATATGTATTTTTTTTATTTTTTTGAATATTTTGAACACATGGATCCCTTCTTGTGGAATATATTAAAGTTTTAAAAAAATTTGATAAAAAAGAGACTTTTGAAACAAAAAAACCTCATGTCCACATTTTTTTTTGAATGCTTTAAATATATAAAAAGACTTTTGAAACATAGTGAATTTTCATGAAAATTTTGTAGTTGCAACTTTGAAAGCATAAGAATTTATTTCAAAATTTTAACAATTTTTTTGATATATAATGTTCCCATGGTGATGTTTCAAAAATTTGAAAAACAATTTTTAAGGATTGTCCACACATTTTGTGGCTCCTTATTTCATGCTTTCACACACATGGTGTTGAAATTCACATGTTTTTCCAATTTCAAATTCATACCACCATAATTTAAACCTTTTTTAAAAAACCTTAAAAAATATGGGCCTTGAAAAAATCAATTTAGATATTGAAATGGACTTTACAAATTTGAAATTTTCATTTTAAATCTTTTTTTTTTAAAGACTTTTTCTTGCTTGATTTTTTCATTTTAAGTGATATGGTATTTCAATGTGTGGCGTTAAAAATTTATAAGTTTAGTTTCCAACTCCACTGGAAGAAAAATATCCATAATGATAGTTTTTTTGGGGTTGTTTGGATTGTGACATTGGATGTACCATCCTTTGTAAAGTCCACCTTAGATTGAACATATATCCTTTTGGTAATTTGTTTTTGGGTTTGAAAGACTAAAATGTAGGTTTTAATTTTTCATCTCACTTTTGCCAAGTTTTTCAAATATATTTGAAGACAATATTTGACTCACCTAGAAAAAATTACCATTATGACATTGAAAAAAGTCCATCATAATGTATGGAACTTTTCCCCTTCAAAGTATGGAACTTATCTTTTAAATACATTTTGGTGACAACATTTTGAAATTGGAATTATCTTGCTAGTTCTATCCATGTTAAATTTGATGTTACACATGAATGAACATGTGATATGACATTATTCTCCAAACAATTATTAATTATGGTAAGAAACATTGCATCCCTTTCCTCTCACTCACTAATGTTTCCCGCTCCTATGGCAAGCAAAATTGGAATACCTACTTAGGGGTGACACTAGTTTAAAAAAGTTCCCGCTCCTATGGCAAGCAAAATTGGAATACCTACTTAGGGGTGACACTAGTTTAAAAAAGTAGAAAATATGTTATTAACAGGTAAAAAAAATCTTTAGATTAATTAGTTCAATAGGCCTCCTAGTGACTGTTAGTTATTAATGGTAGACTTACCATCCTTTACCCAAGGGATGAAGCTAGTGGGATTAAGTAGGTTGGGTTAGTGAGTGGTTGGGGGCAATCCACCCTATTTACTAGGGGTCAACGTGGTTCTTGTGTGTGGTATGTGGGAAAGAGGGACTAGAGGAAATGAGAGAGGGAGAAAGATTGATTAGAGATTTGGAGAGTGAGTTGAAAGAGGGAGAAAATATTTTTGTACTTTGTGTGTGATTTTAATTGAAAATGGTTAAAGGATTCGAATGTCTTATGTTGCATTGTAATTGTATTAAGAGTGGGAGGTAAAATAGGTTATGTTAAATAAGTATGATGTTTCCTTGAATTAGTATCTCTGCATTTTTCTTGGACAAAGAGTAGTGGGTTGACCACTAGGTATTCTTTAAAGCACCAAGCTATTACTTGCCATAGGAAAATAATAACTAGTCCATAGTGGTGGAAATTAGGGGGAACAAATTAACGAATCATCTTTTGCAAGTTATAAGCAATAGATAGGAGTTAAGATGGAAGACAATTGGTTGTAGATAGTACATAGCAGAGGAGGGATTTCTTAAGGGTTGTAGGTGGTAGGCAAAGCCACTAAAGAACCTATAGGCACAAAAGAAGAGGGACAGTAATGGTAGAAAAGTTTGTAGACCCCATAGGTAATATCTAAGGGTGTTGAAGGTATTATAGAATCAAGGAGGGTAACTATTTTTAAACTCTCCCTTTTTTGATATTGTTCCTCTCCTTACATTCTACTCCCTATTCCATGGACTAGATTACTTATAGGAAGGTAGGTCTAATAGTAAACCCTTATCTTTTTTATTTTTCTTTGTATGACTTCTTATTTACTACTTGAGCATTTGTAGTAAAGTAAGTTAGGGAGGGTAGTTTTTTTTGTGGAGTAATAAGGTGTCAACCTTGCCCCTTGGTCTTACCCCCTCGAGGATGGTAATGATTAGGGGCCATAATTTCAGCCCTTAACATGCATGAATAAAAATATAGAGTGCAATATATTGGTTGTTGGGTAAAAATTATAAGTTAATTAGTTTTAAAATAGGGTACATTTCATTCAAATAATCAATTTAATTATAATGTAAGGTATGTAATAATATGAAATAATGGTTTATAATTAATATAGGGTGGTTTTAATATGTATATATTCAAAAAGTAGATAATAATAGAATGATAAAAAATAGATTGGACAAATATCTAATACCCTCCCTAAAAATGGTCGTTTGATACATGTAGATCCCAAACTTTACATTAAGTGGCCCTTGGGAGTACCTACAATAATTTGGGATACAACTGGAGCTATTGGCTTTTGTATAATACCATTTATGATATTCCATAATTTTTCTTCTTTGAATATTAATGTCAATCTATGAACCCATATGTTATAAAAGGTTTCGTCAAATTTAATTACATGGCTTCTGTCAACTTTTTGTGCCATTTATTTGCTATAAGGTTTTGGTGAATGTATCATCTGATTCACAATGGATTGTATTTTACAGATTTTGTTTTACTATGATTGAGATCAAGTACATGAATCTCTCAATCAATATACAAGTTTCAGATTTGCTCATTCTCTCTAATTACCTCTTGTGCAGTTATTTACATAGTCTAAACAAATGCATCGTAGATTACTTAACCAAGCTCTGATACCATGCGAGAATAATGCAAGAGAGAGATTTAGGGGAGAAGGTCTACTTCTGTATTGATACAAGTTTCTTCTTATACAGTTACACAACCTGAAAGGTTGCCATGACTCATGAAAGGTCTCATCTATTCACTTGAGTCTCTGTAGAGCAAACTAGTGTAGTAATAATTTTTTATATTAAAAAAGAACAAAAAAAATTACTAATTACTGAAC
>Ga0116230_10005692_pt1 | contig 12229 bp, 8 predicted proteins | sample S1TSphfallax_3_FD_88678 | JGI IMG/M metagenome (GOLD analysis project Ga0116230, IMG submission 88678) | Host-associated microbial communities from peat moss isolated from Minnesota, USA - S1T2_Fd - Sphagnum fallax MG | ecosystem: Host-associated > Plants > Peat moss > Unclassified | place: USA...
GATCAATTACGTTCCATTGAAGTGAATATTGAAAATGAAGACGTGTACATGGTACTTCTCATGAGCCTTCCCCCATCTTTTGATACTTTGGTCATAAGTTTGGAGTCCATGTCCACCAAGGATGTTGACCTTCAATTCATCATCACTAGATTGCTTCATAAAGTTTCCAAAAGGAAAGAAAATGAAAGTATGGAAAATGGCGCATTACTTAACAAAACTCATAAGGCAACTGAAAAAGCTTTACTTTTATTATGAAAAACCCGGACATTTTGTGAAGAATTGTTTGAAGAAGAAAAGTGATGAGAAAGAAAAGGCAAACCGAGCTTCTGAAGATTAAGAACAAATGTTTGTTGTCGCCTTAGGTGCTAATGATCATACGATGTATGATTGGATCATTGATTTTGGTGCAACAAAACACATGACATTCGAACGAAAATGGTTCACCACTTATGAATCCATTGTTCCACGAAAGGTGTACATGGGAGAGAACATCATTTTGGAGGCCATTAGCAAAGGGAGCATCAAGGCCACAATACAAGTTGGAAGTAAAATGTTGCTTATAACCATCACTGAAATTCTTCATGTTCCCAAAATGAAGAATTGTCTCATTTCTGTTAACAAACTCATTTCGGAAAATTCAAAGTGGAGTTTGACAAGGATGGTTGTAAGGTGAACAATGTCCATGGGATTTTTATGGCGAAAACATGTGGGGAGAAGAACTTGTATCTTTTCAACATCAATGTTCGAAAGGAGAGTGCAAATGTGGCAAAGTCTTCAAATGAAGGAACTACGTTTTAGCACCAAAGATTCGGCCACCTCAACATGGCAAGTCTTAAAAAGTTGGATAAAATGGTCAATGGCATGAATTTGAAAGAAGTGCCATTACACCATGTGTGTGAAGCTTGCATTAAAGGTAAACATCAAAGGACATTTTTTCCTAAAGATGAAACGACTAGGGCTTCCAAGCTTTTAGAACTTGTGCATAGCAATGTGTGCAAACTGACGAAGACCACATCTTGTGGTGAAGCATGATAATTTGTCACCTTCATTGATGACTTTTTGACAAAATTCATGTTTACCTTTTAAAAGCAAAAGGAGAGGTGTTTGACAAATTCAAGGCATACAAGGCCTTGGTGGAGAATGAAATCAACATGAAGATCAAAACCTTATGATTTGACAATGGAAATGAATTTTTGTCCATTAAGTTTGATATTTTTTTACGTGAATGTGGAATCCAACAACAACAAATGCACCTTACACACCACAACAAAATGGAGTTGTAGAATGAACCAATAAAACCATCATGGAATGTGTTATAAATATGATTTGTACACAAGGACTTGACTTGGAGTTTTGGGCTGAGGCGGTGAATACAACGATTTACATCAAAAATCGATGCCCGATTAAAACTCTTGATTCAAAGACCCCACAAAAAACATGTGCCGATTCAAAGCCCAGTGTATCTCATTTGAGAGTTTTTGGTTGCAAAACATTTATGCACATTCCTATTGAAAAAAGAAGCAAATTAGAGTCCAAATCCATACCTCGTGTGTTTTTAGGGTATTGTGAAAGGAACAAAACCTATCGTTTAATCTGTGTAGAAACCAAAAGGATCATTAAGAGTTGAGATGTTATGTTTCATGAAGGGACGAAATAAGTTAAAGATGTTCATGATAATAGACCCCCTATAAACCAAGTAGAATAGGTTATGGATGAGGTCGTGAATGATGAAGAACTTGTTAAGGATGCTAATCTTATATCTTTGAAGGAAAGACCAACAGAAGACGTGGAAGGTGATGAATCTACATCAAACTTTTATTCGGAAGAAGAAATTTGCTCCATCGCAAAATGAGGGTTTGAATGAACTATAAAAAGATGGACAAAGAAAAAGGCCCGAAAGACAACGTAAAAAGTGGCCTTATGATTGGTGGGTTGCCACCAAAGAGGTGGAATGGGCCACCATCACTTTTTTGGAAGAACCTCAAACCATGGAAGAAGCATTGAAAGGTGAAGATGCAAAGAAGTGGGAGATTACCATGCAAGAAGAATATGATTCTCTTGTTGTCAACAACACTTGGTCCTTGTTGCCACTCCCCAAGGGTAGGAAGCCCATTTCTTGCAAATGGGTGTTCAAAATCAAGCATGAGGTTGAACGTTATAAGGCTAGACTTGTGGCAAGAGGTTTCACCCAAACATTTGGAATTGATTACAACAAAACTTTTACACATGTTGCAAAGTTTGTGTCAATTCATTGTATCATTGCATTAGCGACCATTGAAGACATGGAGATTCATCAAATGGACATCAAAACCACATTTCTCAATGGTGATTTTAAAGAGGAGATCTACATGGATAACTCGAAGGATTCATACAAGAACGTGAGCATCTTGTGTGTAAGCTTCACAAGTCATTATATGGGTTAAAACAATCTCCAAAAGCTTAGAACTAAAAATTATTTGTTTTCTTGAAAAACATTGAGTTAATGAAGAATGATGTGGATTTTATCATGTACGTTGCACAAGTCAAAGGTGTCAAAATTATCATTGTCGTCTACGTGGATGATCTCATCTTGGTGTGCAATAATAAGGACAAACTTTTACAAGTGAAGGAAGAACTTTATCAAAAGTTTGAAATGAAAGATATTGGCGATTTGCATTTCCTCCTCAACATGGAAATGGAAAGGGATAGTGCATAATGTCTTTTTTACATCAACCAAATTGGGTATCTCAAGGAAATTCTCAAACACTTTCACATGGAAGATTGCAAATCCATCGAAGTGCCACTTGATCCCAAGGCAAAGTTGAAAAAAAATGTGAACAAGGATGATGAGATGGTGAAGGTTCTTTATCAACAAGCCGTGGGATCCTTGATGTTTGCCATGTTGTGTATTCGGCTAGATTTGGCATACCCAATAAATGTGGTGAGTCAACACATGGTTAATCCAAGCCTAAAACATTAGATTGTGTCAAGCACATTTTTCGATACTTGCAAGGCACTTTGTAATTCAAATTACGCTTTAGAGGATTATCACCCCAAGATTTGGTCAAATATTGTGATGCAGATTGGGCCGGTGACCTTGAGGATAAGAGATCCACCATAAGGTTTGTATTCATGATGGGAAGTGGAGCCATTTCTTGGACTAGCGAACGACAACCCATAATCGCCTTGTCAACAACCAAGGCCGAATACATGGCAAATACATAAGCTACCAAGGAAACCATACGGATGACGAAGTTCATGAAGGAATTAGGGTATATTAAAAAGAAGAAGGTGATGGTGATTCGATGTGACAAGCAAGGTGCAATATCATTGACGAAAAATCCCACCTAACATGCTCAAACAAAGCACATTGATGTACAACACACTACTAGAAATTTTGGGTTTTATAACTATTGTTTGTAACTAAAATTCAGTTGCATGTGACACATGCAACTGCAAATTTGTGTAGTTACATAAGACAAGTTACACATGACATTCAATTGCATGTGACACTACGTATGTAACATGTATATACAGTGTTAATATACATGCTCATCCATACATACTAATTCAAATGTAGTTGCACCTTATGTGCAATTCTCCTTACAACTACAATGCAACTAATAAAAATATGACACATGTTTAAAACTTGGACAACTAGCTTGATAACACGTGTCACTAATTATTATTTTTGTTTTTTAAATTAAAAAATCATTGGATTAATTTCAATCATTAAAATTTATGTCATTGAAATGATGACACGTGGCACACCATGGAACATTCATTGACTAATTAACATGTGTCCATTTTTTATAAAAAAAACACCAATTGTATGGTGACACGTGGAAATTAAGGCCCAACTATTTTAAAATATTAATTAATAAAATTTAAATCGTCCAATTTATGGCTAATAAGATGTTGACACATGTTGCCTAGGTAGGTAGGTTATTATTAAACCCTATTAGGTAAATAGGCTTACTTAAGTATGTAAGTAGGTTGAACATAACTAGGTTTAGGTTATATAAGTAAGATTAAAATTATTTTATTTTATTTTTAAAGTTAACCATTTCATAAAGGTCAAGCTTTTTAAATTCACTCATCCCCAATGGCATTTGGTGTTTCGTTATAAAAAAGTTATTGCTCCTTATTATACATTGAGCCAAATAGAATTGGAAGCCAAAGGATATGGGATAAAAAATTCCATTGCAAACTTCATGAACCAACTTAATTGCACATTAGATGCAACTAATATATTAGAATATAGTAGCCAAGGGAGGGTTTTGTTGATTCTAGTGTCCAAACAAAACTTGAAGCTTTCCTCTTGGCGCATTTAACACAATAAGAATCGTTGAAAATGGATTAGAAATGAAAAAGTTATGATCCCCCAAAATAAAGGGGGTCAAAAATTCAAAAAAGACCATTGAACACTATAAAGGCCGATTCTTCAACACCCAAAAAGTTCCTTTTATGTTGGTTTTTTTCCTATTAAAATAAAAATATGATTTGTAGAACTTCAGTTGGCACTTCTATAACACTTTAAATCGTTTAAAAAAATAAAGAAATAAAAAAGTTATGAGGTTTGAAAGAAGGAGGGATCCAAAGAAAAGAAAAAAAACACGTTTTGTAACTTGGAAAAAAGCTTTTTTTCTTATTTTTCATGTTTTTCTTCTTGTTAAGTTTTCATTATTCCTTGTCTTTTGCACTTCAAAGATGATTGTAGGATTAATGAAAATATGATTTTAACATTATTATCTAGCTTAAACTAGTAATTAGTTTAAGATGTTTATGTACTCGTAGGTTAATTCGTGTAGCCTATTTACATTAATATTTTAACATAAATAATAAAATTTAAATATATAATACTTATTGATTATATATATATATAATTGATTATCATTATAATTATAATAGACATTTAATTGATAATTATGAACATTTATAATAAATTTTAGTATTATCATATTAATTGATTATGATTTTTTTAAAATAAAATTTATATTTTCTGAAAAATATTCCAAATAAAATAAAATAAAATAATTTTACTTGCCAAAACAAATATTTAAATATATTTGACAAATATAATTTAAAAACTTGTAATATATATTTAAACCATGGTTTAGTTTAATTTAATTTAATTTAACATAATTTAGTTTAGCCATAAGTAATTTAACCATAATTACTTTGGCCTAATTTATTTTAGCCATAATTAATATAGTTTAATTCATTTTAGCCATAAATAATTTAACCATAATTAATATAGTTTAATCTATTTAGCCATAAATAATTTAACCTTACTTAATTTAACCATAATTATTTTGGCCTAACTTAATTTAGCCATAGTTAATTTACCATAATTTAATTTAACCATAATTAATTTAGCCATAAACGTTTTAGCCTAATAGAATTAGGCATGGTTAATTTTAGCCTAATTTAATTTAGCCATGATTAGTTTAACTTTTTTTTAAAATTTAGCTTAGGTTAGTTTAGCTACGGTTATTTTAACCTAGGTTAGTTTAAGTTAGCCTAAGTTAACATGGCGTTAACCTTAGTACTAAAGGCACATAATTATTATACATAGCTTATGTAAATATATTAAATATAATAATTTAAGTATGTATAAGTTTAGGCCATTAATTTTATGACATGTGTCCATGTTGTACACATTTAGTTGCACGTTAGTTGCACACACAACCGTATGGCTGAAAAATTATACAATACCAAATTTATAGTTGCAAACATGACCAAGATAGTTGCAAATGACAACCAGTTGCATGCCAGTGGCATAGTGACTAGTTGCAAAAGACATAATTTCTAGTAATGACATCACTTTGTTCGAAAACGAATTGAAAATGGCAAAGCTACGTTTGAATATTGTTCAATGGAGGACATGGTGGCCAATGTGCTTACCAAGGCATTATCAAAGGAATGACATAAAAAATTGATAACCATGTTTGGATTATAAACTTCATAGAGTGGGAATGTTAAAAATACTATTCGTTTTTAATTCCCAATGTTGATGAATGTGTTAAACATTCATCAAAATGATGAATAGTTTTCACATCCTTATAGTAATTAGGTTAGGTTGAATAATGGTGGCTAGGGTTTGGAAATGGAGGCTACTTAAGGCTTGGCGGTGGCTAGTGTTAGGGTTAGGCGACAACTAGGTTAGGGTTAAGTGACGGCTACTTTAGGGTTAGGAGACAGTATATATTAGAGTGGTTTTGAATAGTCTTTCATTCTTTCCTTTCATGGTTTTTGAGTGCACATAGAACCTTCAAGCTTTGTTAATTGTTGCAAGCCATAGTTTTGTGATTGTAGCATTTGAAGCATACAACCTTTGTAATCTTCTTGTTAATTAATACAATTGTTCCATTTTATGAACCTTGAATCTTTCATTTTTTGCTCTTTTTCAAGTTGTTTCCAATAGTTTTATAGTGTTGTGAATTTTCTACACAATTTTTTCGTTGTCAATTGTTGTGCTCTAATTTGAAAAAAACAATAGACATGGCTTGTTAAACTCATAATTTAGATTTGTACCATGTTATCAAGAATAAAGAAATGAAACCCATTGATGTAAAATACCCAAGTACAAGTTGGATATTGGTTTTATTGAAGATGAAAGATGCTTCAACAATTTGATTTTCATCAAATCTAAGCTTTACAAATGATTAACAACGCATTTAAACCTTGTGGTTTGGATGTTTGTTCAACAATTTTACATGTCGAAGAATTTTCCATACCTATAGATAGTTGTAACTTGAAGGGTATGCAAATTCGATATGGTTTTGATGCATAATTATTTTTTGGTAAGTGAAGTTTGAATTTTTGCCTTTTCCCCTTAATTTCCATGATCTCAACAAAGATTGATATCTTATTATCACATCATAAATTTGATTTTGTTTTGTTGGTGATAATTAGTACTATGTGATAATAATTTTATTATTATGTATACTATGTACGTTGTGTGTTATATTATACACGACTTGTGCCACAATGAACAATTTAGTGGTTCAATTTCCCCACAAGTCAATTATCAGCAAATGCCCGTAGGTAATGTGTTTTGTTAATTATTTTGTGTAATATTTGTCATTGTGTGTATTGCATCGTGTAGGAAAAGGCTTATGTTATGGTGGGGTAGTTCAAGGGTTCAACTCCCTTGCAAGTCATATCGTGAAAATCTCACCTTAAAAAACTTATTAATTGTTGATAGGACCTTGAAAACATTTTTAAAGTGTTTAAATTTTGAGGTGGGTCAAACACACACAACCAAATTAAATTCCATTACACATTTTGAGATAATCAAACGATTTATAATCACCAAAAAAATTATCGCTTGGTGTTTCAAAAGTACATAACCAAATCACCTACTTGTCATACAAATATTTCATCAAATTAGCCATTTGAGCCATGATGACTATTGCATCATAAAAAGGATAACTTTTTCTACAAGTTGAAAAAGAAAACTTTGGTTGTCTTTTTTGGTTCATGAAGTAAAGATTGCATGCATTCACCTCCATGTTGATAAAAAGCCAATCATGAAAAGTTGATGTGATTTCATTGCATAAAGCATTTTTTGCATATCATTCCCACCATGTAAATTTTACAAAATCGTTGTGTAACCCATTACTTTAGTGTTGTGAAAAAATATGTTTTGCTTGTGAGATGACACTCATATTAAATATTCATTCTAAAGTTTTTTAGTTTTTCTTTGCAACGAGCTCATACCTTTTTTTCTTAGGAAGGCTAATAGCCTTGATGCTTGAATGCATATGTGTAAACCATAACTTTTATAAACAAGCTTATCTATTTTGCATTTGAATCCCAAGGAATTAACCAATTTTGGTGTCATATTTAAGTAGTTTTCAAGGTTTCCCCCTAGGTTAGATAGGTGGTTTCCATTTTATGGTCTACTCGATCCATTTGATATGTGAATCAATGGTGTGAACATTCCACTAATGTGAATTGAATGGTGGCAAACATTGGTTATAGTTTGGAATAAGTTTTGTTAGAACCCAACACCTCTCTATGAAACATTGTTGCACTTGCTTCAATTTCAATAGTTTTTAATTGAAACCACCCATAATGGGGCCTTTCCATATAATGTAATTGTTTGTCCTTTCCCCAACCTTAAAAACACAAACATACACACAAAACAACCACTAATATTAGGTTTTATTGTTTGGGTTGATTTCAATTTCAATTCTTGAATTGATTATTGACTACCCAAACTACTAATTTTAAATTTTGAAAAAAAGTTTGAGAGCCAAAACATAAACTAGAATTGGCTTTAGAACTAGAATTAACTTCTAATCACAATTGTCCTTAAAACCAATACAACCCCAAAACTTGTTTGGGTTTTGGTTTTTTTTTCTTTTTTTGGAAAAGATAATTAAAAATTTTAATTTTAATTTTAAAAATTCCAACTAAGGTTAGACATGTAATAGGTTTATATATATATATATATATATATTTGAATAATAAATTTCAGGGTGAGATGAGGGGGCGGGGGGTTATAAATGTAATTGTTATTTTTGAAACATGTTTCAAGTATGCAATTTTAGTTATTTACATGTTCATACGATTTTTTTATTGATTATATGATGCTAGTAATTAGAAAAAAATCAGTACATATGTAGAATTGGATATAGTTTGAAACTTCTTTCATTCAGGATGTGTTTTTAAAAAATCCAAAAATTGGGAGTCTTGAAATGTGAAGAATCAACTAAAGTGAACTAATACCACCAATGCACCAATTGGTTGTTTTGTCCACTAAATGGGTTGCATTTCTTCATTCGACACCAGATGGGGTTCATCACAGTCCATTTTTTTTAATGTTAACCACTATGTTTAGTTTTTTCTTTTATTTTTGGTCATTTTTTCCCTAGATTCAAACCTCACACATAATTACCTTATTCACCTTCCTACCCTCATAAGTAATGTACCAACCTTAATACCTTACTAATTATCCCTTATTGACATAACTACCTTAATAACTAGTTATCATACTAACCTAGCTAATATACTAATACCTACCTTACTAACCTAGATACTTTATTAATAACATACCTTACTGACTTAACTTCCCTATTGACTTAACCATTATACTAACTACCTACCCTACCAACCTAATTACTTTACTAATTACCAACCATATATACACAACCACCCCATTGACATAAGTATTCTACAAACCTAACCACCTTGATAAGGTAATTGGTTTCCTATGTACTAACTTGCCTATCTACTTAGCTACTTTGTTAGTGTAATTTTTTTTTTACCTACTAACTTGCCTACCTACATGCCTACCTTGTTAGTAACCTATCTACCTTGCTCTTTAAACTTCCTTTCTACTTATTAACCTGCCTATTAACCCAACTACCTATATATCTATTTATTTATCACTATGTTTACCTACCTACCTACTCATTTTTTCCAACCCCCCCCCCCAATCCTACTTATCAATTTATTAAGGTTTGCCTTTGTTCATGGATGATGAACATATGTCCCCATATGTAAGTATTACAAACAATTTATGTAAGTATTACAATACATCTTTTCATGTAATTCTTATAAGTATGTACAATTGGATTATGGTTTAGGTTTAAGGTTGGGACACATTAATTAGTTAACAAGTTTTTCACAAATCTATAATGATTGACCTAAATTAGGCTAAATGTCGACACTGACCAAGCTAAACAACCTAACCTAGCATAAGTAATAGGTTAGTAGGCTACTTGTTAAGTAACATAACTAATTACCTAATAGCCTAGCCTAGGTGTACCTAATAGGCTACCTACATAATATAGGCCTATTATGTAGTTTATTCACTAATGTAAGCCTTATAGGTTGGTATTTTAAATGGTCTAGGTAGGTATTAAAGGTGATCTAGCTTACTAGGTAAACCTACTAGCTATGTAGGTAGTTTACGAGCCTAGGCCATGTAAGCCTAATAAACATTTATGACAATTTAATGTCTATTCCTTTTTATATTATAACATATTAACTTTGAATTTAAAAATTTATTAGAAAGATTTTTTTAAAAATATAATTATTACAAATATATACTATTGGATTATGATTTAGGTTAGAGTTTAGGACATATAAATTAATTAACATTTTTTTACAAGTCTATGGCAACTAAAATAAATTTAGGGTGCATTTTGGGGGGGATTTTCAGGGCTTAAACATATGTAAAACAATGCAATGTCATATATATATATATTAAAGAAAGTGAAAAAAAATCAGCTTAGAGATATTACCGAATGGTAAGAAACATACCTTATTTTGTGTTTTATTACAAATTTTATTTAATTATCTTAAAAATTAAGGTCAAATCTCTAATTTGTGTAAATAAGTACATGTGCAAGTATTGCAAAATTATATGAATACTTAACCCCAAATGTAGTATCCATATTCAAGTTTGTTTATAAATAACCCATAGGTGATTTAATACTTTAAGTGAATACCCAACCTTAAATGCAATACCCACATGTAAGGTTGTTTTGAAATACCCAAGATGTAATTTAAGTGCCTTTGAATGAAAACTAAGGCCTAGATGTAATACTTGTATGTAAGTTCATTCTGAAATAATCCTTAAATGTAGATCTAACCCTAAATAAAATACCCACATGTAAAGTCATTTCAAAATAAATAATAAGTAGTTTGGGTACCCAAAATATTTTTCTTTATATACCTAAATTAATTTTTTGACAATTAATTATGATGAATAATTATCTAAAACAATGATTTGAATAATTTATTAACACAAAAACATATAATTTAAAATTTAAAATGAAATATCAAATTATCAATTTGATTTTTAAATCTAAATTTTTATTATCGGAATAATTAAGGTTCAACCAAATAATTAGTTAATTAATATTAAGAAATAAATGATTGTCTAAATATGATAATCAATCATTTACATTATTTGAAATATTTTTTTAGTAATTCCTTAATTATGACATTACTTGTTGATACTTATATTAGAATATTATGTCATATGAATATCGTAAATACTACAATGGAAACCTATACGTGGGTATTGCAATGGATGTAAACAAATCAACAACTATTTATGAAACCTATATGTGAGTATTGCAATGGATGTAAAAAAATCAACAACTATTTATGAGACCTATATGTAGGTATTGTAGATTTAAAATGGCCTTATGGAAATTTAAATTGAAAGGATGTAGGTATTGCATGTTTGGTTTCATGACAATGTTAATAAGTTAATTAGAATGCGGGTATTGCTTTAAAAATCTTTAGGTGATGTGATTCCTATTACATTAGATGTAGGTATTGAATAATGTTCATTTTGATCTTTGTAAAACTTAGACACATTAATTATAAAATGTGCATATGGGATTATTTAAGTTTGATTCTTATATCTAAAACATTAAAAAGATGGTAAAAAAAAACATATATGATTAACCATATACCCATTAAACAAGTGTGACTAGAAGAAATTATTATGTTGATAAAATATTTACAAAAATGGGTGGATCAAAAAATGCTAAAAGACTTAATGAAAAAAAAGGTTTTCTATAATATATTAAACGAACAAAATAGAAAAAGTTGGTAGTCCAAAAAATGAAAGGGTTGAAAATACTTAGTTAATTATATAAAATGGAAACCCTAAATCATATCATAAATTATAATGTCATGTTTAGTTTGGTAAATATTTGTTGCGTTTGCAGCCCTTGCAACATGATGAGCAGTGTACAAATGGTGAGGTTGCATTTCAACATGAATTGCATTTGCAACAAATTCCTCCTTTACTGTGCCCTGAACCTTATAAACATTAAAAAACCACCAGATTAAACCCTAAAACACCTTGGATGAAACAAAATTATAATGAAACAACAAACATTGATTATTATTATTTTTTACCTTCCATGAATCATTTTAAATTCATCGAAATCTAATACAATTGTTAATTTTTGTATTCGACTCATTTTAGTGGACTTTTGATCCCAATTTTTGAAATCCCATGCCATTTTCAAGCATCATGCATATGTAGAACAAGTGCATCAGATTGACGCACTCCCAAGTCCCGGGGTGAACCCACTTGAGGGTTCACCAAAGTGTAGTTGCGGAAAGTTGGGACTCGGAAGGCGCTCCTGACTTCCAACACTATAAAGGGGTAGAGGGGCATGCTAGAAGTCCCGGGATTAGACTAGGAAGAGGGACTAGTAGATCAAGCTTGAATCTGCATCCAAAACAAACCACAAAGTGGTTAGTTCAC
>Ga0116230_10005693_pt1 | contig 12226 bp, 10 predicted proteins | sample S1TSphfallax_3_FD_88678 | JGI IMG/M metagenome (GOLD analysis project Ga0116230, IMG submission 88678) | Host-associated microbial communities from peat moss isolated from Minnesota, USA - S1T2_Fd - Sphagnum fallax MG | ecosystem: Host-associated > Plants > Peat moss > Unclassified | place...
CGGCGCAGCAGCAGCGACATCTGCCGGTAGGCGACCGCCTGCTTGGACAGATCATCGTAGAAAATGACGGCGTGCATGCCATTATCGCGGAAATATTCGCCCATGGTGCAGCCGGTATAGGGCGCGAGATACTGCATCGGCGCCGGGTCCGAGGCGGTGGCGGCGACCACGATGCAGTATTCCATCACGCCCTGCTCTTCGAGGGTGCGCACCAGTTGCGCCACGGTGGAGCGCTTCTGGCCGATCGCGACATAGATGCAGTATAGCTTCTTGCGCTCATCGGAGCCGGCATTGGCGGCTTTCTGGTTGATGATGGTGTCCATGACGATCGCCGATTTGCCGGTCTGGCGGTCGCCGATGATCAGCTCGCGCTGGCCGCGGCCGATCGGGATCAGGACGTCGATGGATTTGATGCCGGTCTGCATCGGTTCGGTGACCGATTGGCGGGCGATGATGCCTGGCGCCTTGGTCTCGACGGCGCGGCGTTCGGTGTAGATCACCGGGCCCTTGCCATCGATCGGGTTGCCGAGCGCATCGACCACCCGGCCGAGCAGGCCCTTGCCGGTGGGCACATCGACGATGGTGCCGGTGCGGGTGACCGTGTCGCCTTCGCGGATGCGCTTGTCGTCGCCGAAGACGACGACGCCGACATTATCGAGTTCGAGATTGAGCGCCATGCCCTTGATGCCGGCGCCGGGGAATTCCACCAGCTCGCCGGCCATCACGTTGGCGAGGCCGAAAATCCGGGCAATGCCGTCGCCGACGCTCAAGACCTGGCCGGTTTCGGCGATATTGGCCTGGGTGTCGAAATTCGCGATCTGGCTTTTCAGAATCTCGGAGATTTCGGCTGGGCGGATCTCCATGTCAGGCGGCTCCCTTTAGTGAATATTGCAAACGCTGCAGGCGTGATTTCAAGCTGGTGTCGTAGAGCTTGGGTCCGATTTTCAAGGTCAGGCCGCCAAGCAAGGAAGGGTCGAGATGCTCATCCAGCCGGACCGTGCTGTAGCCGGCTTCGGTCAGGCGGGCGCGTAGCTGAATGCGCTGCAGATCGGTCAGCGGCAAGGCGGAGGTGACGGTTGCCACCACCTCGCCGCGCTTGGCGGCGTCATAGGCGGCAAAACCAGCGATCAGTGCCGGCAGCTCGGCGGCACGCCGGTTGGCGATGACGACACCGACGAAATTGCGGATCAAGGCGGAGAAGCCCTGCGCCTGGAGGACCGTTTCCGCCGGTCCGGTCAGCATTTTGGCGTCCAGCAGCCGGTTGCCGATCAGGCTCGCAAAGGCCGGGCTCTCCTTGATCAGGCGGCCGAGGGCCGCCATCTGATCCACGGTTTCAGCCAGAACACCCTGTTCATCGGCCAAGGAATAGAGCGCGGCGGCGTAGCGTGCGGTTAGGGGCGTCTCGCCCGTACTGACTCTCTCTACCACTGATTACGCTTCCCAGTTTCCGCCGACGAAGGATTTTCCGCAAAGCGAACGCCCCGCAGCTATCGGCGGGGAGGTAACATAGGGCGTTACGGAGCGCAACGCGATCGGGGGAAAGGCTGGAGGGAAGGGGTTCTTTTTTGAAAAAAAGAACCAAAAAACTTTTTTTACTCTGGGCCACGGGCGTTCGAAACTCCCGGCTCCGGGGTGACAAAAGTTTTTGCGCCGCTTTTTTCAAAAAGCGGCGGATTGCTTGCTCGCTTGCTTCCTCAATCGTTCGCCGGATACGCCGCCATCAGGCGTTTTTGCTGCAGCCATAATGCCAGCAGCCGCAGGGCGCCGGTGGGGCGCAGGCCGCGGGCGGCGCGGATGGCGGCGCCGATTTTGAAGGATTCGCCGTAATGGAAGAATTGCGTCGCATAGGCCCGGCGCAGGGTCATTGCCGGGTCCCAGATATGGGTGGCTTCCGAGCCGCTGCCGTTGATTTCGATGATTTTGAAATTTTTCCCGGCCTGCAGCGCGTCGAGCGATTCGTAGCGCAGGTCGAAGCGGCTGAAGAAGAGGTCAGGGATGTCGCGGGCGATGGCGTCGATCCGCGCCGCCAGCGCCGGGGTGACGATGCGCATGCCGTCCTGGAAGGTTGAGCCGCGGCAGTGATTGCCGACGAAGACCAGGCGGACGGATTTGCCCGCAGCCGGGATTTGCTCGGCTTTGCGCCCGAGCTTTTTAAGCAGCAGGCGGGAGACGGCGTTCAGCCGGGGATTGGCGGCGATCAGCTCGCGGATGCTGTGCTTGCCGTCGCCGGTGACGGTCGGCGCGAATTTGAGGGTGACGGAGGTGATCTGCCCGCTGGCCGCGCCGGGGCGGCGAATATAGAAAATCCCGGCTTCGCCTTCGAGATCGACCAGGGTCTGCAGCTGCAGCCGGGTGGCGCGGGGAAATTCGGCCAGATAGGCGCGCAAGGCGGCGGCGTCCTCGACAATGCGGACGCCGACGCCGTTGCAGCTCATATCCGGCTTGGCGACGACCGGGTAGTGCAGGCCGGCCCGCGCCATGGCGGCTTCGGCCACCGCCAGGTCGTTGGCATCGACATGGCCGGCGGTGGTGATGCCGGCGAAATCGGCGATCCATTGCCGGGCCAGGGGGCCGGCGAGCTGCAGGATGTCGTTCTTCGATTCGCCGCAAATGCCGCCGGCGTCGATGCGCGGGTTGGCCAGCGCCGGCAGCGTGATGCTGCGGTATTTGCAGGCGTTCAGGATCCAGAACAACACGACCGGGAAATAGAACAGCCAGCCCGGCCAGAATTCAAAGAACGAGACCGGTCCGGTCCGGCGGCGGAACAGGGCCCGCAAAGGGCGGGGGGAGACGTCTAGCGACGTTTCGCTCATTAATGAGTCCTCTTGTTATAGAATTGCGAGGCCGTCCGCCCCACAACGATAAGCAGGACACAGAATACCGCGAGTCCGGCCCAACGCCAGATGCCGAGATATCGGAGCATCAATAGGCCGAGTTTGAGGCTGATGTAAAACAGCCCCGAGGTCCAGACCAAGGTGGCGCCGATGGCGGCGGCGGCGAATTGCCCGAGCGGCGCGCGCAGAAATCCGAGCGTGGTGTAGGTGGGCAGCCGCAGGCCGGGCACGAATCGGCTGACGATGACCAGGGGAATGACGCGCTGGCTGACCCAGTCATGGCCGATATCCTGGCGCCTTTTGGGCACCAGGCGCGCGGCCCATGGATGCCGGGCGGAGAGCGCGCCCAGCCCGTACAGGCCAAGATCTCCCAGCACGATCCCGGCATAGAGCGCGCCGAGCGCCAGCGACAGGGATACGGCGCCGGCCGCCACCTGCATGGCGGCGAGCAGGGTCGCCGCATCCTCCAGAAGGAAGGTGCCGGCGATGATGATCGCCGCCTGCAGCGGTTTGCTGCCGGCAGCAGCGGCGAAGACGCCGGAAAATTCGGTGGTCAGCATTGCGGCTCACATAGGCGAGCTGGCGGGCTACGGCCAGCTTCCCGAGCGATCGTTCAGCGGGCGATCCGGCACGCTAGCCCGGGCCGCCGCCGGATTCGTTGTCGCGCCAGGCGAGATGGTCGCCTTGCGGCGCGATCACCACGCAGGAATCGCCATGGGCGACCAGTTCGTGGCAGGTCGCATGGGCGCCGGTATAGGTCAGGCCAGCCAGCTGGGCGGCCCATAATACCCGGCCATGACGGTCCACCCGGGCAATGCGGGCGACGCCGATGCCACGCATCGCATGTACGGTGAGCGCCTGTTCGCGGGCGAATCGCATCCTGGAATAGCTGCCGAGCTGTGCCGTCCAGCCATGAACCGGGGCGCGGGTGACCCTGCCGTTCTCGGCGAATTGCCGGGGAATCGCCGGCCGGATGGTGGCGGCGTCGGCGGTCGGGAACAGTGAACCGATGCCTGAGCTTGGCGCCGGCAGCGGCACCGCGGGCGGGCTGAAATTCTGGGCCGGCGCATTCTGGCTGGCCAATTGCTGAACGTTCGCCGGGTTGAATGCCGGCCCGCCATTGACCCTGGCCGCCAGCAGCAGCGTGTTATTGCCGGGCATGTGGCCGCCAAAGCCGTTATCGAGCAAAGCGGTCATCTGGGTGTAGGTCTGGCTCCAGGACGGCTCATGCAAGGTCACGCCGATGAGAATGGTGCCGTTACGCTCGGCCGCGGTGACCAGATTATGCCGGGCCAGGATCGTGTAGCCGGTCTTCATGCCCATGGCGCCGGGATAGAGTTTCAGCATGCCGTTATTGCTGTAAATCGTGCGGCCGTCGAAATCGAAGCTGAGGGCTTCGAAAAACGGCTGATATTCCGGATAGCCGATGACGATGTCGCGGGCCAGGATGGAGAGGTCGCGGGCGGTGGTCACCTGGCCCGGATTCGGCAGGCCGGAGGCGTTATAGAACTGGGTTTGCGCCATGCCGAGCGCGTGGGCGCGCAGGGTCATCATCTGGGCGCAGCGATATTCCGAGCCGCCGCCGAGATATTCGCCGAGCGCGGTGGCGGCGTCGTTGGCCGACATCGTGGTCATCGCCAGAATCGCCTGCCGCACGGTCAGGGTGTCGCCCGGCATCAGGCCGAGTTTCACCGGTTCGACGGTCGAGGCATGAACCGAGACCGGCAGCACGGTATCCAGGGTCATCCGGCCGTCGCGCAGGGCCTGGAAGGCAAGGTCGAGGGTCATCAGCTTGGTCAGGCTGGCCGGGAAGCGGGGGATATCGGCGCCGTTTTCGGAAATGACCATGCCGGAGCTGGCATTAATGACGATGGAGCTGACGCCCGGCGCGGTCGGGCCGAGGGCGGTGAGCTGCTCGATGCTGAGGTTTGACGGGTCTTGCGGGGCCGGCTGCCACATCTGATAATAATGCCGGTGGTGATGATGCAGGGTGCGCGCCATCGCTGCGGGGGCGGCGAACAGGGACGCGACGGCAGCCAGGCACACGACCGAGCGGCCAAGTGCGAGCCCTCTCCGTCCAAGCGCGTCCCAAAATCCAGCCCGCATTATGCCACCCTAAAGAGAATCGTGAATTTCTGTAAACGCCGCGGATATGTATTGTCCAGATAAAAAATTATAAAAAGAGCTAAAAACCCAATAGGTTAACAGATTTTACTCTGTTCCGCGGACGAGATAACCCCGGTTTGGCCTGCGAATTTAGGTTAATTTTCCGGGGAAGTTCCGTTTTGTGCGGCGCAACATTTTTGTTGACGGCGGAATTTTCATGGTCTAGAGAGCCGTTGCTGCATTGCGGTATCACCGCATTTCGCTCGCTGGGTTGGAGCCGTGCAGGCGCGCTGAACAGTTTTTTCCAGGAGTTAAGTTATAATGAGCACCACGAAAACCAAGGCAGTTGCGGCCGAAGCCATGGATACCTCCACCGAAGCGGCGACCAAAGGGTTTGAGAAGACTCTGGCGGCGATGAAAGAGGGCATGGAGAAGGCGACGAAGGGCTTCGAGACCTCGCAGGTCAAGCTTAAGGAACATGTTGAAAAGGCCATGAAATCGTCTGAGGAGATGATGGCGTTCAGCAAGGGCAACATGGAAGCCTTTATCGCGGCCTCGAAAATTTTCGCGACCGGCCTGCAGCATATCTCCAAGGATCTGGCCGATTCCAACAAGGCTTCGATCGAGGAATCCGTGGCGTTCACCAAGTCTTTGCTCGGCGTGAAGTCGGTCAAGGAAGCGGTTGACCTGCAATCGGGATTTGCCCGCTCGAAGATCGAGAAGGCGGTTGCGGAGACCAATAAGGTCACCGACGCCACCGTGAAGCTGGCCGAACAGGCGATTGCGCCGCTGACCGCGCGCCTGACCCTTGCGGTCGAGAAATTCGGCAAAGCGATGTAATCCCGCTGCAATGCCCGGCTTGACGCCGGGCCTTGCGCGGCAAAAAGGCCCGGATCGCTGATCCGGGCCTTTTTTGCGTTCGGCGGCGGCGCCGCCATATTGCGCCGGGCGGCGCCGCCGCCATTTGCGTCGGGCGGCGGCGCCGCCATTTGCGTCGGACGGCGGCGCCGCCATTTTGATATATTGATATCGGCCCGGCTTGCGATATGCTGCCAGCGGATCGGCGTTTGGCTGAAAGAGCGGGCGACGACTTGCTGTTAAGGGGTTGCGTTTAGGAAGGTAGAGGTTAGGGCTTGGACCGCCGGGTGGCGCTACCCACCTACAGGATGCGAATGATGAGTGAGAACGACAAGCGCAAAGGTGCCGATGGGCCTTCGATTGGGGTGGTGGTCAAGCCGCGCCCGAAAACGCGCAAGCCGACCATGTATAAAGTTTTGATGCTGAACGACGATTATACCCCGATGGAATTCGTGGTGCATGTTCTGGAGCGGTTTTTCCAGAAATCGCGGGATCAGGCGACGCAGATCATGCTGCACGTGCATCGCCGCGGAGTCGGGGTGTGCGGGGTTTATACGTATGAGGTTGCCGAGACCAAGGTCACGCAAGTGATGGATCTGGCGCGGCAGAACCAGCATCCCCTGCAATGCACCATTGAAAAAGAGTGACCCTGGTACGTTTCTCTCCACGACACCATGTATTTTTATTGCGGTATGGTGAAGCCTGCCTATAGTCTGCGCATATAGGCAGTTCGATTGAGTGACAGGTAGTTCACTTTTTACGCGTAACGTGGCTGGGCTGGGCAGGCCAATCTAGCGCCCGGAATCAGAGCGCCGAGTGTCGGCGTGAAGGAACGGTTTAGATCCATGCTATCAAGGAATCTTGAACAAACACTGCATCGGGCGCTGTCATTGGCGGCGGATCGCAAGCACGAATACGCCACCTTGGAGCATCTGTTGCTCGGGCTGGTGGACGATACCGATGCGATTGCCGTGCTGCGGGCCTGCGGCGTCGATATTGAAAAAATCAAGAAGGATCTGACGGAATTCCTGGATAAGGATCTGGCCGGACTGGCGACCGACCGCGCCGGCGACCCGAAACCGACCGCCGGCTTTCAGCGGGTGGTGCAGCGCGCCGCGATCCATGTGCAGTCTTCCGGCCGCGACGAGGTGACCGGCGCCAATGTGCTGGTGGCCTTGTTCAGCGAGCGCGAAAGCCATGCGGTTTATTTCCTGCAGCTGCAGGACATGACGCGGCTGGATGCGGTGAATTTCATCAGCCACGGCATCGCCAAATCGCCCGGCAAGTCGAATCCGCGGCCGCCGAGCGGGGCTGCCGGCGAGGGCGAGTCGGAACGCGAGGAGAAATCCGGTAAGCGCGGCCAGGACGCGCTTTCGACCTATTGCGTCAATCTCAATAAAAAGGCGCAGAGCGGCAAGATCGATCCGTTGATCGGCCGCGAGCATGAGATCGAGCGGACGATCCAAATTCTGTGCCGCCGCACCAAGAACAACCCGCTTTATGTCGGTGATCCCGGGGTCGGCAAGACCGCCATCGCCGAGGGGCTGGCGAAGCGGATCGTCGATGGCGACGTGCCGGAGGTGCTGCTGAAATCGACGATTTTTGCGCTCGATATGGGCGCGCTGCTGGCCGGCACCCGCTACCGGGGCGATTTCGAGGAACGGCTGAAGGCGGTGGTCACCGAGATGGAGAATTCGCCGGGGGCCGTTCTGTTCATCGATGAGATCCATACGGTGATCGGCGCCGGTGCGACTTCCGGCGGGGCGATGGATGCCTCCAACCTGTTGAAGCCGGCGCTGGCGCAGGGCAGCCTGCGTTGCATCGGCTCCACCACCTATAAGGAATTCCGCAACTATTTCGAGAAAGATCGTGCGCTGGTGCGGCGTTTCCAGAAGATCGACGTCAATGAGCCGTCGGTTGAGGATGCGGTGAAAATTCTGCGCGGCCTCAAAGGCGCTTACGAGAAACACCACAAGGTGCGCTATACCGATGATGCGATTCGCGGCGCGGTTGAGCTGGCGGCGAAATATATCAATGACCGCAAGCTGCCGGATAAGGCGATCGACGTGATCGACGAGGCCGGTGCGGCGCGCATGCTGCAGCCGGAGGGCAAGCGGAGAAAGACCGTGACGCTCAAGGACGTCGAGGAGATGGTCTCGAAAATCGCCCGCATTCCGCCGAAATCGGTTTCCGCCGATGACAAGGAAGTGCTGCGGACGCTGGAGCGCGATCTGAAGTCGATGGTGTTCGGGCAGAATGAGGCGATCGAGGCGCTTTCGGCGGCGATCAAACTCTCGCGGGCAGGGCTGCGGGATTCCGAAAAGCCGATCGGCAATTATCTGTTCTCCGGGCCGACCGGGGTGGGCAAGACCGAGGTGGCGCGGCAGCTTGCCGCGACACTCGGGATCGAGCTGACGCGCTTTGACATGAGCGAATATATGGAGCGGCATTCGGTCTCGCGGTTGATCGGCGCGCCGCCCGGCTATGTCGGCTTCGATCAGGGCGGGTTGCTGACCGATGCCATCGACCAGCATCCGCATTGCGTGCTGCTGCTCGACGAGATCGAGAAGGCGCATCCGGATCTGTTCAATATTCTGCTGCAGATCATGGATCACGGAAAGCTGACCGACCATAACGGCAAGAAGATCGATTTCCGCAACGTCATCCTGATCATGACCACCAATGCCGGGGCGGCCGATATGGCCAAGGCCGGGATCGGGTTTGGCCGCGAGGTCCGGGTGGGCGAGGATCAGGATGCGATCAAGCGCATGTTCACGCCGGAATTCCGCAACCGGCTGGATGCGGTGATCCCGTTTGCCCCGCTGACCACGGAGATCGTGGCGCAGGTGGTCGAGAAATTCGTGATGCAGCTGGAAGCCCAGCTGGCGGACCGGAATGTCACCATAGAGCTATCCTCGGCCGCCAAGGAGTTTTTGGCCGAGCGCGGTTACGAGCCGCTTTATGGCGCCCGGCCGCTGGCCCGCGTGATCCAGGAGCTGATCAAGAAGCCGCTGGCCGAGGAGTTGCTGTTCGGCAAGCTGGTGAAAGGCGGCGCCGTCAAGGTCACGCTGAAAGACGGCAAACTGGCCTTCGATGTCACCGAGGCAGCACTTCCCGCGCTGCCGCGGCCGGAATCGGAGGGCGATGACCCGAGCGGCGAACGATTGCCCGAGGAAGTGCAGTAAGCTGCCAGAAAAGCCAGGGGTAAATCCCTGGCTTTTTTTTCGCCTTGCTTAACGGAGCGTCTGGCCGCACAATCTTAACGTGATTGATGATACACCCTGCGGTTGTGGCTCCGGGCTTCGGCGCTTGCGGTGCTGCGGGCTGGACCTGGCGTTGATCAGTCCGGTTGCGGCTGCGGCACCTTTATTGCCGATGGTGGCGCGGGCTGAGACGGCGCTTGCCGCCGGCGATGCGGCCGGGGCCGAGACGCAGATATGTGGCGTGCTGGAACTGGCGCCGGGCTGCGAGGCGGCGCTTACGCTGCTTTATCGGACCAGCCGGCTGGCCGGGCGCTGGGCGGCGGCCGAGGCGTTGATCCGCCGTGTCGTTGCGATCAATCCGAATAATTTCTGGGCGACCAACGAGCTGACGCTGCTGCTGCTGGGCAAGGGGGCGCTGGCCGAGGCGGAGCTGCACGCCCGCAACGCGGTGCGGATCGCGCCGAAGAGTGCGCAGGCGCATAATCTGATGGGGCTGGTGCTGACCGAGGCGAACCGGCCGCTGATTGGCGAGTATCACTACCGGCAGGTGCTGGCGTTGACCGATAAGGATGAGCCGATCACGCTGGCCAACCTGGCCTGGAATTTGAAAAACCAGGGACGGATGGAAGAGGCGCGGGAACTCTATGAAAAATCGGTGAAAATAAAGCCCGATATCCTGCAGACATTTCTGGGCTGGGCGAAGCTGGAAGAGGCTGACCGCCGATTCGAGGCGGCACTGGATTTGCTGGATATGGCTGATGCGATCGAGCCCGGCAATCCCAGTGTGCAGCTTGCCCGCGCCACCGTGCTCGCGCGGCTGAAGCGGCCGGAGGCGGCCCTGGCGCTGCTGGATGCGGGGCACGCAACGGGGGGCGAGGAGATCCAGTCGAAACTCGGGCCGGCCGAGCTGTCGGAGAAGGGCAGGCTGCTGGACCAGCTTGGCCGCTATGACGAAGCGTTTGCCGCTTATGACGCGGGCAAGAAACGCGCGCTGGAATTTGGCGCGCGGCCCTATCTGGCCGATGCCGCCCGCGACCTGGCGGCGCGCAATGCGGCATTTTTCACGGCGCGGCGGCTGACCACCCTGCCGCGCGCGAGCTTGCGGGCGGATCTGCCGCAGCCGATCTTCATCGTCGGGTTTCCGCGCTCGGGCACGACGCTGATCGAACAGACGCTGAGCGTGCATCCGCAGATTTCCGCCGGTGACGAGTTGCCGTTCATCAACGACGTCACGCAGATCATGCCGCGGCTGTTGGGCAGTCCGCTCGGCTATCCCGACGCGCTGGCGGAATTATGGATGGGCGACCAGCGCGACGGCCTCGACGAATTGCGCGACTACTACCTGAACCGGGCCGCCAAGAGCGGGGTTTTCCGCGAGGGTGCGGCTTGGTTCACCGATAAGATGCCGCTGAACGAAACCCATCTCGGGCTGATCTCGCTGCTGTTTCCGGAATCGCCGATTCTGCATGTCATCAGGCATCCGCTGGATGTTTTGTTATCGGTCTATGCCAATCATCTGACCCATGGATTTTTTTGCGCGGCCGAGATCGAGAGCATCGCGCAGCATTATGTGTTGATCGCGGATTTGATCGAGCATTACAAAAGCCAGCTTGCGATGCGCTATCTGCCGCTGCGCTATGAGGATATGGTGACGGACCAGGCGGCGAATGTGCGGAAGATCCTGGCGTTCATCGGCGTTGAATATGACGCGAATTGCCTGAGCTTCGAGCAGAATACGCGCTATGCGCGCACGGCCAGTTACGCCCAGGTGACCGAGAAATTATACAGCCGGTCGCGATTTCGCTACCGGCATTACCTTGCGCATTTGACGCCGGTGCTGGAAATGCTGGGGCCGGTGATTGACCGGCTGGGCTATTCGGTCGATTACCCGAGTGAACAACGGCTGGAGCGGCGCATCGCCTGACCAGCTTTCGGGGGAGAGACGATGCTGCGCCAGCCTTTTACCGTCGCCGTGCTGTTGAGCGTGGGCGGACTTATTCCTTTTCTGCTGATTGCCTTGGTCATCCTGTTCGATCCGCTGGCCTCAAAGGTCGCGATCGAGGTTTTGATCTCCTACGGCGCGGTCATCCTGTCCTTCATCGGCGCCGTGCATTGGGGGTTCGCGCTGCGCGATGTCGCGCATCCGATCGGCGGTGAACCGCTGAGCCCGTCGGTACTGGGATATGAACGGCAATTGCTTGTCTTTGGCGTCGTGCCGGCGCTGATCGGCTGGGTGGCGCTGCTGGCGATGATCCATTTCAATGCGCCGGGGCTTTCAATCTTCCTGCTGCTGGCGGGGTTTTTCATTACCATCGTGACGGAGACAATCGGCAAGGGCCGCGGCATCGTCGCCGGCAATTATCTGGCCATGCGCTGGGGGATCTCGATCGTGGTGCTGATCACGCTGCTGGTGGTGCTGTTCACCGTGCTATCCGGGATGCGGATTGGGTAGGAAGCGAGCACTTCTTTTTCTGAAGAAAAAGAAGCAAAAAGACTTTTTTACGCTGGGGTACGGGCGGTGACGCCGCCAACGCCCATGTTTCGAATTAAAAGAAATTTTTGCGGAGCTTTTTTTAAAAAGCGACCTCTACCTTAAACCCGGCATTCTCGATCGCGGCGGTGAGTTCCGGGGCTGCGATCTTGCTGTCGATGCTGACATGTTTGGTTTGAAGATCGGCTGCGACCGAGGCGTCGGCGTCGATGCGTTTAACCGCGGCGGTGATCGATGCGACGCAGCCTTGGCAATCCATATCCGGGACGGTGATCTGCAATGCGGTGGGTTCGGCCATGTTGTTCTCCTGATCACATGGATAAGGAGTGCGATGGTGGGAAGGTCAAGTGTTGACCTTCCCATGATAGGATAGTCATATCCTGGCTGATGGATCAGCTTGTTCAACCGGTGACGAATTTTGAGCTCGCGATTGGCGGGATGAGCTGTGCGAGTTGCGTCGGCCGGGTGGAGAAATCGTTATACCTTGTGCCTGGCGTGCGGTTTGTCAGCGTCAATCTGGCCAGCGAGACGGCGCATGTTGAGGCGGATGGGGCCGGGCTGCCGGCGCTGATTGAGGGCGTTGCACGGGCTGGATATACGGCCAGCGCGCGCGGTGCGCCGCCCAGGGAGGGCCGGCGCGAATGGCTTGAGCTGGCCGCCGCCTTTATATTGTCGGCGCCGCTATTGCTCGGCATGTTTTATCCGATCTCCGGCTGGCTGGCCTTGGCGTTGGC
>Ga0116230_10005695_pt1 | contig 12226 bp, 10 predicted proteins | sample S1TSphfallax_3_FD_88678 | JGI IMG/M metagenome (GOLD analysis project Ga0116230, IMG submission 88678) | Host-associated microbial communities from peat moss isolated from Minnesota, USA - S1T2_Fd - Sphagnum fallax MG | ecosystem: Host-associated > Plants > Peat moss > Unclassified | place...
CTCCTATTCTGGGTTTGAATAAGCATTGCAGGTCTTGGATCTCATGGCTCTGCATGTGGTGCAGGACAAGCATTGGCATATGGAGTTCCTGCACTAGTGCATGTCCTGAAGAAGAGGAAGAGCTATGTGCGCAAGCGACCATCACCTCTGTGCCTTGTGCTTTCTTCATCTGCAGACCATGCACAGCAGGTAGAGCTCTGTCTCATGGCCTTTGTGATCTTGTCAGTGCTTTCAAAAACATCATTTGTGGAATGTTGTGTTCTAAAGCATAGAAATGTGAACTCCGTTGTTTATTTTGAAATGCAGATTGTAAACTCTTTGGAGGAGTGGTTCGGCTCTTTGCGGGTCAAAATTGCAAGTGCAAACGGAGACCCTCTGGACACATCCAAGAGGAATACTCCAAAGTCTGGAGTTGTGAGTTTTCTTTTTTATTTAGAAAAGCCACATGTTTTATCTCTTCATTGCTTTGAAGGTGGTTGTGTTTCATAAGTTCAGCTGGAGACTGCAAAGCTCTTCAAAATCAACATCATTTGAGGATTGAGCAAGTGCTGGATTTTCCAGTGACAAAGTTACATATGTCATTGGGATCATTTGTTCATTCCATACTAGAGAACTGACAGAAACTGTCTGCTTTGGTTCTGGTGCATGTAGGCTATTGTTGTGGCAACACCTGGTGGCTTACAACAGATGCTGGAGAATGGTAGCTGCTCTCTGGCTCTTGTATCATTTCTTGTAAGTGATGCTTGTCCACCCAAGACACATCTTATTGTAATACAATCATCATTTCTTTTTCATGCTTTCTAACCCAATAGGACAAGTCCTCTTGGAACACATCAATGACCATTCATCTGGTTTCAAGAAGACATTTGTTTCATTCCAGATATAAAATTATGCATTGTTGTATGTGTGTGGATGTCAAGGTGTTGGATGGGGCAGATTGCATGCTTGATGACAAGGCAGCAATGCAGGAATTGCTTGAACAAATCCCAAGAAGTATGTGATACCTCTCTTTGTACCCAATTGATCTTGGAATATATTACAGTAATCCACTTCAACTGCAGTCTGATTCAGAGGTTGCTTACTAATTGTGCCAAGACCAGTTCCCCAAACTGGCTTTGCTGCAAAATGGGAGAAAGTCTTGGAATCCTCTTCTGGTATTGAGTTATACATCACTTGTTCTACATCCAGGCCGGCAAACAGCAGTTTTTGCTTCAAGTTGGCAACCTGAACTTGAGCAGCTGATGAAGGATTTCATGCCAAATTCGAAGCATATCAAGGTATCTCTACCTTTCATGAAGAGTATAATCTTAGTTTCCTGCTGGAGGTTTGATCTTCTATTTACAATAATGTGAAGTTGAAGACTTTGGGGACAATTGTTTTCTTTTCATCTCCAGGTGGGAAGATCATGGCTTATTTTTCAGAGGCAGCACATTCATTTCTTATGTTGGTTCCAATCTGTTTGGTGGAAGGCTTGTCCAGTTTTTTTCAGATGACTGACCACACATTGAAAGCCAAATACACAAATGATTTCCTTGCCCCCTGCTGGCTGAGTTATATTTCATTTTTCTGTTAATGCAGATCATTGTTGAGGAACGAGTGGGCTCACAAGAACTACAAAACCAAGAGGGTGTCATTCAGATTGTTGAGGTATTCTTTTGTACATTTTGTCAATTGAGAACTTGTGACCTGAATGTTCAGGGTTGTATGGATACAGCCAATTGGAGAATTCTGTCTTTGCAGATAGTAGTGTGTGGTCTCACAAGGAAGGCTGAGTCAAAAGTGCTTTGTGGGGGCAGGTGTTGGAGGAAGCTGCAAGAGATGCACGACTAACTTCATTGCTGCACACTTTCCAGAAGAGTAAAAAGTGATAAATTCTAGCCCTCCCCAACAATTTGCAATATTCATGTACAGAACAGGCACATTATAGGAGGAATCTTCATTCTTAGGTCCTTGTTTTATTGTCAAAAATGTATGACATCTCATGACTTTGATTCCTCAATAGTGCATTGATATTCCAACTTAGATGATTGATGTTGGCGTTGATATTTCAGGAATGGTGTAGTGGTCTTTGCCCTCTACAAAGAGGAGGCTCTTCATGTTGAGAGTCTACTTCGACAAAGGTACATAACTTGAAGTGTAATACCAATGGATTCATGGAGAATAGCTGAATTAAGGGGTAAACTAGTTTTTTTAGCTCTGTTGAACATGCTGTCTTCTGGCATCAGTCACAACTCCTTGCCAGGTTGTGTATCTGTATTTCTTTGTGTTGTTATTCATGCTGATCCATTTTCTCTTGTAGATCTGTACTGCTTTTGTGTTCTTTGTATGTTCTTCTCCTTTACTACTATGTCTGATGCAATGCAGAGGGTGGAAAGTCGCAGCAGTGCATGGTGGAATAATGAACACTGAACGAAAAAATGTTGTCAATTCTTTCAAGGATGGCAAATGCTCCATCTTGGTATGGGTTTCAAGGCATCCTCAGAAACATTTGGAGGTTTTTCTCCTGGGTTTTGGCATCTGCAAGTGTGCGCGGGTCAGATTCAAATGTATTCTTTTCAGTACATATGCATTCCCCACTAGTCTCTTTCTTATTTCTTCATGTCTTCCTTTTTGCAGGTTGCAACAGATGTGGCAGTGCGAGGCCTTGTAATTCCAAATGTGGATTATGTTATCAACTATAGCTACCCATATACTGCCGAGGACTATGCTGTTCGATTAAATCAAAGTGGCAGAACTGGGAGGAAGGGCATTGTGCACACATTTTTCACTCCAGCTTATCAGGTGGGTATCCACTTGGATATGAATTGTCAATGACTTTCTTTTGGGTTGTAGATAAGTGAAGCTCCATGTGAAAAAAAGGAATGAAAGTTGAAAATCTCTTTGCTTTGCAGGCACGAGCTCAGGAGCTGGTTGAGGTTTTGACAGATGCAGGGCAGGTTGTTCCTGACGAATTGCTGAAGATGATAAATCCTTCGAACAAAAAGGCAAGAATCGGAAATTGAGGAAAGCACCTTCACAGAGTCTCACTGTGTTGACCTGTTCTGATTTACTCTTCTCTGTGCTCTCGTCTCAAATGGGAATGAATATAAAAGGGATACACAACGTTCAGTGTGCTAAGCTTGGGTTTCTGCCTCATCAACAAGATGACATTTTGCTGGAGGGGGGAGAGGGGAAAGAGATGGGAAGAAGGATAAGAAGCCTGGTCCGAAATTTCTTTTACTACTTATAAGAGCCCTTGAAATGTTAGTTACTAGATCTAAGTATGACAGCTTGCAGGTACCTGTAAATCCATGCCAACTTTTTTTGTTCCAATATTATTTGCCATTATATTTTGGCTTTAAATGAAACTACTCTCTCTCTTGGACTTCAGTCTCTGCTCAAAATGGTGGAAAGTTTTGTTGCACAGAGTTCCTGAAAACTGAACAAATAATGTCCCAAGATTGATGCTGAAACCCAAAACATGATCTCTTGTTTTTCTTTCTTCAAAGCTCCATGGTCCTCTTCTAAAGGTGTTTCTTATCCTTCACACTTGATGAGCATCTCCTGCTGGTTCAACATCCAACCAAAATGTTAACAATTGTGTGCCTTGATATCAACCCTGCTTGATTAAACCCATTTACAAGGCCAAAATTTGCAACAACACTTGCTTGCTGGTTTTTGCAACATAAGTTTTGGAGCTGGCATTCTGCACTTTTGATGTGAGTTCTCATCATTCCATTGATGCAAGCCTTCCTTCCCGCCTCATTGTGGAGAATTGTGAATGAAAATTGGGTCTTTTTTATGATTCCATTTGATGTGAACCATCCTTGCGCTTGTGGAAAAATTAAATTTGAAAGGAAGTCATTCTCTAGGGACCTGGTAGAACATAAGACTTTGGTGAGGAGTAGCAAAATCATTTCTACTAGGTTAACAATTTGAACAAACGTGATGGTGGTACGTAAACTACTTGATAGAGGTTCTTATGTCAAAAAAAACTGCATGGCAGTTTGAGTTATTTGACAAGGAGATTTCAACTGTCAAAATACTGTAAGTAGTTGAAGCACCTTCAACTATTGGAATTGAAAAAGAAAGGAGAAAAAACTATTGGATCTAACACCCAGGGAAACATGATTTGTAGTATTTACTTAAACACTAGCTAGGAACCTATTGCAACAAAGAGCATTGAATTTCAAGTTTATAGTTTATACAACTAAGTTATAGCTAGGTCATACAAAGGTAACTTGGGCTCCATGTTGCTATGCACTACTTGTTACGATCAAGTTTTTTTTTTTCCTCTTATGTTTTCATATGGTTTTCCAAGAGTTCATCATTATTTATGTCAATGTCAGATTTAATTTAAATTAATATAAATATAATGGGTATTAAGTTAATTTGCCTTTTCATATCCATGTTGGTGGGTAATGAAAAGAAGCGAGATTTTATTTTACTTTGCAGCAATGATTTTATTTTCAAACTACCAATGTGTCTTGGCAAGCTACATACAAACCCATATGCAATTATTCATGACAATTTGAAAAGGTGAATAAGTGGATGGCTACTTTTTATTTTAATTAGGAAGATTCTTGTTCCTTAGGAACTTAAGCACTCAAAATTAGGTGATGACCCAAGGCAGCATATTGTAAGTGTGTTGGCAAAACATTGTCCCTAATGAGCCATTATATGGCAATCAAGAAGATAGATATGTAAGGAACATGATGATCATTTTCATTTTATAGGTGATCGATTGACAATCTTGGTTGTTCAATATTAGGACACAAAAATATATAAATAAATAAAATTACAAAAACAAAATAACAAATGGATTTGGGATGAGTTGAAGTTTGATCCTCAAGGATCCTAGCCACTACAACCCAACCTAGATCTGCACAAGCCACACACATTAAAATCATACCTACATGTCTACATTAGTAAGAAGTTGCCAATGCATCACAACAAAACCACTTGTGCATCACCCACCCACAATGCAACAATAACATAAACCAAACAACACACATGCAATGTCCAGGAATTGAAAGAAACACAATATGATTCAATGAAAAAGAACTAAGGTGGAAATCCAAACCTCCATTAATTTATATAATGCTTAGGAGTTGCATACATCAAGTACCAAGTTGAATTGTTGATCAACAACTATAATCCTCATGCCAACAACCATAGTAAATAGTTTGTTGCCATACAAGTCACAAGTGTAAAAATCACTAAATCATTTGCACATGAACTACTACCAAAACACATCAAAAGTCTAACAATTGACTACATACCTCACCTTATTATCATTTCGATCCTTCATGGCATCCCCAAAAAGAAAATTGTCTAGAGTGTAATGATCTTGTGCAAATGTCCTAACAACAAAATCCAAGTGTTTGGTTAGTTAGTTGCACAACTTGGAATATAGGAAAGACAATGTGGAGAAACAATGTTCATTTTCTACACTACCTAAAATCATAGTTAAAGATAGTTTTGCCAATGCAAAATATTTTGACAGTTAGTGTTGCAAAATGTTGTTGGATGCTAAAGTAGACCAAAGTTAGGTGACATGGTTGTAAACCAATGGTGGTTCTAGAATACTAGCATGGTTGCTCTACATAGTCATTGTTAAATTGTGGAATTTGGCAACCTAATTATTGTCAAGGAAAGAAGTTGTCAAATAAAAACATGAAAGTAGAACTTGTCTTTTATTTCCTTATTGTCATGTTGCAATTACCGTCATGCAACAACCATTGTCATGCACATATTGTCATCGATAACTTGAAAGAAGTCCCCTAACCACCTACAGACCTCTAAAAGTTGTTGCCTATTGTCTACACTTGTAAACCATTTGTAATTATTGCCTACTGTCTATAACAACTTTACATTCCCTATAGACTTCAAATCTCATGCCTACCTCTTGGTTATTGTCTTCCAATGGTAAATATCGTCTTGTGGTAGAATGCACTTTCTATTCCAATAGTAGATATAAAAAATATTTTCATTGTAAATTTTATTTTTTTAAAAACCAAATTAATGAACTAATAGTCTACATCAACTAAGAAAGAACTATTTTCCTTACCTTTTTTGAGGTCAATACAAACAAGAAGAAATAATGCACATGTTGATTCCACACAACCTTCAACCCATCCATTACATAACACCAAATACAATATTCCTCCATCTCTTATTTTCACCTCACACATACAAGCATCCTCCTAATGCTAATGATCTAATCTTCTTATGATTTAATGGTCTAATGGTACTACCATAAAAAAACACTTTCATTTTAAAAATCTCCTAAGATTGTTTTGCCATCTAATTGAAACTACTGTCCAATGATGTTACTATTGTCTCCTAACACCCACAATGTTTAACCAACATAGGACAATTTTTTACCCTTTAACAATGATCTTAAAAAAGGAAACCCAAAATCAAGGTTGTTTTCATTAAGAAAGGTTGGGATTTTCACTTGATTAGTCATTGGGCCAATGACCTTTTCAAAACGAAATTGAGCCTTCAATAAAGTTTAAATGTCCCCAAAATCTTTCTTCAACAAGAGGATTGGGCCAATATTGAGGATAAATGATGCCTGTTGCATTCATCAATTCCTAATTAAGGAACCATTGCTCCAAATCCTTGATAAAAAACATGGCAACATGTGAACATTACACCTTGAAAATTTCAAAAATTGTTGTCTAATCATCACGTGTAGTTTGAATGAACACCCCAATTTAAGAGGGCATTTTTTATGCAATTAGTATTGCTTGCCCAAGAAATAAAAAACGACAAACTAGATTTTTGTTGCATAATTAATCCACCAAGCAATCAATAATCGGTCATTGTTGTTTTCATACAAAAACACTTTGAGTTGTTTTGCACCATACTTCTTTTCAGGATATGAATCCATGTCGTACAATTCAACACATCACATCTTCACAACAATGACAAAATCTCACACAAATGTGTCACGAGCTTGCATAAACTTGAAAAGTGCACGGACTAACTCCAACAAAGGCATGATGCAAGCCAACCCCATCACCACCACAATGTCACAAAGATATTGGAGGTTGGTATTTGTTGTTGCCATAATATGCAAATCATTATGCATCTTTACCACCAGAGTTTTGTATTTTACAAAAACTCACTTATCAAGAAACAACATGGAGATCCACTTAACATTTACACAAAATGTTTTTCACTTTCAAAATATCAAAAAGCTCTTTCATGCTCCCAAAATATATCAAAGGCCAACCAGGTTTCAAGAGACAGAATGTGGTCATAAATTGAATGAACTTGTGGTTTTTCTCATTAGTTCCACCATAACTAGCCATCATTTCAGCAGTAATATTTTGACCCTTGCTAGCCCACAACCGTTCATTCTTGGCATGCTGACTATTAATAAACATAACATATTGCCCCATAATAAGTCTAGGATGTGCAACCTTGCACTTCTTCCTACCTGCATGTTTCTACAAATTGTTAAACTTAAAAACAATAGTTTTGAACCCTCCCATCGAGCTCATTGCAAATCTTGTAGTGCATCACACCCAACCATAGCCTCAGCCCACTTGGTAATTTTGTAGCCCACACCTTTTGGAAAACCCGATTTAATTCTCATTCCATTTTCTTGCATTTCTTCTATGCAAGTTAGAAAATTTGCAACCTAAATATCAAGATCAAAACTACAAAGCTAAATCATATCATCAAAAGATGATGGTGATAAAAGAGAAACAAGTTTAAGGATTTGAGTATGAAATGATGAAGTTACATTTACAAAAAAACAAAGGCCCAAAAACAAAATAACATCTTGTATTTAAAGTCTGTCAATGGTTATAATGGACTCATGATGAGATGAAGATGATAAGATAAGAAAGGTAAAAAAGAATTTAGAAGAGAAAAATAGATAGGAAGAAAAGAAAAGAAAATTATTAGAAGAAGAAATGAGATAGGTAAAGTTTAGAACCTTAAACCTCACAATAGTGCAATGGCAACACAATGAACAAAAGGATGAATAAACAAGATTATACCTAGCACCCCAATTGTAGAGTGAGGAACAAACAAAAACTCAAAGCTATGTGATGGCAATGTGATGACAACGTGTTGGCAACATAATGAGTAAACATGATGTGCACACCAAAAGAACTTCAAACATGATCATAAAAGATGAACAAACTAAAAGAAGTTTAGAGCTTCAAGATCCTTAAACCTTAGTTGAGCATGATGAAAAAAGACCAAGAAGCTTAAACATGATGAATAGATTGAAGAAAAATCTTGAAAACACAATCTAATAGATTAGACAAAACTCATACACACGATGAGCAAAAACGAAGCTTAGAACTTCAAAATCCCTAAACTTTAACTAGCACAACAATGAATAGAAATGAAGCTCAAAGCTTCAAAATCTCTAAATTGTAACCAGCGCGATGGAAACAATGAATAGACCCAAACTCAAAAACACAACAAAAAAACACAAAGCTTATAAATAATCTAACTTGAAACACAATCTAAGCACACATGATAGTAGACTAAAAGAAACTCAAAGCTTCAAAATCCCTAAACCCTACTCAAAGTGATGGTAATGTGATCGAGGGTGCTAAATGGTGAGCATGGGAGCATGAATGCGAGTAGGTGAACATGAACGGATGAGCAAGAATGAATCTTTTTAAAAATATTTTGCTGACATTGAAGGAATATTGGAAGAATATTCGTTGACACATGGCATGAAAAATCATGACGTGGAAGAATATTTTGCCATGTGTATATGGATGAACAATAATTATGGATGAAATATAATAATGAATGAAAAGATGGATGAACAATATAATGGATGAAAAATCAAAATGAATGTAAAATTCAAATGGATGAACACAACATGTTCGCAACCAAAAGTTATGTGCCAATGTAAACTATAACCTTTTCACAACCAAAAGGCTTGTGTCAACAAAAACACTACATTTTCATCTCTAAGAAGTATGTTCCCATTGGGAATTGAAACAATATGAAGTTGCACATTTTCAATGCCATTTCACATTATTTTTTATTTGAATTCAATCTATCAAACCTTTTACATCAAAGATCATTCTTGCCACTTGAAGAAGCAAATTACATTCTTTCCCCCATCTCCAACTGAACTTACTTGCTCTAGGTTTTTTACAGCTATTGTCCATTTGCAATTGCTACACATCTATTTTACAATGGCAAAATGAAATTTTACAGGAATGGTCACACCAAACATTTTGGAAAATATGATTGAATACACATTAATCTTAAGCATACTAGATAGAATATGCGAAATGACAACAAAACCTTTGGAATATCCAAGAGATCCAACTTTGCTAGACCCCCTAAAAAATTTGCTAGAAATCAGAATATGGGGAACAAAATGGAAAAGAAAAATTAATAAAACAACTGAATGGGCAGGATGGTGATGGGTGAATGCAAAAATTGACAAAGAAAGTCTTACATTGTTCAAAGAAACTATAAACATATCGAAGCAAGATGCAGAAGACTACCACTGTGCAGTGTTTACACATGCCATAAAATTCTTTCAAGAATGCACAAGTCTAAAAAAAAACCAATTGCAGAACATTTCTTCATAAGTTTATTGTAGGATTTGTTAATGGAGGACTTTGTTTCCCTTGGCAACCTTTTATCAAACCTAATAGACAACTCTATGCAACTTCGAGCATGTGAGCCTGGGTGCCACAAGATTTAAAAAACAAAGTGTTAAAACAAACTATGAATCACCGGATGATAAGCCTTACATTGAAACCACAAGATGTTTACGATGTAAAAAAAAAAGACATCCCAACAATATGAAAAACCAAGATACCATTTTTTGCAATAAATTTTCATTCATTAGATGTTTTGATATGAATTAGGGCTGAAATTGAAAAAAAAATTGCTTCCTAAAAAAATCCAAGAATTCTTAATTTTCAAAGATTTAAATAATTCTAATACCTAGACTAAAGGATTGTATCCTCCAACTTAGTATTATTGATTCACATACTTAATTGCCTTATTCAATATTACCATCTCAATTGGTTTTTAAGCAATCAACAACAAATAGATTGTTAGTTATTAACAAGCTACCACTTACAATTTTATGCTTGAAAGAAACATGTTATTGCATTCAATTTCGGACACAATTTTTGACCCAAAAGAACGACCATGGCAAATTCTTGAAGATGATAGCTAATTTGACCCTTTATGCAAACTATTAAAAATTAGGAAGTGGGGCATTCTACAAAAGGACAAAGTGGGCAAATGGGAAAAACCATAGAACAAATTATATATATTGCCAAGAAAAGCCCAAGGCGAAACACCCACTTAATAGAAAAGGAAATAATGACCAATGGCATCCAATTTTAAAGAGATGAACTCCTAATACTTGGCACATTCTAAAACATCTTGCATTAATTAAACTCAGAAATGAAATATCTACTATGATTGTTGACATAAATAGTCACTAATCAAATCATAAAACTTCAATAACCGACCGACATAAATGTTCAAAACCCACACAATAAATAGATGTTTGAAAATGATAAATTCAAAATGGACAATAACCTCCTCAGAGACTATATGTAATGAGAAAGAGGCATAGTGGCCGCATATTGCATTTCATTGCAAGGGTTTGGAACTATGAGAATGCATGTTATAACTCTTCGAGACTTGGATTTGTATCCAAAAATGGATCATAGATAGATGAAAGCAATAGATGCATACTACAATGTTAGAGTGAGATATTGGGCATCAAGAAATAATGTGCAAGAATGCAAAGTCTATGTCACAATGATATGGATGTTCAATTTGGATTTTGTGAACAACTTGCAACAAGCTCCTAGAGACAATCCGTGGCTAGCCAAACCAACATATGTTTAAAGCCCCCCTCTCAAACACATTTCCATCTCTTCCTGCAGGTATCTGCAATGTGGAAAAAGGAAAAGTCTTTTGCAGTCTGCAATTGAGTGTATAGTCTACAGATCAAAACTCAAGTGTCTCATGTTTCAGCACCGACCATGGTTTTTGTTGGATTCTGGGGTACCAAGGTTGAAGGCATGGAAGTCAAGGCTGATGAAGGTGGGGTAACATACACACGGGGAGGCTATCAGTGGTTCATCTTGCCAGCAGGCTGTAAGCTTTCAAGTGATCACTACCTTGATTGTTAGAATTTCTTTGATTTCAAAACTGACCTGCAAACATTGGATGTTGCTGAGCTCCCCCCTGCATCATCTACACAGTGTTCCATGAGTTCAACGCCCTTTTCAGTCTGGTTATCTTTGTTGAGTGCACCAGTCTGTAGACTGCAGTTCTAGACCTGCTGAATTATGTAGGAGCTAGATCACAGACACTTGATTGTTAGGATTGACTGCTATTGGGTTATCTCTCAATGCTTTTCAGGTTACATTAAATCAAATGTACGGAGAAGTCTTCAGTATTTATGAAGATACACTTCACAAGTGACCGGTTTTTGAAGGAGCTCTGAGTTGGTCCTGAATGTCTGATGATTTGTTTCTCTTATTTCAGGGTTCATTGCCTTCTTGGTTGTGATCTGGATCTTACAAGAATTCACATTCCTGAGAGCATGGAACCTCCTTCGTTACACAATTTTATTCACGGGTACGCTTTCCATTCTCTAGTGAGTTAATATGTTACAGAAAGGACACCCATCACATCACAAGGGTTTTTATCATTAGTTCCTAGAATCTACTATTAGCTTATTTTGTGATGTGTCAGTCACCCTATCACTAACAAAGCAGCAGCAAAAAGTATCAGAAAGGAATGCATGGAAGTTACCCAATTTGCTTACTGAATCATATCCTTTTTCTAGAAAACTTCTAAGTGACTGCAGAAGGTAGAAAGGATGATGTATCTGCATCATGTCTCAGGTGTTCCATTTTTTGTCTATATGATATCCACATTTGTTGCTGATCTCTGTTGGTTTGGACCGGATGTGTTGTATTGGTCAATGCAGGTGTAATGAATTGTATGTTTTCTGTATATGGTATGTTCACTTGACCTGATTCTGACTTCATAATTTGTTAGTGAACTTAGATTCCCAGAATCACAGACTTCTAATGCTGGCATAATAACATCTGTCGTATGAAAGCTGTTAACCATTTGCCCTTCATTCATTATTTTAGAGTAATTCCATGGTGAATAAGATGTTCTTGAAAGGCTACATTACCTTTTCCATCTGACAGTTAGTTGTTTCCATTCTTGTCAGATATTTTTGATGATCTCATTTCAAGAC
>Ga0116230_10005696_pt1 | contig 12224 bp, 9 predicted proteins | sample S1TSphfallax_3_FD_88678 | JGI IMG/M metagenome (GOLD analysis project Ga0116230, IMG submission 88678) | Host-associated microbial communities from peat moss isolated from Minnesota, USA - S1T2_Fd - Sphagnum fallax MG | ecosystem: Host-associated > Plants > Peat moss > Unclassified | place: USA...
GTGTATGGTTAAATAAAGGTCCATAACATTTGGAACTTGCAATTTGTTTGCAATTAATAATCAACGAAATTGATTAATTTTACAACTAAGTTACAACTAAATGTGCCACCATGGTTTCAGTACATAACTATTACTTATCCAATATTTTGGAATTAGAGTGTTCAATTCATCTAAAATTAGTTGTCAGCTATGTGGCAATTCATATTATTAAAAGATTTATAAATTGTGCAATTCATTGAAAGTGTAAATGCATCTCTTCGGTTGGATTGGAATGGTGCACTAGAATGTTCATGAATATGTACATATACATTACTTATACACTTCAAACTTTTTTAGACTAGATTATTAAATGTTTCATTGATACAAGTTGATTCTTTTATTGAATTAATTAATTAAAATAATTCATTTTCAATAATTTTCTAGTAAATAAAATTTAAATAATGTAGTAAATATTATAATCCTATTTTTTGTGATTGATGTGCAATTTTTGTGTTAATAATATTTCACTACATTGGAATCGACAATATTTTCTTAGTATACATACATATCAAACCATAAAACTTCATGAAAGGTGAACATATGTTTTTTAATTGAAATTATAAAAAATGTGTATAATTTATAAAACATTCAATAAGGGTGTATATATGAAAATGTCTTTATATACCTCAATGTCATCAACTCAAATCCATGTTTATTATTTAATATTTCAAAATGAATTATTTGTTATTATTTTAAAATGAATAGTTAATATGTAATATACTTAATTACCATCAACTAATTAAATAAATTAAAGAATAAACTATTCATATGAATTCATTAATAAATTTTGATTAATTAATACTTATTTAGTTAAAATAATAAATAATAACTTAAACTCAGTAACTAATTATATAAATTTAAATAATTAATTCAATTAATTTTAGATAACAAACTTTGTTAATGTAAGTGAGTAATTATTGAATTTTATCTAAATTTAAATCATCAATTATCAATAGAATGAATTATCTAATAATTTTTTAAATAATTAATCATTTAATATTTATTTTGATAATTAATTACTTCAATCAATCAACTAACTAATTATCTGAATTATATTAATTAATTCACATATCAATCTAGATATTTAATTATCATATATTTAATTCATATAATTAAATTCTAAATAGTTATGTCAAATGATTCATTGTAAATTTCAAATTTATTACAAAATTACAATCAAACAAAAAAATGTGAAAATTACTTTTTATATAGTTACAATTCAATTGCAATTAGGGTGCCATTAAAAAATTTAATCCATATGTTTTGTCTTCCATATTTCATTTCACAAACTATATAAAAGTGTCTCTTCTTGCATTTTTCACATTAAAATACAGGTGCCATGTTAGCATGAGCTCATAAAAGCTTAACCTTAAAAGCAAAAAAGATAACAAATTAAAAAAATTATGTGGCTACTTTTTAGTTCACCTACTCTTCTGGTATTATACCTTGCTTCCTACCTACTTGTCCACCTAAATAAGTAGGTCTTACTTTTCTACCTACTTATGGCTATGTACTAACCTACCTAGGTATATATATATATATATATATATATATTCAATTAATATGCCACATGGCAATTTTTATTGTGCCACGTGTCAAAATCCAAAACCATCCAAAATGAATAATCATAATGGACGATGGATATCAATATTTCAAAAAAAATCGTGAAAAACCTTAATAATGCGATGTGCTAAATTTTGATGGATGAATGAAAATGACATCAACATGACATTATGATTATAGTCATAGGATAGTTACATAATAGTTGAAAAAAAGTTGTGACAAAATAGTAATTGAGTTGTAATGACTTGCATTGTATATATAGTGAGTTGCAACTTTTGCAACTTATCTGATAACACTCGTAACATATAAATATCATGAGTTTTAAGTGTCCAATGCAACTCAAAATTGAGTTGCAAGGCCAGTTGCAAAACACCTTTTTTTTCATAGTGAAATTTGGAATTAATGAAACTAAAGAATGTGTTTCTATTGCAATTTGAAAAGCTTAAAAGAAAGACAACATAGGCCAAAAAAAAAAGTCATTGGAAGAACACAAGGAATATCAAAGGAATTTGAAACATTTATAAGCACAATTGGAAATGGCACAAGAATAAAGGAAGAATTTGGACCCAATTGGTGTCAAGAAAAGACTAGAGAATTATGAAAAAATGTTGTAGTAATATACCTTGATGAGGATGAAGAATAAGATGAAGGATTTGGAGGCAAAATATAACAAATAGTGGGAGGTTGTAGAAGAATATTTTATAAAGGAGTTGGAAAAGAATCTAATTCAACATAGAGTTGATGAAAGAATCTTGAAGTACAAGTTGGAAACCTATCAAAAGAACTTTCCAATTTTTATACCTGGCAACAAGTACAAAGGTATTGAGCCAAGATGAGGAAATTGAAATAAGGTCCCAGAGGAACAACTTAGGAGGAGGAAGTGCAAACTAAGGAACCATTGGACCTCTAAAGTGGAGCAATTCAAAAGGAGGAGGTACAACCAGAGAAATCGCAAGACCTGAGAGGAGGGGGTTGATAAAAGAAAAGGAACAGGTGGAGACATTCTAGCACCAAAATAAGAGGTATTTAATATACAACTTATAGAAATAAAGCCATAGACTAAGTTAGTGGAGGAGGAGGTTGGAACTACATAGACGAAAATACAAGTTAGAACTACAAAGCTAGAAGTGGGTAAAAAACCACTGGTTGAGGTACATGTTGAAACTATAGAAACTATCATAGAAGATACATGTTTAAAAAGATACGAAATATTCGCATTTCATTTTTTGTCATTTTCCAAGGATTTCAGGGATGGAATCCAAAGTATAAAAGGGGTAATGTTAAAGGGGTGGGATGATTACATGATTTGGATGAACATGTAATTTAGGATAGGGATTGCTCGTGGAGCATTGTAGTTTTGAATTTTGAATTCTTGTTGGTTTTGAAATCATGATTATGTGACTTGGGATTGTCCAAAGAGGGAAGATTTAAGGAAGAGGAGAGGATTTTTAGACACATAATTTTGGAAGAGTAAGAAAAGTTGTAGGTACTTGTAGTAGAAGACCACATATTATGTTTTAATATACCATAGATTTTAATTGTTGTTTTGATTTTTTTCAACAAAACATGGGATTTGGTTGTAATTTTGATTCATGTTTACAAGTAATATAAATAAGTATAGACTTCTACAATGAATTTTATATTTATATCATTGTGTGAATTTTATGTAGTATAGAATATGATGAATGAATTATAATATTATTTTTGGATTTTTTTTACAATGCATTCTAAAGTGCAAATTTTGCTTGTATGAAATAACCATGAATATGGTGTTTTAATGAATGGAATTGTTAAGTGTGTTGAAAACAAGGTAGAAATAGTGAATGTATGCATGTGAACTGCAAATTTGTTGTTACAGTAACATGGAATAATATTGCATGAATTAAATTTCACTTATACCACCAACCTTAAGATTTTAATTTAAGGTACAAACTCCTCAAGGACAACATATTTGGCCTTCTTGGGGAATGGTTATATATACTCTAATGGGAAACACCTTGTTTCAAAAACTTAATTGAGCATTTTGGGGAACAAACACTGTTATAAAATGTGGGTGGAATTCATTAATCCTCATTCACTAGATTAGTGAAGTCATTGCTTCCCCGCTAGGTCTTGTTCACTATAACCAACGAATTCATTCATAATCTAGTGAAATCACTTGGCATACAAGGACACCTTTTGTTGTAATGAATACATATGATTCGGGGAACTATTGCCATTCCCCATGAAACGAATCACAATAATTGTTGCAATTATATTATGGAAAGTTGACAGTGTTCCTCTTATATGGAGATTAATTTCAATATATCATTTTTTTAGAGTTCACAATTGGAAAATATATTGTCATATTGCATATTTGGTTTATCTTTTGATTACTTAACCTCAACGTAATAAAACTTTAAGCATGGTTGTCTCCCCACTTGCAAGTGCCCATAAGAAACTCCTCCTAAGGAAAACGATCGACTAACTATTATCTTTAATGGGTTTTGGTTTTTCCTTCATCTGCTTTCAGCTTGTCTTCAAAAATATGGTGGATTTAGGCTTATGTCATTTAAAAAGTGTCATGAATAGGCAAAGAGGAAACCAAAACCCATGCAACCTAGAAGACACTCCTCCCAAGGAAAATGACTAACTATTATCTTTTGATCGGTTTTGGTTTTTCCTTTGCCTCCTTTCAACTTGTCTTTGAAAACATGGTGCACGCATGTCATCAAATAAATGTTGTGAATAAACAAACAAGAAATTGAAACTCATGCAACCTATAAGAATCTCCTCCCAAGGAAAAAAACTAATTATTATAATCCTTTGATAGGTCCTAATTTCTTCTTCACCACCTTTCAACTTGTCTTTGAAAACATGGTCGCACATGTCATCAAAAAAGTGTTGTGAGTAGGCAAAAAAGAAAATTGAAATCCATGCAACTCAACTTTCCTTGGGGAGGGCTTCAAGCTTTCTTCGAGCAATGAATAGAATTCCCTAGGGAGGTTTTGAGCTCTCCCCAGGGAAGGCCAAGGGTTCCTTGGGGAGGGTTTTGTACTTTCCCTAGGAAAGGCTAAGAGTTTCTCGGGGAGGGATTTGAGCTTTCCCTACACTACATCAATAGGTGTCCAAATTCACTTTGTGTTTCACTAAATTTTGAATGAAATCAAACAAATTTACCATGGTGAAAGTGGGCAACCCCTTAGTAAATAAGGATAAATTATTATGGATAAATGAATTCATTAATAATTAATTGAATTCATCAATAGTTAATCCAATTCGCTAATAGCTAAATCATTAATAGCTAAATCATCAATATTAAATTCATTAATGGTTAATTCAAACCTAGGCTAAGTACATAGGAACCTTCATTAGGCTACCTAACCTAAGCTAGGAACCTAGCCCACTTAAACACCCAACCCACCAACCTAGTGTGAAGGTTTGAACCCTTCATTTTTTTTCATTTTCATGGTTAAGAAATGTCCTTAACCATTGAACCATTATTTAAATGAATGACATTTTTTTGTCATCATATATTATTATGCACATTCTTTTTTACCCTAGGCTATTATTAACAATTCTTAGCTATTCTTTGCAATTTTAAACTATTCTACCATATAATATTTTTGCTTATTCTATTGTAAATCATTGTTGGCTATTCTGCATTATTTTACCATAAGCAATTATTGGTTATTTTACCACATGCTATTATAGCCTACATATATCATATGCCATTATTGACTATTCTATGTTATTTCACCATAGGTCATTGGTGGTTATTACATTATCAATTGCCATCACCATTTGTCAAAGTCAATAATGAATTTTTCCAAAACACGGAATATTTCTCCTCTTTCAATCCTAATAAATTAGAGGTTTGGTATTGAAATTGCAAGTCTTGGACAATGGGTTGTTTCATTTGGTCAATGTTTCATAGTGCTATATGCAAGTCCTTGGAAGGCCTATATTAACCAAAATGTTGATACAACTTTTCCATGTTGTAAACTACATAAACTTAGCAAAAACATCTAACATTTGTTTTTGGCCTTTGTACAGGCAAGAAAGATTATAGTTGGGCAATAGTTTGCAACCTTAACAAACTTTGATGCAATATATTTTCCTCTCCCATGGAAGGGCAAGTGAGAATGGATGCATGCACCACTTTGGTATTAAGACAACTAAATATTGCAAGCATTTTTTGAACATGCGGAATTGGTTCCATAGTGGACCATTTTTTGGGTAACATGGACATAATTAAGCAAGGGTTCATGGGGGGGGGAGGAGAAGAGTCACCATGCATTAAATTTCCCCATTATGTGCATAAAAAAAGGTTATTGTTTGGGGGGGAATATGTGAAAGAGCTTTAATTTTTTCCACCATATTATTAGTTAATTTTTAATATCCACATATTTAACCACCCTAAACTTAATTGAATTTGTATGTTTACATTGAATTTTGGCATTATATATTTGTTTAAATTTAAATTTTATTTGAAATTGTGAAAAGTTATAAAACAAGCAAGGCAATTATGTGTGATTGAAGGAAAAACATCATGGATAAAATGTTAGTTCCACTATGAGGAATCACGTCTATTGGAATCACATTACCCTATAATTAAAGTTTTTTAAAAAATCATATATAACTATTGTGCAACTATCCCTTGAAAATATAAGGTATTAGTAAACAAATTGCCAAATCAAAAAATTAGTTACTTGTATTATAATTGTAAGTTAGTTGAAAATGGATATCATGTATGATTATTTATATACATCGTACAAACATATGTAATCAATCATGTTTGATTTTTAAAAAGTTGCAATGTAGTTGCATGTGGCAACTACTTTATAACTATTGTAAATGTGTTATTAAATTAATAATTATGTTGCAACTAATGTATAATGTACATACATGTAATCATGCCACATGTTCACATGTTCACATTTCCACCACCCATTATGGGATACATTTGTAATTAAATTTTTATTAGAATTCCCATTGATATGATTAGTAGGGCCATTAGTGGGCCATTACTAAAGTACCATTGTTCAACTATGTTATGATTATAATTACTTATAACTTAACAAGGATACGTATTTACATGTAATGTTTTATAAAGAATTGTTGTATTAGTAAATTAACTATTAATATGAATAAATAAATGTAATACATATAATTCATTTAAAATCACTTTTTAATTAATTATTAAATAATAATCAAATAATTATTTATCCAAACAAAGGATACGTTATAATGAATTAAATTGATTATTTAAGATAATTATTAAATCATCAATAATTACCAAATCATTGACTATCTAAATTCATTAACTAATTAATTACTTGGATACATATAATTAATTTATATGTGATGTTAAAAGTAATGTGTATATTATATTAGAAATTCAATTTAGTGTACATATGGATATGCTTATTTATACATTGATGTTTTTAATCCAAATTCATATTTAATATTTAGTAATGAATTATCTATCAATAATGAATCAAAATTAAATTCTAATTAGTATGTGATTTATTTAATTATTATGAATGAACTGATCAAGTTGAATATTAATTATTATGAATTATAATTAAATTTGACTCATATAATTTGTTCATTAATGATAAAATAATTAATTGAATTTATATTAAAAAGATGATAAATGACTAATCATATGAATTTAGATAATTAATCATCTGATAATTGATCATTTGATATTAATTATCTTAATTCATGGATTGGATAAATATTTTAATCAAACTAATTAATTTAGATAACTAGTTAATTGGTTAATCAATTCAAATAAATAATTCAAATAACTATTTTATATAACTTACATAATGAAAAAAAACACAAAACATGTGAGAAAGTCTTTTTATAGTTGGAACTCAATATGCAACTAAGGAACAACTAAAAGATTTAACCCATATGATTTGCTTTTGAATCCCATGTTACAAACTATATAAAGATGATTTGTTATTTTATGTTTTCACATTAAAATACATGTGCCATTTTGGGATGAGTTCAAAAAGCTTAACCTTAAAAAGGAAAACATAAAATTTAAAAATAACATTTTCATAGTTATTCTTTAATTCATTTAATCTTGTGTTTCCTATTTATTTACATACCTACTTAAATGAGAAAGTCCTACTTTTCTACCTACCTATGTAGGTAGGTTTTAAGTAAGTACATAAGTATGTAGGTCCTAAGACCTATCAACCTACATACCTACGGTTACATGTACGACCTACCTAACTGCTAATATATATATATAATTTGTCAAAATATAATTAATATGCCATGTGGCAAAAAAAATTATTGTGTCACATGTCACAATCTCGAATGATCATTAACAATCATAATGGATGATGGAAATCAATATTTCCACAAAAAAATATATGTCCAATTTTTTTCATAATGCCACGTGTCAAATTTTAATGGATGGATATAATTAATGATGTTAATATGACATCATGAATGTAGTTATAATGGAGTTGCATAATAGTTGAAAATGAGTTGTTTTAACAAAGTTGTAATTGAATTGCATCGTATATAGAATGAGTTTCAATTTTGCAGCTCATGCAACTTGTCCATTAATAGTCATGACATATAAATATAGTGAGCAAGTGTCCGATGCAACCCATAAATTGAATTACATAGCCAATTTTATATTTATTTATTTTCCTCGTAGTGTTCCAAAAAATAGATCAATAAACATTTCAAAATTAAATCACATTTTAAATGATGAAAACCATTTCTAGCACCCACAAAGTCATTTATAGACAATAAACATTTGGTTTGTTTCCATGGGAAAAAAAAAGTATTTAAAAAAGTCCTTATCTCAATCATGTTTTGTTGGATTTATTTTTTCTTAACATGAATGTCAAAAAGTTGTTCAGCTGGGAATTTTTTCATTTGAACTTTGTTAGTTCATTAATCACCACATAAACCACATTTAGCATTGGTTTTTAAAGGTTTTAAAATTTTATTGTTAAAATATGGACTTTTGTGAATGTTACATATACTAGAAATGAACAACCCTAAACATAAAATCTTGTTATAAAACTAACTAAATTATAATTTTTACTTAACAATGAATATATGGAACTTTATATTTGTACTCGCAAAGCTTTCTAATTTATTTTTTTAAAAATGAAACCCCCGAGAATATGGACTAGTTAATCCATAAGCCTGATCTTTCTATGCATATTTCACCTTTTCTTGAAATGATATTTATTAATTGAACCTAATGACTTAAATCCATGAATGAGATTACAAAATGAACCATTGGATTTCAAAGATTATATATATGTTGTTAAAAATGTCAACCAAACTTTTTAAAAAGATGCAAAGCCAATTTGAGCTCATGTGGGATTAAAAAGGTGTTGCTAAGGATGGCTTAACATTTTATTAACGAAAAAGGACTCAAACACTACATTCATGCTTGCACCCTAATGTGGTGCCTATGATGACCAACTTTGGTATGCATACAACAACTTTTCAGGCCAAGATGTGGTTCATTAAATAAGAATGAATCCTTGAAATTTTGGGCTAAAAAATAAAAGAATTTGAAATCATGTAACAATTTTAGAAAGAAGCCAAATTAATCGATCCCAATGTTACAATTTTCCAACCCATAATTGGGTTTCCAAAGTTCAACCCCTACTACCACCTATATATATCCACACCATGTTCATTGGTTCATGAGTTGGAATATTGATTCAAACACTCATTTAATCAAACCTTCGGCCAAATCCACATGGCAATACATAATTAATTACATATGAAAGCAATAAAAAAATCCCACATAGTCATACATTAATGACATGCTCCCTAAGGCTTCTCACATGGTATTGGGATAAGTTATCCAATATAGTTTGATGCATTTGGAAGACTTTATAGGCTTGGGCATGTTGGACTCCACATGTTGGGACAAGAAGTTGTTAAAAGAGCTCGAGGATAGGTTTAGGATGAGTTTTTCAATTTGAACTTTTGATCTTATCAAATTGAACAAATTAATTAGAGAGAGTGATTAATGCATTTGGAGCCAAAATGGTGCACGGATGAACCATGGAATAATACAAATTCCCAAAATTTGATGGATGCCCTAGACTTAGGAAGAGTCACAACTTTTCTCCATATTATATATTTTGTAGCTCCTTGCTTAACCTATTTCAAAGTGACAAAAATGTGGGAGCCCTAATTTTAACATTACATGATTCCTTTAAATTTAAGAGCTCATAACTTCTTCATATGATATCCAAATACAACAATCTAGTAATTTATTTTACAATCATTCAAAATAGCTTTCGAATTATGTATGAAGTTTTGTAATTGAAGTTGATTTGATCTCTCAAAGCATCATTTAAGTGGTTGGGAATCACTTTGGCAATTTGACTCCCAACCTTTCAACTAACCATAAAATATGTTAATGATTGTTTTGGGGTAATGCAACCCCAATTAATTATAATAAATTTCAAACAATATATATAGGTCAAAAAGGCCCAATTTGGACAAGGTTTGAACCTCCAAACTTTGATCCAAAGATTCATGGGATTTCCAACTCCCAAGGATCATGTATTTTGATTTTATACAACATGAAACAATCACAATTTCTATAACCTTTTTGGGATTTATGTAATGAAAAAAATATTGTAGGCACCCCATGATCAAATTATGTTCCTAGCTTATGTGTAAACAATCCCACTTGGTAGACAATTTGCATGCTTGTGTAAATAGTCAAAATGATGGCACCCCATGAGCAAAATTATGTTCCATTGTGTGTAATGTGTTTGCACTTTGTAGACCATTACATTGTTATATAACCAAATTTTTACTACTATATGAAAAATTGTGCAAGGGATAAAAAGATAGGCACATGATATTCCCAAAAGACCATGAGATTTGTCATTATAAAAATTTAAAGTGACGTTGGATTAACATGGAAAATTATAATTGTTAATATTATTGATTTGGTTGTTGTAGGGACCCATCAAAATCTAAAAGTCTAGCAAGATGAGTATATTTCTATGAGAAACATTAACGACTTGAGTAGAACATTAGCAACAACACAAAATTTGATTGAACTACAAATTTGAAAATAAATTACAATAACACACATACTAATTTTTACACATTAAAACGAAAGAGATCAAGAAGGATGTATAAATTTCTTCGTAATCAAATGGATTTTTTTTTCCCCCAAAGATTCATGATAATTTGAGGCCATTTTAAATTTCAACCACATATAGCATGGTTACAAAGTAACAAAAAATTGATCAATTATGCTTTGCAAAGTATTAGTATTGAAATAATTCTTTCATTGCAATACTTCTTTCAAGTTTTATTATGACAAATGCACCTTTGAGAATCCATCGAGATATTTTACCTCTACAATGTACAATTTTTTTGATGTAGATTGATCTATAAATATTTTCTACAAAAATCCTCAAAGGTTTTAGATTTTTCTTTCCTTGGGTCATCATGAACATTCTTCACTATGAAATATGTCAAAATCCCAAGCAATTGCAAGTGTTCATCCCTTCTCTTGTTGGTTGGAGGAGCACAAATCTACACACCGCGCTTGAATATTCAACCAATGTGTTGTTCAATATCTCCACTCTTGTAATAATAGCATTAAGTGATCAAGATCAAACAACCTTGAGATGAAGCAAACTTGTTTCTTAATTACACCCATAAAATAATGTCATCGAAATATGGGTGAATTTTGGATGCAAACCAAATGGTTAGTCATCAAGATACTCCCAAAACGCAATGTAGGAACTTGTTGAAAATTTTCTACTTCACTAAGAAGAGAATCCTAATAATGAGAAAAAGGCAATCATTGTAAACGCAACGACTATATATGTCAAGCACCCAATAATATTCCTAAACCATGATTTATGTTGGAAAAAAACCTCAACCCTTTGAAATTAACGACTAAATGACCACACCTACCATAATGCCTTGATAGCTTTGATATAAATTAAATTATTTTTTAGTTTTTTGAAAATTTTATAAATTTATTATAATTTGCCAAAAAAATGAAAAAAATTACTTTAATGCATGAAAATTTGAACTTTAATCATCTAGAAATGAAGGTGTTACATGAAGATTCACTTAATCACTCAAATAGTTATAGTTATTTGAAATATATGTACCTTACAATAACTTTAATCATTATTGTAAAAAAAAAAATCATAATTAAAAACCTAAATGCCAAACCAAGAAATTTTAATTAAATTAATTATTCAACAATTAAATGTTGAACTTGTTGGTACTATGTTATATACAAGCTTTGATGGTCATTGGAATCAAAAAGTGATTTGAGGTCTTTTCACATAGACATATACATCCACCAAGTAAAAAGCATTTGTAAAGGCTTCAATTGGTCCAATTTGGTTTGATACTTTGCGTCTATGTAATTGTTGAACCACATGAGCATACAATAGGTAGGGTAAGGAGGTTGGTGTCTAAATAGAGGCCAATGTCTAAACACCCTTATCAAGTAGTCGAACCTCCTATTGGCATACTCCCATTTTGTGATCATTGTTCAACAAGGGACCTATGACCAAACGTTAGGTCTCAAGAGGTTTTGTGTTTGGAAATCTTAACTTCTATGTTTGGTGATGGGTGTGAATTAATGA
>Ga0116230_10005697_pt1 | contig 12224 bp, 13 predicted proteins | sample S1TSphfallax_3_FD_88678 | JGI IMG/M metagenome (GOLD analysis project Ga0116230, IMG submission 88678) | Host-associated microbial communities from peat moss isolated from Minnesota, USA - S1T2_Fd - Sphagnum fallax MG | ecosystem: Host-associated > Plants > Peat moss > Unclassified | place...
AGAAACTCGGAATGACGATCCTGCTGCTGATGCTTCTCGTCGTTTTCTTCTTCTTGCAGACCTGCTTTGGCTTTCACGTCCTCCAGCAACTTCCCCCAAGAGATCTTATAGTACCAGTAGCTCTGCTCCGCCAAGAAGATGGACGCCTCCAGACACGACATGCTATAGAAAGAGTACAAGCTGAGCCTCACATTAGCCGCAGTGTCCTGCAACTCCTGCAGAGTGGAAAGACGCCACAAGGAGATGCCCACGGAGAGAAGCGCGGAACAAATCTGCAAGTAAGTCATGAGCAGCGACACGGTCTGCGCGGAAAAAGTCGCGAGCCAAGGAACCAAAGGCACCGCAGACTTGCTCCACATCCGGTTCACCGATGGTGTTCTCGCCGCTTCCGCGATCCGCTTGTCACGCTTCGAGATGACGATGGGCTTCTCGCCCGTCGTGCTGCTGATGGTCTCGTCGTCGTCGTGAAGCGGGGATCTGCCGTGCTGATGATGCATGACAAAATCTGAGACAAAACGTTTACTCTTTTGTTCGACATCCGCGCCCTCTTGCACCACGGCAGCACTTGCTTGTCGGAACCATTTGGGTGGATGGAAGATGGACAAAGAGGATCCCGCAGCAGCATGCCGCCATTCAAGCTCATGCGACCTGGAGAAGATGCGAGTGCCTTCAGTACACAAGATAATGGTGATGAACCAGAAATCTTTTGGTTCAAGGGAGGCGCTGAATCCGCCCAGCAATATCACAGTCGCCCACACGAACGTGAGAGTGCCGATCAGGGTGGCTGCTTTCTCCAACAGCGTTAATCTCACAACCACCAGTGTGATAGATTTCTCTGGAGCTTCTGGGACTTCATCATCATCTTTGTTGTTGCTGCTGATGCGATCACTGCTTTCATGCTGCTGCCGCTCCTCCTCCTCCTCCTCAAGTCGTCTACTCTCTGCTGCGGGAGACTCGAGGTCCAGGTTTGGAGGAGTGTAGCCGAAAGTAGTGGCAGTAGAAGCGTCGCTGGATTTTCTGTTGAAGACTGTTGCTGAAACTAAGGGTGGAATGTCCACCTTCATGGGCTGCAACGGACTTCCTGGGTCTCCTCCTGCTCCTGCTACTGCCACTGCTCCTGGCATAGGAGAGTAGGAGCTTGCGGAGGATGCAGGAGACCAGGCACTGATGGGTTCTCCTCCTGTTGCTGCTGCAGCTGCTTTGTGGCGAGGCGGGCTGGTGGTGAAATGCACTGTTTTCGGCATGATGGCTGTCAAGAGTGAAGGATTCAAACTCCTAACTCTTCAATTCCTTGACTTCAAAATTGTAAGGATTTTGTATCTTCACATGCTGTGCAGCGACAATTTCATATTCAGATGTTGTACAGCAACAACAATATCTTCAGATGTGCAGCTACACAACAATTTCTTCAGATCAGATGTGCAGGTACACAACAATTTCTTCAGATGTTGTGCAGCACAACAATTTCTTCAGCTGTGCAGCAACAACAATTTCTTCAGATGTGCAAAATTGAACATCTCCGAAGAAATTGAGAATTGACAGAGGGAGACAAACAAACAAACACACAAAACAAAAACAAAAAACAACACTTCTTCAAAACAAAAACAACTCAACTTTATCCAATTTCCTCACAAAATAGAATACCTTTGGTACCCTTTTACTACTTATAACACAAAGTTTGTGGACAATTTTGTTTTGATGGGTTGTGTTGGAACTCGGGTATAGTGTTGAGGATGATGCAACAACAACTGCCAACCAACCAAGGAAGTGGGAAAAGTTGGCTACCTAGAAACAACAACTGGTGAAGAACTTCTTCTCTTACAAATCCAAAATCCAACAACACAAGAATTTGTGACCAAAGGACAAAAGGACTCTTGTGGGTCCCTCTCAAGGACTCTTATGGGTCCCTCTCTAGGACTTTTCATGGAAGAGGAAAGTTGCCCCATTTGTTTGACAATTTCATGTGTGTTTTGTTTCTTTTGTTTTTTGTAGGGGAGGAGGGTCCTTGTCCTTTTGGGGCCGTTTTGTGGGGGAGAGGTGGTGTGACGGGGAAGAGGGATTGGAGCTTCGAACTTTGGGTTGGGTTGTGTGTGTGTTTTTTGGGGTGTTTATGGAAGGTTTTTCTTCTGAATTTTCAATTGTTATTTTGTGAGAAAGGGCTATTATGTGTGTCCCATACTTGTTTCTTTTCTTTTCTTTTCAATTGTTTTGATGTAGCCGGAGACTGGACGTGAATCCACTAGAGGAATTAGAGCAATTTGGCTACAAGTCAAGAAGAAGAGGAGAAAGTAGAAAATTTTAAGAATTTTGCTACATTTTTGGTAACATGCTCCTCTCCAACTCATTGTCAAATGTGACAATTTCGCAACAAAAAAAAGTCCTGGAAGTCTGCCATTTTTTTGCGCCCTTTTTTTTTTTCCCACAAAAATCTTTTGTATGAGTCACACTAGATTTTCTTGTTCTTTTTGTCGTCAAGTGGTTGAAATTCACCAATCAAGGAAACGTTGGACCAAACACCCATTCGTGAGTGAACATTCACATAAAAAGGTCTTGTTAGCAAACATCATCTCATTGTGATAACGGTTTAACAATATTTTATAACCAAACCACCAATTCATAAAACTTGTGGTTGACATTCCAAAAATGGGGTTCTTGTGTTTGTCAACGTGTTTCAAAACTCGTGCCCCGCCCTCCCCCTCCCCAATGCCAAAATATTTCACTTATTCATTTGTGTCTTTGTGTTTAACAATGAGTAAATCATTCCTTATGTTCAATATTTTTCCTTGTTACACAATTATATTATATCATCTTCTTTTCACTTTGTGAAAGGCATTTGTGCTTGTGCAAGTGCATACATCGATATAAATAAAATTGTTGTTTGAAATAAAGTTCACATCATTTGGTAATATGACGAAAGATATTGTTTATGTATGAAGGTTGACATGTCTAGTTATAAGTTGCACTTCAATTGCAACTAAAAGAAAGTTCACATGGTTTGATGATACAAGGGATATTTATTGTGTATGAAGTTTGGCATGTGTAATTATATGATGCATTTCAAATGCACATTGAAGCATAGGTGTTCAAAAGATGTTGAACCTTTTTTTTATAAAAATTTAAAGAGATTTTGTCTTGCTCATTTCAAACCAAGATAGAAGTTTGTAAATGGTTTGTAAGGGTGTTAGGTTCAAAGGGCATCTAAACCCTTTGCACCTCCATGGTTGGTAACCAACCATCGGCAATTGAAGGCATGTACTTCGAGATTTTAAAGGTTTGCTCACCATCCTATCTACCCTAGTACCTTTGTTACATTTTTTTCAGAAAAATCTTTTGTACGAGTTTTTTTATTAATGTCACCAAGTGGTGAAAAATGGCCCAAAATGGAATTATGATGCCACAATACCTTGTTTCACCCTAATTGCATTATTTTGAGGAATCTTGAAATTTTTGGAAAATGATATTTTTTTTTTCAAAGAACACTTTTTTTTTGCAAAGGAAAGGAAAATATAGAGTCCTTTTTATAAGATTTTGAGATATTCTATTTTTTGACATTGATTCTTCAAAAGGAAATTATTCAACACAGAAATTTTGGACTTGCCATTGTACTACACTCTCTTAGGAAGACTTGAACTTTAGGTTTTTTTCCCCCTAAACTTTAACTTCTCTATAATTCCATAATTTTGCAGAACAACACTTGGGCTATGGTATGAAAAATATTTTCATGCATTACACTAGTTAAATAGTTAGCAAAATTACTAGTAACCCCAATTCGAATATTTTAGTATTTCAACAATCAAGGATACATACACAAGGACTTCAATAGTTTTGAATTCATTTTGATAATTTAATGGTGTGAAGCACTTCCTATATTGAATAGTGCAAGGTTTAGTTCTTGAAATTCTTTTGGTAGGATTGGTCAAAATATCAATTTTTTACAACTCGCCCTCTTGAAAATAATCTAATGTTAAGCATCAGTTGCTAGTATGGTATCATTTCGAAGATGAAATAATTAATAATTTAGGTTATATGAAATAATGCTATTACATAATATGTAATACGATATCAATTCTAAGATCAAATAATTAAGAACTTAGGCTACATAAGATAATGTTATATACTTAATTTTGGAGCACGTTCCTCATGTTCTAATTTTAAATTGACTACAAAATTCAACCCATCTACGAGCAACCAAAATCCTCCAATGCCTTTGAGAGTCAATGAACACACAATTTATAACATAATTCATCCAAATTCACTAAATCGGTATCAATTAGGTTTGAATACCCTTTTCATTGACCTTGTGGAATGCAAGACGCACACAAATCAAATTCTTCGTACGGATATCAAGACAGGTTCTACCTACCTAAAGTTTGGTTTGGTCAAGGTTAGACATTGTGTGTGTGTGTGTGTATGGAAAGTTGTTGGGGAATGGATTTTAAAAGATCCAACGAACTTTAAAAAGAACAATGGACTTGTGATTCTTACAAGGAAGGTAAGGCTCAAGGTTGAGGGCATTACTAGACAAAGGGCCCCACATGAGGCTCCTACGTTGAGGGCATTACTAGACGAAGGGCCCCACATGAGGCTCCTAGGTAGAGGGCATTACTAGAAGAAGGGGCCTTGCATGAGACGGGAGCCAAGCATGGGCCCGTTTCCGGTAATGCCCTTGACCAAAGCAATACCCTAAATATGGGGGATGCCTGCCTCCGACTTCACTTCAGGGGCCAAATTTCACTAATGTTGTACCAAATCGTAATAAAAGATATTTGTAAAGTCAGGCTGACTTTCACAGGGAGTTTCATACCACGTTGTTATTTTGATACCTAGTTCCTAGTTGTCCCGAAACTCCTCCCCCCCTAAACTTTCCAGGGAAATTGGAAAAGAAAGGGTGACAAAAAAAAGTTTGATGAAGGGGGGTGGGGGGAGGTTGTGTGCTGTCTTTGAATGCCTTTCAAGTAGAAGAATCGTATATGGAAATAAAATAAAATAAAATTCGAGGAATGGGTAAAAAATTGATAGATTTCTCAGTTTCGCCCGGCCTTTTTCCCCCTTTTCTAGGGTCGAGTGGGGAGGGGGAGACTTTGACTACCTTTCAAGTAGAAGAGTCCTATACACTGAAAAATAAATAAATAAATAAATAAATCTTCAAGGTTTTTCTTCTTCTTCGTCCGTGTGTCGTCGGAGGTGCACATGAGCCAACAATACACTAAAAGACAAGGTGAAACTCCAGAAAGGAATGCTTAAAACAATTGATGGATTTCTGAGTTTCGCCCTGTGTTTTTCCCCCTTGTGGTGTAGTAGGGTCAGCATCCTGTCTTCTTGGTATTTTGCACAAAAACCGGGGATGACTCATCCCGTGAAATGGACACTTACTTTTATAAGGACATCTCTAATATGTGCATGAATTTTGTGTTGTTGGGTGGTCCCACAAAAATTGTACACTACTTGCTTCTTCTCCAAACTAGAACCTTCTCGGAAGGGAAAACAAAAAGGTTTATAGTAACTTCACTACAAAATTTGGATCCCAGTTTTAGTTCCAGTTTTGGACAGTTGTAGTAGGTCTGACTTGCATTGCAATTTTTCAGAGTGGAAAATCTGCAGTGATATTACATATAGTAAAGGATGTTGTGCTCGGTTTTTTAGTGAAGCTTTTTTCATCACGTGACCTGTCCATCCATCCATCCGTCCCGTCTTCCATCCATGGATGGCATCATACAGGGAAGAAAACCCTGGCATAAATAAATAACCCCCCCCCCCGGGGCTCTGCACGTGTGTCGCTGTATAGGAAATTTCTCCTCTAAAATACAAAGGGAAGAAAAGCAGAAGGATGGTGGGTCCAACAAGCCACATAAGTGGCGCCTCTTAAGTGGAAGATTTAGTAGCCATAGGTCAAAAGGCAAATGCACATCTTTTTACAACATATTTTAAGCCTTCTTCTCTTCGTTGGCCAGGTGGCCCTTTAGGATTACTTTCCCCTCAAAATTGGCCCCTTCACTGTGGGGCCCTAAAGCTACAAGTGTCGTCTTTGGGAGAGCTTCCTGTACAAAGTCCTGTCCCTCCTTCCTTGGGAGGATTTTTATTTTATTTATATTTAAGGGGGCTAGAAACCAATTTTTTTTCCCCCTCTTTAGAATGTTCTGCAATTTTTTCATTGGAAATTAAAAATTTTAATCTAATCCTTCAAAATTTTGTCATTGTTTTTTCGCATTGAATTTAGAAACATGGTAGAATTTTGGGTAATTTGATTAAAAAGGGGTGCCCTAAACCATATACTTGATGACCTCAATGTCATGACCCTAATTGCAAATTATGATGCAACTCCAAAATTCATCTCCGGTCTTTTACCATGGTTAGCTATATGTTGCTATCTCACAGGTCACAAGCAGTGCAAACATCGAGATTTTCAACGGTTGGGGTCCTGATGAATACATGTGGATTGTGGTATATAAAGAGGTTTTGGAAATGTAGTTTGTAGTTGTAATTTTGTAATATGTACCGTCAAATACACACACTTGTGCATTAGGCACGAGGTTGAAACTAGTTATATTATAACCCACCTATATAGCTATTTTACAAGAGTTAAACCTTACAAATATGGTATGGACAATGGTGTTAATTATTGAGAAGTGAAACATGGGTGAAACAAAATGAAAATTGTGGTGGAAACACATTGGGAACACATGACAAGGAACCCAACACCATAAAGCACTTAGAGAAAAATTTCCTATGTGTATTTGGAAGGCACCTTATTTGCAAAAACATGTCTCCTAAAAAAAACAGGAAGGATTTCATGCCTAGTCCTTAAGGGTTGGTAGCGATCTCATGCTTCTTTGTAGGCATTAGAGCAAGTAGGCGTGAATTTGCTCCAACTTTTAAGGACTAGGCGCAAGAACCTTAAACATATGTATTGGTCGATAATATATAACGTGGCTATTGTGGGGCTATCAATAATATATAACATAAAGGTCGCAAAATTTGAAGGAGAAGAAATCAACTTTGTGGTGGGATATAGGGGCCAGACATAGGTACTTAACAATCGCACAAAAAACATTAAAATTTATGATAACTTCAAAGTTAACTTTGTCCCACTAGAATTTGTTTGAACTTTGAACCTATGTAAAATAAAGCTTAGGGATAGTTCTAAAGTTGACAAACTAAAAGGCCTCGTCTTAATAAGCCCATTGTCAATAAGTTGTATTATAAGTGGACGAGCTAATCCATGAGCAGGTATGGTATATAAAAGTTATTTGTACTATTTACAATTTTAGGTCCATTTGGGACCAAAGAGTCCATTAGACTAAAGGCAAATCATGGAGGACAAATTGTCCTTTGGTACTAGCAACATGCCACAAATTTGGCCAGGGCGATTATGTTCTTAGTCTACATGAGCTCAACAAGAGTACTAATGTGGGTGAAGGGTAGGGCTGAACAGAGGCATTCCCTAACTTTCTATGTATTTGGACAGACAAGGAGCAAGTGTTTTTCATCTTTTGCCTTCCCCAAGTTGTAGCCCCGACAAAGCCTCTTTGCGTATGGCATGCCCTTCCATGCACCTAGCACTACCTCAAGCTACACGTTGCCACACCAAAATCGGGCTAGAGCTTTCCACAGCTGATGTCACACAAGTAGTTTTCGCTCTCGTACGACATACCTTTGAAGCGCAAGTATCTTGTCTACACGTTGGTCCCAATTTCACAGTTGATAAAGAGCTTTTCAATGAAAGCCAACCACATATTATCCTTCGCCCTTTCTACATTCAACATTGTGTGGGGAAAACTTAAAGGGGGTGGGGCCCCAGCATTTTGGTTGGTCGAACCTTTCACCACAGATCTAGCACCAACTGGTTACACTAGTTGTAGCACGGCCAGTTCAGCCATCCAAGCTCCCACCTGTACGATGCGCATGTTGCACCAAAGTATTTGGCTCTCCAACCAACCTCTCACCCTTGCTAAACGGGTTGGATGTATGTGCGTTGTCCTAGGAGCCGTTCCCAACGACTATTGAACAATCCTCGCCTGCAACACACAGGCCATTGTAGGCTCTTCAACTTGCAACGCACGGGTGGCTGCAAGTTGAAGCACCATTTCCAACGGCGATTGAACTAAAGGTAGAAAACTTGTCACCTCCTAAGGCTGATTCTAGACTAGCCATTTTTTCACAAATCTAGCCTAACATTTTTTTTCCCGCACCAAGCATAGCGAGTTGGGCTTCCCATGCCTTTCCCAAGATGCGGTCTTTAGTGACCATGCTCACACATTTATAATATAACAACGATTGTCCCCATGTAAAGTGTTCAAAGGGGAACTTGCCAATTTTTTTAGCACGATGGACGTGTTGGTTGTTTTTCGCGGTCCAAGCAGGGATTTGAAGAACCCTCGATACACTACTTCAATAGCTTTTATTTTCTTAGAATCCACCCAAACTTCGCATGCATAACTTGTTATGGAACGCACCAACATGTTGAAGAGGTCACAGCGTAGTTTAACATCCATAATACGTAGCTCCGCACAATAGGAATTCAACATGAACAATGAACGTCTGTTGCAGCTGCTAAATACTCCATTACATTGTTTAAGTTTGAGGTGGTCTCGACTAAGATCCCCAAGTATTTGAAAGTTTGTACACGCTCAATAGCATCACCTTCAAACACAAACTTTTAGCATGGGTCAACAGAATTAAACACCATGACTCTTGTTTTTTTCACGTTCACTATAAGTCCACATTTACCACACAATTGTTAGAGCGTGTCTAATTGTTGTTGTAGTCCCACCTTTGACTCTGATGTCATAGCGAGGTCATCTATAAAAAGCAACAACCATACGTGCAAATCTGCTAAGGCTAATGCATCACAATCTCTACCATCCAAGCACCCCTCTAGGGCATCCAAATATAGCCCAAACAATAAGGGGTTGAGAGGATAACCTTGCTTCACACCTTGTTGGCACCTAAAGTTGGAGGTGACACCTTCGTTCGGGTGGTTGATGAGTACGATATCCTTAGCATACATCGCCTATAAGCATCACAAGAAGCGTCCCTCAACCCTGAGGCTAGCCAACACCTGCCACAACACTTCATGTGGCACAATATTGAACGCCTTTTTGAAGTTCACAAAGCAACAATAAAGTGGCTTCTTTTTTGCCTTGCTTTATTTTATCAAAATCCGCAATATGAAGACTTGGTCAATAGTGCGATAATCTTTGTGAAACCCAACTTCACCTTTGGCATGCAGCCCATATTGTTTAACCCACTTGCTTATCCTTTTGTGAAGTATCCTAGCGAATAGCTTTGTTAAGATAGGCCCAATCGTTATCCCCCTGTAGTTATCAAATTCGAAGGCATCACCCCCTTTAAAGAACACCTAGACCACCTTAGTGGAAAGGGCTTTTGGAAAGCCCTCCACTAGAAAGTAGTTGAACATTTTCAATAGTGGCATGTGTAGCAACTCTCTTGCATCCAAAATGAACTCAACTTTCATACCATCCAAACCAATAGCCTTGTTCTTTTGTCATTTTTTCATCACCTGAAACAACTCAACAAATGTGATATCTATGTTTTGGGTGTGGCTAGGTGCAGGTTCCATCACTTGAGTCGAATGATCAGTTTGCATCCATACAAGTGGCAAAGACTAGCCAACCAGCCCACAAAAGCCTTCCAAAAGCTCAGCTGCATTAATCTTACTTACAATGGGTGGTTTTGGCCGATACTTTTCCCAAAACAAAAGCACATCCATCTTGGCAAGTGCACACATATGTTGAAGTCTTGTAGTTTCCAATATATATATATATATATATATTATTATTATTTTTATTTTTATTTTATTATTTTTTTTAAATTTTAAGTTTACTTTCCTAATGTTTAGCGGGGTGCAAATCAAGGTTGGCTTTCAGCTAGAGCCTCAATTCATGTTTCGTTGTACAGTAGTCCGCGTCAAACTAGTGTTTATGGCAATGTTTTTCTCCATAGCTCCTTCCCGAAGGCTTGTTGCCAAAAATAGACTCTATTATAGCACCCACGCACTGTTGTAGGAGGTCAACTAACATGTCTGCCCCCAAATGCCTAATCAAATCAACAACCCATAGGTTTCCAAGACATGTTGTTAAGGCAAGTTGATACTCCTCAGCTTTTGATTTATCATATTTAAACCTAGGCAAGATTTTTTTTTGTTTCAACCGTATGTTGTAGCTTAACAAAGTTGCAATCGATGCTTAATAGTAGGCGCAATGGCCTGTAGTCAAAGTCTCCCCCCATTGCACAATAGTGGATGTCATCTATTATCACCTCAAGTGTGTAGCAACTTGTCAAACTACAGGTGAGCCAACAATATAATGAATAATGCTACACCCCATTTGCCAAACAAGTGAATTCCCTTGATTCATCATTAGGCATTCGACCATTGAGGATGAGCAACCCAACGTCACAGCATTGGTCCAAGAGCTCGTGGCCCTAATTGGCAACGTTAACGTCACAGTTTTGTGGCTTAACCACAACGTTTCGTTGCTTAATCTCAACGAGCTTAAGCGCATGTAATAGTTTAGAAAGGTCGTTAGTGTCAATGATATCTAGTAGTGTTGTGTCGTGAGGTGTAGTGTCATGACGTACGATGTTGTAAAGGTGTAAATCCATAATAAATTCTATTAAACAAAAAGACTTAAACTAGTCAAAGGTAGAAACTAATCAACCAAAAAAAGATGCACACACATATATATACAATGCACAATAGGAAGTTGAGATGAAATTTTCATGTATCCCCCCCAAGACTTGAGTCGAGAAAAGTGTGGCATGGTCTAAGTAGAAATCAAGGTGGTGCAAGAGAACGTGATGAACAATACCAAATGTTAGCAGGAACTTGAGTGAGTTTTGGCTTGAAGGAGAAAAGATGGTCTCCACCATTACAATTATCACAAAGCAACATATGATTAGCATCATTTGTCCTCTGACATACCTAACATGGATAGTCAAGTGGAGGAATCCAAGTCGATGTGATGATGGTAGGATCTAAGTTCAGCAGGTGGCAAAACACACAATTTTTGGAATGATCCCGAATTGTGCGTCTGTTAATTCTTTGCAACTCTAACACACCTGAAGGCCTAATCGCCTTAATCCTCAAGATAGTGCGACCAGAAGAAGTGTATAAAGTATCATTAAGTTGTTACTAGAAATACACAAAGTCAACAACATCAAATTGTCTCACCTTAGGTTTATAACAACCACCTCATGTGTGTGCATACTGTAAGGTGTATTGAAGTTGTGCAATGGACAAGTTCTCCATGGCCATGGGCATAACCCTCCTTACTAGAGTAGCCTTTTTTGCGATAACTTTAGCCCAAGTGGTTAGGGAGTCTAAATCCACAACATGGTCCATTTGAACAACAATTGAAAAGGGTGGAATGGGATGTCTCCCAAAAAGTAGAAAGTAAGGAGAGATTTGATACAAAGAGGCGTGTTTAGACATCCTATAACCCATAGCGATGTAAGGTAGGGCCAAGTCCCAATTGTCTTTGTTCCTAGTGAGGCAAATATTTTGAAGACCCTTCTTGCATGTCTAAACAATCTTCTTTGTAAAGCCATCAGCTTAGGGATGATTCCTTCAAGTTTGGCGATGGTCAATGAGAGCATGGTCAAGTAGGTCTTGGAATTCTCCTTTAAATTTTTCTCCTTGATCAGTACGGCATTCAACACAAGCCCGAAACCTATTTAGGACTTGTTGTAAGAAAGCCTGGTTCGTGTTATGTGACAATTTGTCTGAAAGTGCAACAAGCTTGACCCACTTTGAAAAATGTTCAATCATAATCATGATGTAGACATTACCCTTGGAAGTTTGTGGTAACTCTCTAGCTAAATCACATGACCAACGATAGAACATGCCCTGAATAGGGAATGGAGAAAGTGTGAGTTATTGAGAGGAGAAGGAAGTTTTCACTCTATCACATTGTTCACACCTAGTAATGATGTTTCGGACTTGAGCATACATACCTCTCCAATGGTAATGAGGAGCGAAAAGGCTATAAATACATTTAATTCCAAAGTGTCTAAACTCTGAATGTACCTTTTGAATAAGACTAGGTCGTTCACATAGTGGAGGAACCACTTTCACTAGTAGTAATTGGCCAAAATGTAACCACTTTATTTACGACTACATGCGACTATTAGTTATTTGCAACTACATTTGGACATTTTTGCAACTATTTCTTGTTTTGGTCATATTTGCAACTACATTGCAATTA
>Ga0116230_10005698_pt1 | contig 12223 bp, 10 predicted proteins | sample S1TSphfallax_3_FD_88678 | JGI IMG/M metagenome (GOLD analysis project Ga0116230, IMG submission 88678) | Host-associated microbial communities from peat moss isolated from Minnesota, USA - S1T2_Fd - Sphagnum fallax MG | ecosystem: Host-associated > Plants > Peat moss > Unclassified | place...
CCCCCGGCATAGATCAGAGGACGGTTCGCGCGGCTCAGGGCCGCGAAAAAATCCGCGCACGCGGCCTCGGGCAACTTGTTCGCGCCGAGCCGGTTCATGCGCTGCCGGTAGCCCGGAATCGGGAGCCGGCCCGAACCCTGGAAGACCCCCCTCCAGTTCTGCACGTCCTTCGGGATGTCGAGCACGACCGGACCCGGCCGGCCCGTGCGGGCGATCTCGAAGGCGGTACGCACGGTCGCCTCGAGTTTCGTCGGATCCGTGATCAGGAACACGTGCTTCGCGACCGCACCCATGATGCTGGGGACGGGCGCCTCCTGGAACGCGTCCGTACCGATCGCGGTCGTCGCCACCTGGCCGCAGATCACGACGATGGGCACCGAGTCCGCCATGCTGTCGCGGACCGGCGTGACGGTGTTCGTGGCGCCCGGACCCGAAGTCACCATGGCAACCCCGACGCGGCCGCTCGCCCGGGCGTAGCCGGCGGCCATGAAGCCGGCGCCTTGCTCGTTCGCCGGAACAATCAAGGGCATCGCCGCGGAGTGCTCGAGGTTGTACCGGAACACGGCGTCGTAAATCGGCAGGATCGCGCCGCCGCTATAGCCGAAGATCGTGTCCACGCCCTCGTCCGCGAGGACCTGAACGACCATGTCGGCCCCCGTCATGCTGGCCCCGGCCAGCGGGTGGGCGGCTTGATTCAACAGTTCGTGGCGATCTTTCACCGCCGAAGCCTAGCAGTTCTTGCCCTGGCGCCCAAGTGCCGGCCTCCCGTATGCTTGAGCGGTGCGCCACATCATCGCCATTCTTTTGCAAAACGAGGCCGGGGCGCTCACCCGAGTGACGGGCCTGATTTCGAGCCGCGGATACAACATCGAATCCTTGTCGGTTGCGCCGACCAACGATCCGACCGTCTCGAGGATCACGCTGGTCACGACGGGATCGGAATCGGTGATCGCGCAGATCAACGCCCAGTTGCTGAAGCTCGTCGACGTCGTCGCGGTGGAGGACATGACGGGTGGAGATCACCTCGCGCGTGAGCTCCTGCTGATCAAGCTCCAGGTCGCGGCCGAGCAGGTCGATGCGGTCGAAGCCTTGTTACGCCGGGTCGGTGGACGTGTCCTCTCTGCCAATCCCTCCAGCTATATCGTCGAGTTGACGAGCACGGAGACCGAGATCGGCGAATTCATCGCGAATGTGGGGGCTTTCGGTGAAATCGTCGAGGTCGTGCGCAGCGGTGTGCTCGGTATCTCGCGAGCGAACCCGCGGCTGCACGTCGTGCGCTAGCGTCCGTCAGGGCGGTTCGATCGACGCGAGCACGGCGCCGGCATCGTAGTCCTTGCAATAGGTCTCCCAGGCATCCTGCATGCCCTCCGCCGCGCCGTCGGCGACCTTCGCCGCGGTGCGGCGCCAATCGTCGGCGGCAACGTATTGCTGCAGGTCCTCGGAACGTGCCGCGTCGAAATGGCCGCAGCCGCGCAGGTGCGCCCAGGCCGTGACGTGGCCCATCGCGACGACCGCCTCGAGTATGCGCTTCGGCTTGCCACGCCATTGCGAGAACTCGAGCCGGTCGATGCTCGGCTGGAGCTCCTTCAGGATGAACGGACGACGGTCGAAGCTCACGGCGCGCAGCATCGCGGGCGGGATTGCCTGCATGATGCGCTGGAGTCGCACGACCCGCGCCGATTCGCTGGGCCAGACCGGTTGCGGACTGCCGAACCAGTCCGCGACCGCCGAGGGGGCGGCCAGTTTCAGATCCAGGGCAAAGTTCTGGTCCGGAGAGCCTCGGCCCTTGACCAGCAGGAGGTAACGCGCGAGGCCGAGGCTTCCATTGCCCGCGATGCGGCGGGCCGCCTCGATGAGACGGAAAAAGCCGGGCTCTGGCGCGTCGCGGCGGAACTCCTTCATGAATTTGCGCAGACGCTGCGCTTCGCCGTCATGCAGGGACAGCGTGCGCCGTCCGTCGATGCGGATGTTGCGCTCGCCGGCCTTGATGCGACTGAAGCGATCGAGCAGCGCCGAGCGCGGCCGGCGAATGGCCCGGCGCAGCAGCTCGCGCACGACGCCGGTCGCCAGGGCGCGCTCGATCCAGCGCGGCTTGCCGTCGGCTATCGCGGACGCGTAGGCATCGAGAAATCCACGCTCGAGTCGACGCGCTTGCCTGGGGCTCAGCAGCAGTCCGTCGGCGGCGACGCGGATGCACGTGAGGAAGCGCACGATGTCGATCGTGAAGGGGGCGACGCAGGCCTCGTCGAAATCATTGATGTCGAAGTAGCATAGTCGGTTGTCCCCCTTGAATGCGCCGAAGTTCTCGAAATGCAGATCTCCGCATACCAGCGTCCTGGGAGCCTCGAACAGCCGGTTCGAGCGCGGCAGCAGCCCGAGGAACGAGGCATTCGTGCCGCGGAAGAACGCGAAGGGGTCCATCCGCAGCAGTTGCAGCTTGAGCAGCAGCCGTTCGACGTCGCGCCCGGCGTTTTGCGCTAAAATTTCCCGGCTGACGCTGCTCAAGGCTTTCATGGCGGTTCGGCGCTCTTTCATCCAATGTCAAAGGGTAACGTGAATAATGACTGAAATCGAATTGAAGCCGGAACACGCGGAGGATCCGAACACGCGGCGGGTGGGGATCCTCGTCGGCGTCGTCGGCATACTCCTTTCCGTCGTCACGATCGCGTCGCACCGCGCACATACGAATGCGGTGATTCATCGCACCGAGTCGAACGACCAATGGAGCTATTACCAGGCGAAGAAGATTCGCGAAGCGACCACGGATATCGCAATCACCTTGATCCAGAGCCTGGGCACGGATCCTGCGAAGGTCGCCCCGGCGGTGCAGAAACTGGAGTCGGCGCGCGACAAATATGCCGGCGACGAGAAAGAGATCCAGAAGAAGGCGGACGAAAAGGAGGACGAGTCGGCCTTGGAGGAAAAGCGTGCGTTGTACTTCGACATCGGCGAGGGGCTGTTGGAACTGGGACTCGTGCTCTGCTCCTTGTACTTCCTCGCCCGCAAGGGCTTCTTTCCCATCTTCGGCGTGTTGGCGAGCATCGGCGGAACGGTGCTCGGTGTGGCCGGCTTCCTGCTTTGATCAAGCTGCTCGCCCTGGTCTGCGCGACCCTGGTCTGCGCGACCCTGGTCGCGAGTCTCGCGCCGGCGGCCGACGAGGCCGCCCAGCGAATCGAGCTGCGCTCGCCGCAGTACGTGCTGGTCGGGCTCGCGCATGGCGACAGCCTGAGCGTGCGGGTGAGCAACGCACTCGACAACGCGCCCGTTCACGACGCCGTGCTGACGGCTTTCTTACGCGGGGGGACCTATCCCCTGAGCGCGCAGGTCGACGGCAGTTACCTGATGGTGGCGAAGGATCTGCGGCTGCCGGGCTCGGCGGGCATCGAATTCGAGATCAAACAGGGCGCCGAGGTCTCCCGACTGCGCGGCACGCTGCAGACACCGGACGCCGAGGGTGCAGATCCAAACAACGTGCGGCAATACGCGTGGTGGGTGCTGAACTTCGCCGTCTGCATCACCGCCTACGTGCTGTTCACGCGGCGGCGGAAAACCGAAGATTAGAGAGCGGCGTTGTCCGTCTCGCCCGTGCGAATGCGCAAAACCCTCAGTATGTCGGTCACGAAAATCTTGCCGTCGCCGACTTTGCCGGTCTTCGACGCACCGACGATGGCCTCGAGCACCTGATCGACGAGTTCGTTCTTGACCGCCACTTCGATGCGCGTTTTCGGCACGAAATCGACGACGTATTCCGCGCCACGATAGAGTTCCGTATGACCACGCTGGCGTCCGAAGCCCTTCACCTCGGTCACGGTCATCCCCGAGACACCGATTTCCGACAGCGCCGCGCGCACGTCATCCAGTTTGAACGGCTTGATAATGGCGGTAATCAATTTCATTCCAGTCTCCGCGGAATTTATGGGTCCTACCCTCTAATACTATTACTATTGCGGTCCAGGGGCACGCGCGGCGCGCACGACGCAGCGCCCCGTCATGGTGCATGGAGTCGATGAACGGCACAATCGTCATTATCGGCGGCGGCCAGGCCGGCGCCCAAGCGGTCGACACCCTTCGCCGCGAAGCTTACACGCAGCGGCTCATCCTGATCGGTGCGGAACCGGAATTACCTTACCAGCGGCCGCCGCTATCGAAGAAATTCCTGTCGGGAGAGCTGGCGCGCGAGCGTTTGTGGTTCCGCCACCGCGGCTTCTACGACGAACATCGGGTGGAATTGGTCCTCGGGAAGTCCGTCACCGGCATCGATCCGGACGCACGGTCGATCGCCCTCGAGGACCACCCCCTCCTGCGCTACGACCGCCTCCTGCTGTGTCTCGGCTCGAGTTCGCGCCGGCTCGCCTGCGAAGGCGCCGATCTGGCCGGCGTTCACTACTTGAGGGACCTGCGGGACGCCTGCGCTTTGCAGTCCGAGATACGCCCGGGCGCACGCGTCGTGATCGTGGGTGGGGGCTACATCGGGCTCGAGACGGCGGCGACCTGCGTCAAGCTCGGCTGTTCGGTCAAGGTGCTCGAGATGGCCGATCGCCTCATGAACCGGGTGGTTGCACCGGTCGTGTCGACGTTTTTTGCCGCCGAACATGCGAAGCACGGGATCGGGATCGTCCTCGATACACGCGTCGCGGCCCTCGCCGGTCGAGATCGCGTCGAGAGCGTCGTTTGCGCGGACGGAACCGTGCATACGGCAGACATCGTGGTGGTCGGCGTGGGCGCCGAGGCGCGAACGGACTTGGCCCGCGACGCGGGTCTCGCCTGCGACAACGGGATCGTCGTCGATGAATTCTGCCGCACCAGCGACGCGGCGATTTACGCCGCCGGGGACTGCACCAATCATCCCTCGCCGCGCTATGGCCGGCGCCTGCGTCTCGAGTCGGTCGACAACGCGTTCGAGCAGGCGAAGACCGCCGCCCAGAACATGTTGGGCGGCAGCGTCGTGCACGATCGCGTCCCCTGGTTCTGGTCCGACCAATTCGACAATAAACTGCTGATCGTTGGACTGCAGCAAGGCGCCGATCGCACGGTGGTTCGCGGTGATCCGGCGGATCGGAGCTTCAGCGTCTGCCACTTCGCCGGTCGCGAATTATTGGCGCTCGAGGCCGTCAACCACTCGAAGGACTACATGGCGGCCCGCAAGTTGATCGCGGAACGCGCGCGCCTGGATCCGGATCGGGCGCAGGACCCGTCCGTGCCGCTCAGGGAGGCGACATGACGAAAGTTCGCTTCCGCGACGCCGATGGTCGGGAGCGGGAAGTCGAGGCACCCGTCGGCATCAGCCTGATGGAGGTCGCCAGGCAGCATGGCGTCGTCGGGATCGTCGCGCAGTGCGGAGGTGCCTGCGCCTGCGCCACCTGTCACGTCTACGTGGATCCGGAATGGACGCAGCGACTGCCGCCGGCGGAGGACATGGAACTTGGCATGTTGGAAAGCGCATGGGAACCGCGGGACAACAGCCGGCTGAGCTGCCAGATCACGATGACCGCGGAGCTCGACGGCCTGCGGGTCACGGTCCCCGCGGAACAAGCCTGAGTACGCGCCCCCGGTGATCGGGCCTCCGGCGACAGCGTTTCCGATCGGCGCGCGCGCGACTCAGGCGAAGGTGATCAGCAGGTCCTTGGCATCGACCTGTTGACCGGTGCGGACGAGGATCTCGGCGATGATCCCTTCGCGCTCCGCGCGCACCGTGGTCTCCATTTTCATCGCCTCGAGCGTGAGCAATACGTCGCCCCGATGCATGCTCTGTCCGAGATGCACGGGCACCGTGACGATCGTTCCCGGCATCGGCGCCGCGACGTGCGCGCCGTTGCCGCTCTCCGCCTTGCGCTTTGCCGGCCGTTTGGCGACCTGGCTGCGGTCCGAGACGCGGATCGGTCGCGGCTCACCGTTGAGCTCGAAAAACACGGTGCGCGTGCCGTCCTCGTGGACGTCGCTGGTCGTCACGTAGCGCACGATCAGGGTCTTGCCGCGCTCCAGATCGATGTTGATCTCCTGGCCGGACTGCATGCCGAAGAAGAAGACGGAAGTCGGGAGCGTGCTCATCTCCCCGAAGGTCGCGCGATCCGCGGCGTAATCGACGAAAACCTTCGGATACATGAGGTAGGAGGCGAGTTCGAAGTCCGAAATCGACCGGCCGACGCGGTGCTCCGCTTCGGCGCGCTCGGCATCGAGGTCGGCGGGAGGCAGCAGTTCTCCGGGACGCACGATCAGCGGCGGCTTTCCGCCGAGCACCTTGTTCTGCAGGGCGGCGGGAAACCCGCCGACCGGCTGACCAAGGTCGCCGTGAAACAGTTGCACGACGGATTCGGGAAAGGCGATCTCGGTGTTCGGATCGAGAACCGCCGCCGGAGTGAGTCCGCTCGTGACCATCATGATGGCCATGTCGCCCACGACCTTCGAGGTCGGCGTGACCTTGATGATGTCGCCGAACATCTCGTTGACCTGGGCGTACGCAGCGGCGACCTCCGGCCAGCGGTGATCGTCGATACCGAGCGAACGCGCCTGCTCCCTCAGGTTCGTGTATTGGCCACCCGGCATCCCGTGTACATACACCTCCGATGCGCCGGAGCGGATCTCGCTTTCGAACGACACATAGCCGTGGCGCACCTGCTCCCAGTAGCTCGAAATGATTCGCAGTTTGTCGGGATCCAGGCCCGAATCGCGCGCACCGAAACGCAGGGCTTCGACGATCGAACCGAGATTCGGCTGCGAGGTGAGCCCGGAGAGCGCGTCGATCGCGCCATCGACGGCGTCCGCGCCGGCGTCGATGGCCGCGAGCACGCTGGCGGCCGCGATCCCGCTCGTGTCGTGCGTGTGAAAATGAACGGGCAGGCCGATCTCCTCCTTGAGCGCCCTGACCAGCACGGCCGCGGCGTGCGGTTGACAGAGGCCGGCCATGTCCTTGATCCCGAGGACATGCGCACCCATGGCCTTCAACTCCCGCGCGATTCCGAGGTAATAGCGCAGGTCGTACTTCGTCTCGCGCGGGTTCGACAGGTTGCCGGTGTAGCAGATCGCCGCCTCGCAAAGCCGGTCCGTGCGCCGCACGGCATCGATCGCGACTTGCATGTTCGGCACCCAATTGAGGCAGTCGAAGACTCGAAACACGTCGATGCCGGCCTTCGCCGCCTGCTCGACGAAGTAGCGTACGACGTTGTCGGGATAATTCGTGTACCCGACCGCGTTCGCCGAGCGCAGCAGCATCTGCAACAACAGGTTGGGCATGTGGGCGCGAAATTCGGTCAGTCGCGTCCAGGGATCCTCGCGCAGGAACCGCATCGCGACGTCGAAGGTCGCACCACCCCAACATTCCACCGAGAACAGATCCGGCAGCAGGCTGGCATAGTAGGGGGCGACGGCGGCCATGTCATGGGTTCGAAAGCGCGTCGCGAGCAGTGATTGATGCGCGTCGCGCATGCTCGTATCGGTCAGCAGAACGCGCTTCTCCCCGAGCATCCAGGCGGCAAACCGATCGGGTCCGAGCTCGTCGAGCTTCTGCTTGGCTCCGGGCCGTGGCGGCGGAAGCTCCACGCGCGGCAGTCGCGGGAACACCGGCTGGTCGGGTTTGCGCCGCCCGCGCACCTCCGGGTTGCCATTGACGATGACGTCGCCGATGAAACTGAGCAGGCGGGTCGCCCGATCCCGCTTGCGCGGGGTGCGGAACAATTCCGGGGTGTCGTCGATGAACTTCGTCGTGTAGTCGGCCGCGGCGAAGCGCGGATGCGTGATCAACTGGTCGAGGAAACGCAGATTCGTCACCACGCCGCGTATGCGAAACTCCCAGAGCGCGCGGTGCATGCGGGCGATCGTTTCCTCGGGGGTCGGCGACCAGGTCGTGACCTTGACGAGCAGCGAATCGTAAAAGCGGGTGATGATCGCGCCCGCGTACGCGGTGCCCGCGTCGAGGCGCACCCCGAATCCGGCCGGGCTGCGGTAGGCGGTGATGCGGCCGTAGTCGGGAACGAAATTATTCTCCGAGTCCTCGGTGGTGACGCGGCATTGCAAGGCATGCGCGCCCACGCGGATGTCGGCTTGCGCCGGCACTCCGCTCTCCGGGGTCCCGATGCGCGCGCCCGCGGCGATGCGAATCTGCGCCTTGACGATGTCGATGCCGGTGACGCACTCGGTGACCGTGTGCTCCACCTGGATGCGCGGATTCACCTCGATGAAATAGAACTTGCCGGTGTCGGCGTCCTGCAGGAACTCCACCGTGCCGGCCGCCCGATAACCCACGGCGCGGCCGATCTTGAGCGCCGCCTCGCACAGCGCCGCCCGTTCTTCGTCGGTCAGAAACGCCGCCGGCGCCCGCTCGACGACCTTTTGATTGCGGCGCTGGACGCTGCAGTCGCGCTCGAACAGGTGCACGAGATTGCCGTGCGTGTCGCCGATGATCTGCACCTCGACGTGACGCGCGCGGCGGACGAGTTTCTCCAGATAGACCTCGTCCTTGCCGAAGGCGGACTTGGCCTCGCGACGGGCGGCGCCGACCGCCTCGATCAGTTCGGCCGCGCTCTCGACGACGCGCATGCCCCGGCCGCCGCCGCCCCAGCTCGCCTTGAGCATCACGGGGAAGCCGACCTCGCTAGCCAGTTGCAGAATCGTGGCCTCGTCCTGCGGCAAGGGCGGCGTCGCAGGCATCACCGGAACCCCGGCGCTGACCGCGAGGTTGCGGGCGGCAACCTTGTTGCCGAGCTGACGCATGGTCTCGGGCAACGGCCCGATGAAAACGATGTCCGCCGCGGCGCAAGCCTCGGCGAACTCCGGACTCTCGGAGAGGAATCCGTAGCCTGGATGGATGGCGTCGACACGCGCCTCGCGCGCGATGCGCACGATGCCCGCTATGTCCAGATACGCATCGATCGGGCCCTTGCCCTCGCCCACGAGGTAGCTTTCGTCGGCCTTCGTACGATGCAGTGAAAACCGGTCCTCCCGCGAGTGTATCGCCACCGTGCGTATCCCGAGCTCGGCCGCCGCGCGCATCACGCGGATGGCGATTTCGCCGCGGTTTGCGATCAGCAGGCTGCGGATGGCGCCGCTCTCGGTGAATGGGTTCATGACCGAATGATGATAGCCTTGACGGCGATCACCGACCAGGGAAATAAGGAGCGAAGATGTTCGGCATTGCAATCCACGGTGGCGCGGGCACCCTGCCTCGCGCGGACATGACACCGCAGCTCGAGCAGCGCTATCGCGACGGTCTCGCCGCGGCGATCGAGCTCGGTGCGACGCTGCTCGCCGCGGGAGGTTCCAGCCTGGACGCGGTCACGCGTGCGGTTGCCTCTCTCGAGGACAATCCTTGTTTCAATGCGGGTCGGGGCGCGGTGTTCACGCTCGACGGACGCAACGAGTTGGATGCGGCCATCATGGACGGAGCCTCGCTCGCCGCGGGCGCGGTCTGCGGGGTGGGCCACGTCAAGAATCCGGTCGAACTGGCCCGCGCGGTCATGGAGCACTCGGATCACGTGATGCTCGCGGGGGCGGGCGCCGAGGACTTCGCGCTCGCCCGAGGCTTCACGTTGATGCCGCGCAGCTACTTCCACACGCCGGAGCGTTGGCGGCAGCTCGAACGCATACGTGGCGGCGAGGCGGGCCTCTCCGCGCTGACGATCTCCCACGTGGGCACCGTCGGGGCCGTGGCGCGCGATCTGCACGGCAATCTCGCGGCGGCGACCTCCACAGGCGGCATGACGGGCAAGCGCTACAACCGGATCGGTGACACGCCGATCATCGGCGCCGGAACCTACGCGGACAACCGGTCCTGTGCGGTGTCCGCGACGGGACATGGGGAGATCTTCATTCGCAACGCGGTCGCCCACGACATCAGCGCCCGCATGCGTTACGCCGGACAGTCCTTGGCCGAGGCGGTGCGTACCGTGGTGATCGACGAGTTGCCGAAGATGGGCGGCGAAGGCGGCGTCATCGCGATAGACCGGGACGGCGGGATCTCGCTCGAGTTCAATTCCGAGGGGATGTTCCGCGCCAGTCAGCGGGCGGGGGCGGCGGCGCAGATCGCGATCTACCGCTGATCGTCCGCCGAGAACGGCGTCGCCGCGTCGGTCTCGTCGGCATGTTCAGGCGGTGCTGTGCCCGCGCCGCTTCTCGAAGCGCCCCGTCGTCATCGATTGGTATTCGGCCTCCATGACGACGACGCGATTGCGTCCCTGTTCCTTCGCGGTGTACAGCGCCTCGTCCGCGAGTTGAATCAATCCCTCGGGAGTGCGGCTCGCGGACGGTTTGATGAAGCCGGCCCCGACGCTGACCGTGAGTCTCGAGGCGACCACCGAGGCGTCGTGGGGTATGTTCAATTCGGCAATGGAACGTTGGATGCGCGTCAGCACCTCGGCCACGTAATCACGGCTCGCCTCGTACAGCACGACCGCGAACTCCTCGCCTCCATAGCGAGCGACGAAATCGAGGGGGCGGCGGGCGCACTTGGTCAGTGACCTTGCGACGGCGCGCAGGCATTCGTCGCCGGCCTGATGGCCGTAGCGATCGTTGTAGTTCTTGAAGCAATCGATATCCACCAGCAACACCGCGATTTGCTGCTGCTCGCGGACGCCCTGTTGCCAGACGCGGATGATGTGCTGGTCGAACATGCGTCGGTTCTGGATGCCGGTGAGCCCGTCGCGGGCGACCATTTCGCGCAACAGCCCCGCCTCGAGGAAGCGCAGGCGGTTCGTCCTCTCGTGCAGGTAGACGACGGAGGCGCCGATGACGTTCGCCGCGACCAGGACCAGGGCACCGTAGCTGAATTCCGGCGTGTCGAGATGCAGGACCGCCTCGGCGCCGAGGTAGACGAACAGCACGATCGCGTTCGCAATCAGCGCGCGATAAAACAGAAGTCCGGCGAGCAGATAGGTGTAGGTCGTCGCGAGCACGACCCCCGGCAGCAGAAACTTGATGCCGCCGGCCGATGCGATGAGAGGAATCGCCAGCTGGGCGAGCCCGTAGATCGTCGCCAGAATCGCCGCCGCCGGCTGGTAAATGCTGTGACGCCGCGCAGAGAAGCTCGCGGCGATCATGGCAAGCAGCGTGGGCACGATGACCAGAATGTGCAGCAGACCGGGGATACGGTCGAGTTTCGGCCCGAGAACCATCATTTCCATCCCGGAGAAGGCGATGGCCAGGGTGATCGCAACGCAAAGGTTGAGCCGAATCGAGGGCAGCTTCTCCTCGAGATGAGCGCGTCGGAACTCGGCTTCGAGATCCGCGGTGAAATTCAGCCAGGGGATCCCGTCCTTGAGCTGCCGCGCATGCGGCAGATCCGGCAAATCGTCGACAAGATGCCCGTGCGTCGAATACATGGCCGGCACGGTACCGAGGTCGGGTGATCGACTCTAGGACCTGGGACACGTTTGCCGACTCGCCGAACTCAGCCTGGCCGCCGGATGCGGTGGCTGCGGCGGTGGCCTGGATTATGTCAAGTGTTTGGCTCCGCGCGCAGGTATTGCGCGAGGTACTGGTCGAAATCGAGGGTATCGGCGGACTCGATACGGCGTTGCGCTTCGTGAGACTCCGTCGCCGCGGCGGCAAACTCACCGAGCCGGCGCTCATTCGGGGGATAGAGTCCGAGAAAATAATCTTTGTGCAGATTCGACATGCGCAGTGCGAGTTGGAAGAAAGACTCACCGGTCTGGCGCATCTCGGCAAGCAGCCGCGCCGACGGAGTTCTTTCGACGTCGTCGAGCTTGGCACGTTGTTGTTCGAGCGCGGCGGTGTAGGGTCGTTGCGGCTCGTCGTGATCGAGCAGCTCGCAGATGCCCTGCATCGAATCGAGCAGCTCCGCTGCCCAGGCCTGCATCGGCGCCCGCCGCCCGTCACGGTTCAGCATCAGACCCGGTTCGCGCCCCGACATCGCCACGGTGAGGTGATTGGCGTCCAAATCGTCCTGCTCGCCGCGGCCGATCGGCTCGCTCGTGCGCAGCAGACACAACGCGAGAAACGCCTCCAGGAACCGCAGTTTGTTCTGATTGACGCCGACCGGATCGAAGGCGCTCACGTCCAGCGCCCGCACCTCGACATACTCGACGCCGGCGCGTCGCAGGGCGTGCGTCGGCCGCTCGCCCGACCGGGCGACGCGTTTGGGCCGGATGAAGCTGTAATATTCGTTCTCGATCTGCAGGATGTTCGCGTTCAGCTGACGATATTCTCCGTCCACCTTGACGCCGATCTGCTCGTAGGGTGGATACGGTGTTCCGGTTGCGCGGGAAAGATCGCG
>Ga0116230_10005702_pt1 | contig 12219 bp, 6 predicted proteins | sample S1TSphfallax_3_FD_88678 | JGI IMG/M metagenome (GOLD analysis project Ga0116230, IMG submission 88678) | Host-associated microbial communities from peat moss isolated from Minnesota, USA - S1T2_Fd - Sphagnum fallax MG | ecosystem: Host-associated > Plants > Peat moss > Unclassified | place: USA...
CTTCATCTTAAGTTACTATAGAAAAGTGTTCAAAATTGAGGATTTGTTCCTCTTCAAGTTGTTCACATATTAAGTGGAATTTGTGTTAGGCATTTTGTTATCATCCTTTTGCACACATGATGAAGAATTCATGTGTTATAATGAGTCTTCTATAATGTACTAAATTGTCCCCCAAAATTATACAAAACTAGATGATGTAGTAACTCTTGTATATACGCAAAACCCTATGAGCTAGAGTTAGACTTTTCTCCTCCAATGGTAGCATTCATATTATTGTGCATTCAAAAAAAAATTCCATAGATTGATCCTAGAATCATGCAAAAGTCACCTTATCAAATTAGTCTAATAAATTAATTTTTACAAAATATTTCCTCCTCTCAGACATCCTTTGTCTAGGTAAAATTGGCTTTTCATGGGCACCATTGTCAGGGATAGATGCTGAACACCAAATAGAAACCAAACTTGTTGAATCTACCTATGCATCATTAAACACAAACACAATGATGCAATCAAGTTGCAAACAATATTCCAACACATAATGAAATGTATCCAAAAGACCCATATGTAGGATGTAGGAAAAGTACTTATTGACATAGTCTGTTCATCAAGTTGGTGTTGATCTTTTGCACCCAACAACTTGTAACCCATATTGATGCACCACTAATTATCCAAATGTTTTCCACATGATAACTTTGCACAAGTATCAAACAATTGCACATGAACTGCAATGCACCATGGGTGGTACACATAATCGTAGGGCACCACTACAAATTCATGGTTGGCATAGTAATTGTTACAAATTGGGCATGGGTCAAAACTTACTATCAAAGTACTAAACTCTAATGTCCTTGTTGTGGGGTGCTTTGTTGGTATAGGATTCAAGATGATTGGGTCACCTCTAGTGCAACCATTAGTCAAAAATTCCTTCAAGTGTAATTGATACTTTTTAGCCTCCTCTAGACTCATAGTTAGCAATAGAATTTGGGATGAAACTTGGATAATAGTGTTGTAGCTTCTTTTTCTTCATTGGCGAGTAGCTTTGCTTTTGTGACAATCCATGTGGTCACTCAAAGCATGCTATCGCCTTCTAATACTAAGCCTTTTGGAACCATAATTTTGTCCATTCCATGCACTTCTTTAAACCCTGCAATTTGCGTAATTTTTGAGCTTGTTTTGTTTCACACATTTGTTAGTGCATTCTCTACTAACTAGAAGACAACATATTTTACAAGTCTTCCTTGCACAACTCAACATTCTTGGACTATAACTTGATTGAAGATGACAATTTAGCTTTTTCATTCTTCAAGTCACTGAGTTTTGCCTTGATAGTAGCCACTTTCTAGGTTGAGCAACAAGGACTTGCTTGACATGTATTTATTCAAAAGCCATTGGAATTTTGAATACACCAAAACTTGCAACAACTTTGCTGCTACATTTGCAGATGCCATGACCTCTGCCACTGGTGACTGTTTTTCCAATATTTTAACATTGTCAGTAGTTTATTTTTTGTGCCCTTTTCCTCCCATGCCTTATGCTTGGGAGCCATGACAAACCCAATTCACCTTACATTCATTCTTCTTTGCTAAAATTCCTTTAACAAACTAAAGAAAAATTGAACCATTTGTGATTTCTACTTTTTGATAAACAAGTGGCTAGAGCTTTTGGATTCTAGTAACCAAATCTGGTTCAATGCAATTGTTCACCTTGAACCCATTCCTTGATTTTTTTATCCCCACAAGCACTCCAAGTTTGCAATAAAAACTTGTTCATTAGTAAGCTCCTTCTTGATATCCAATCTTCCAGCATGAAGCCTAATTTTCTTGTTGAACCACTCAATGATGCCTTCAACTAACTCATGTACCACGTTTTTAAACTTGCAACCAAAAGTGTAAATTTACTTGTAGACTACACAAATTATGTTCAAAGTTCAAATGTGTAATGAAATCCAACAAGAATCTGGGTTTTCAAAGAAAGAAAAAGCAATTGGTGCAAACAACTTGAAGTTTAGATAGAAAGATAATTTATGGGTAAACAAGCATATGCAAAAAGAAAGAGATGATAACCCTAAATCATATACATAATTAGTGGCAAATTGAAAGAAAAAACATGCATGCTAGTAAATGTTGTCCTCCATTAACATGCCTGATTACATGTAGTTGTAGATTAATGGTGGGTATAATTACCTTAATAATCAAGCAATGATCGAACAATAATGTCACTTGCATTACAAACCCAACAGTTTCATCACATGTTTCTTTGGGCTAGTGCTTATGTCTCCTGTTGGTACCTAACATCTACATTTAAATGAAACCTACAAGAATCTACTTGGGTGCCTTAAATATAAAGTTGGAAACAACAACACATGGGCCTTGCCACCAAAGTACAATACTTTATAATAGATGTATATTAATGCAAATATATTTGGATGTGTGAATAGAGTAGTCACCACATGGTTAAAACCAACTCTAAAAGCTAGATCATATATGGATAATATGTAAACATATCATCTAGATACACATGTGTCGTATATGGATACATGTATCACAATTTACATGGGTCAGTGTATATATACAATGTAACATATACCATATGGATAATTTACATATATGACATCAAAATATGATGGGTATTTGAATGCGTCTTCTTGGATCCATATATTGACCTAGAGATTTATCTAGACATAAATCGTCATAAAATTAAAGCCCAATAAATCACTCAGAAAAATGAAACAAATGAGGTTGTGAATCAATTTCACATAACTTGGTCCAAAATCACCAAGTCAACAATCTTTTCTTGACAATTACCCTCCAAATAAAAATCTATTTCAAGAATTTTAGGAATCTCTCCAAAAAACACAATAAGCTTTAGTTTTATTTTTTCCCTTTATGCCTAAGCCCAAATTTCTTCTATATAAGATCATTGGCAACTTACATTGGAAGTAAATGATTGGAACCATCTTTCAAATCTCTAATGTAATTAAATAGTAGCCACATCCATAAATCCAAGGATCACAATTTTACTAGTTGATTAAAAGCTAAATCATGACCAACCAATAGGATATATATGACTTATTATATAGTTTATCATGAGTAATTACTACACACAACAATATTCATTCAATTATAATCTAGCTCATACAAATTCCAATTATATTACATCTTTAAGAGCATGGTTAAATTTGAAGAAATATTGCAACTTTTGAATTTAACATTTGTTTTAAGGATTATCAATCCTAAGTTGAGTCTTTATGTTAAAATCCATAGTCCTAAAACATTGCTTACCCCTTGTATAATGCAATTGGGTCCTAAGCTTATAGTCCTTCTCCAAGTCCCTTCATGTCCTTTTTACCTTGTCCTTGAATTTGGCAAGTTATAAGGGCTATTAGTCATGAACTTAATCCTTTTGTTAACACAAATCAAATGATTAGAATAGTAAAACTTTTATTTACCTTAGCTCCCAATTTGCAACATCGATCCATAGCTAAGTAGTTTCATTAGTAGAAACCGCCCCCCCCCTTTTCCAACTACATTTTCAATTATTGTTCAACTATAAACAAAGTCAGAAACTACACATATAGTTGTAATGTATTTTTTGCAATTGCTAACCAATAATGTCAAAAAGTACAAGTCTAGAGTGAAATTATAATTAAAAGTGTATGTCACGTGTCAACACCACAACAATAGCCACTACATGCCATTACTTGTGAACTTAATTGAAATTACCAATATAGTCAAGGGATGTTGTCAATTACATCCAACTAATGGATGAACTTCATCTTCTAATTAAGCATGACATCAGCCAGAAATATAGTTACAATTTCAACTAAGTTATAATTTCAACTAGGTTACAACTATGTAAGTTGAACATTTTGATTATGTTACAACTATGTAAATCGAACATTTGGCCAATGGTTTGGTGACACGTGGCATGCACACAAATTTTGGGGTCAACAAATAATCAAATGACACATGGCACATACACATCAATAGTTTAGGCCACATGGTGCCTAAGCATAGGTTAGGTCTAAATCTAGGCAGCTAGGTTAAACCTAGACATAAGCCATTTAATTTAAGCTTAAATTAGGGCTAGATCTAGGCACCTATGTTAGGCCTAGACCTAAACCACATAGCGATTTATAAATGCAATGCTATTTCATTTGGTTTAACCTTTAGGGTTGAACCTTTTTGATTGATTCATCCCAAATGACTATTAGATTTTCATGTTTATTGTGTTTTCCAACAATCCTAATGTATTCCTTTATATAGTTTAGATTCATGGAATGGAAACCAAACAATATGGGATAAAGATTTTAGTTGTGACACACCTATCACCGAACATTTAACAATATTTGATCATTATAACTTTCTTGTCCATGGTCTGTTCCTTTTAAAACTCAAAACAATTTTGTAGTCCTCTCCCTGGCATATCCAAATTTGTAAATAATGCTACAATCTCATGGAAAATGAACAAGATATGCCTTTTCAAAGTGAAGGGGGTTGTGCTTTGGATTTTTTCATAAATGTTTAGTATGATTTTGAACCTTAAGCTCTTCAACTATTATTCTTTTTACTTTTCATTTTAAACAAGTTTTATAGATTTTGAAATAATGCTTTGTAACCTTTGAAATCTTTCAAAATGAATGAGAAATGAACAAGATATAGTTGGAAATAAGGGGGTCTAGAAACAAAATTTGAAACAAAATATCACTCTTTTTCTTCCTACGTTTTCTGCTTTGTTCCTCTTTTTTTGAGGTTCAAAAAACATTTGTAGCTCCCTGTTTTGCGCTTCCAATGACATAAAAAATGTTCAATTTGGTGTTGAAATGAGGGAAAACTTGAAAATCTTCGGTGATAGAGTTACCATTTGCTATTTACCCTAGTTGTAACCTAGTTGCAACCTAATTACAGCTCAAGTAGTTGTAATCTAGTTGTACAAGCTAGTCTAAGCTTAGTTAGACCTAGACCTAAACTAATAATCTACTTAGCTTAGGTCTAGCTACTTACCTTATTTACTTATAGTAATTATTCATCAACTATTTTTAACTATATAGTTATATAATAAAACAATTAAACATATTATCATCATTTATAAATAATATGGCGATTAGTTTTTTAAAATCAGCAATTAATTGTATTTATCTATTAATTAATTAATTAATTATCACTGCATTTTTTAAAATTCGAAATTCATTATAAATTCTTATTAACATTTCATAAATCAAAGAATTAACTCAAATATAAATATTCAATAATAAATTTTAGATGATATTTTAATTATAGTTATTATTATAATGTCGTGATAATTAATAATTGACAACAATTACAACAACATTAATAATAATATTGTAGTTAGTAATTAGGTTAGGTTAATTATTTATTTATTTTTATTCATATTTTTATCTAACTTGTTGGAATTATTAAATGACCTAGTATAGTAAATATTAAATATAATTTTTTAATAGTATAGTAGTGTTAAATAACAATAATTTCTGAAATTATATGATAATTTATCAAGTATCTTTACGAATTATTCTTAAAATTATTATAATTTAATCGTAAATAAATAAATAGAGAATTTTAATAAACAATAAATTTATTCCAACTAATGTCAAAAACTAAAATAAAAACTAAAATTCTAAAAAATATTAATTATGCATCATTACATGAAATGTTGTAAACTAAAATTGAATCTACATGGAAATAATACACATGTATTGAACATACCCATTATTAAGTTGACTTATATTTCAGAATTTCTTTAAAATTTATTTTCAAATTAAAGTGTAGTATTTATATGCACAAAAGAATTCATCATACATGTTATCATTCATGTATACAAAAAACTTTATATGTGCTTTAATAATTAATGAATTTTTATTGTAATTTAAAATATATATTAAGACTTCATATGTATAAAAATGAATAAACATTAAACTTCCACAAAAATTATGAATTGTGTATCATTATTTGATTTGTTGTAAACTAACATTTGATTTACAAAGAAATAATAAATTACATATATTGAATTTACATTATTACAAACTCATATTTCAAAATTTTCTTAAATTTTATTTTGAAATTAAAATTTAATATTTAGATGCACAAATTTTTTTTGCATCACACATAAGCATTCATTTGCACAAATAGAATTTACATGTAATTTAATGTTTAATGAATTTTTATTGCAATTTAAAGCAAATATTGAAATATCATGTTTATAAAGATTAACAAACATTAGAGTTCTGTAGAAAATATTAATTATATATCATTATTTGATATGTTGTAAACTAAAATCCAATTTACATATAAATAATAATTAGGTGTATTCAACATGCACATTATTACAAATTTATATTTTATAATTTCCTTCAATCAAATTTTATTATTTTTGTGTACAAAAAATATTTGCATCATACATAACCATTCATTTTATACAAAGATAATTTACACCTAATTTAATCTATTAATGAAGATAGATAGTTTGTTTTGTTTTATTCTATCATGTTGAAATTTCCCAAAAACAATTACTTCATATAATGCTATTGATATCTTTGGAAACCTAGCAATGAATAAGGGTGCGCTAACTTGGGTTGAAATTTTTTGGAGCTACAATGCAAAGGTTATTGATTATTGAACCAATTTTTTAATAAACATTAATTAATTCATAAATAGAAATTGTAATTGAATCCAAAGGTGTACTTGGTGTTGTTGGAAAGTAATCATTAAATTAGATTTAATGAAATTAATTTCATGATTTTCATATTTAAGGTGTGGAAGGTATTGAGTTTTGAATGAATTTTTTTGTTGAAAATTTAAACAAATTATAGCAATTGGGTTAAGAAAGGAAAATGAGTTGAGTGTGTTCACACTTGGGGCCAACAACACATGTTACCTTATTTATCCATGAAGGAAGGTAATTTTTTTTGTTTTGTCATAATGATATTTCCCAAACCACGGTGTTTTAGGTTATGCTATGGAGCTTATCATCAAAAAGTTCTCAATGAATAGGGGTGCAATGACTTGGTTTGGAGCTATAGTGTGGAATCTATTGATTATTGAACCATTTTTTCATTGATTTTTTTGAAAAACCGAGATTGAAAACTATATTGGAATTTGGGGGTGTTATTGGTGTTGTTGGAAAGCCCTCACCAAGTTTGATTTAATAAAGTTGATTTCATAATTTTGAGACCTAAAATGTGAACAATATTATTGAATTTTTGGTGGGTACGTATTATTGTTGGAAATTCAAAAAAATTGCAAAAAGGGGTTTGGAAGGAAAATTCAATTGAATGCATTCAAACTTGGGCCAATGACATAAGGTACATTAGTGTTTAATAAATTTTTATCATAATTTTAAACAAATATTAAAATATCATGTGTATAAAAGCTAATAAACATCATAATTGCACAATATTATTAATTATGTATCATTACTTGATATGTTGTAATGATCTACATAGAAATAATAAGTTATATGTGTATTGGACATAAACATTAGTACTAACATATTTTTATAATTTTTTATAATTTTATTTTGAAATTAAAGTTTAATATTTATATGCACAAAAAAAACCATTCTTTTATACACATAAATTTACATTTAATCGAATGTTATCATAATTTAAAATAATATTACAATCTTTTATGTATAAAATTAAAGTTGCCTATTAGTTGTTTAATCTGGTTGAAAGAAATAGTTGCAAACAAGATTGCATTTCATCCATCCTTTAGTACATTTTATCATCCATACATTTTATCATGTAAAATAGTTGAACACTAGTTAATGTCTTGACTTTGTGCCAACTAAAGAACCTTAGATGCCAAGAATATTTTAATTGACCCCTTAATTAAAACATGCTTCACATTGTTTATCAACATAGTTGGAAGTTCAACTTAGAAAAATTGTGCATGCTAGGAATATTCGATAAATGACCATGCAATTGAGAAATGCATTCAACTATATACCAATATAGTAAATGAATCAACTTAAGTGGTAATTGCCATAATTTTATTTTAAAATTAAAAAAATCCAGTTGAAAAATAGTTGCAAATGTCATGTAGTTGAAAACTTTTGGTTAAAAAAGGGGGGTTTTCTACTAGTGTTTTGCACATATGTTTTCAAATAACAAAATCCAAAGTAAGTAATACATGTTTACAAATTCAAATTGGTAAAAGTTTTTTTCAAGTATGAATTTAAAATACAGGAAACATAGTTTCATTACTGCCAGTTCATAGACCACACAAATATTAATTCATTTGTAGGATTCAAGAAGGCCCCTTTTGATTCTCTGCTTGAAAATTGACCAAATGTCATTGCACTTCTGCCCAACACTGTAATCACCACATAATTTATTTGCAAAGACAACTAATCAGCAAATCAATTTGATACGCACCCAAATTACCTCCCTAATTAGAATATAATGTCAGAAATCATTTGAAAAACACCTAAGAAATAAAGTCTGGAACAAATAGGTTAGAATAAAAAAACAAATGAGGTTGTGAGTCAATTTGCATAACTTGGTCCAAAATGAACAAGTGAACAATCGTCTCTTGCCAATTACCCTCCACATTGAGAAAATCCATAAAATTCAACAAAAAAATGCATCGACAACTTTGAAAATTCTGAAAAAATAAACTTAAGTTAGACAAAACTATTCCAAATACATGAAAATTTACCCTCTTCATCTCTCATGTGGCACATAAGTTTTAAAATTCTAGACTAATAAAGTGTGCCAATACAAGGTGTTCTATTTTGAACTATGAACAAATAAGTATTTCTACATTTGGTACATCAAATTAACATCTCAAAAACCAAACAAATGTGTGGCCTATATCAATAATCAAAGTTTTCATCATGTTTGAATTAGGTTAAGCTTTTAGTTAATTAATTCCAAAAAGAATGATTGTTTGAACAGAAAAAAAAATTCATATACCAAAGATGTGAAAATGTTTTTTTAGGGTAAAGCAAAATGCCATCTCCATTAAGTAATAACAAAGGATGAATATATTTCACATGTACCTGGATTCATATCCCCACTTTCATGGGTATTGTTTTGACCATAACTATTCATTTCTATCCCTGCCACTTTTGACCAATTTGAGGCAATTTGAGCCACCATGCTTGCCAAGCCCTCTGTTATATTGTGCAGTCATGCCCCTGTGTAGAACTCCAAATGGCTGCAAATTGGAATCCCGCATTGTAAGATAATGAGCCATTGATTGCCTATTTGAAAGCAAAAAAGATTAGACCATGCCTAAAACAAATTTCAATGACCAATTTCAGTTGCCATGGATCTTAATTCAGACCAATATGGCAATCAAAATCCAACATCAAATTTCCTCAAAACTCAAAAATAGCAAGTCATTGACATTTCTGAAACTACTACCATCACCAATCTTAAATTGAGTCTTTATGTTAAAATGCATATTCCTGAAAACTTGCTTACCCCTTGTATAATGCAATCAAGTCTTGAACTGATAGTCCTTGTCCAAGTCACTTCATGTCCTCTCAAACTCCTTGTTCCTAAATTTAGCATGCTTTAAGGGCCATTAGTCCTTAATTGAATCCTTCTGTCAAACTTCATAGTCTTTAATCCTTTTTTACCCTCCATAAAATGCAATCAAGTCTTGAACTAATGTCCTTTTAGGTTCTCCTTATTTAAGAGTTTAACATGTTTAAGGGTTACTACCAGTTCTAAATTTAGTCCTTATGAAATTTGTTAATCCTTAATCCTTGTTCACCCCTTGTCTAATGCAATTAGGTCCTTAGTTGACAGTCCTTGTCCTTTAGTACTTAATGTCCTTTTAGACTTCTTATTCATGAGTTTGGCACACTTTAAGGGTAACTACTAGTCCTGAATACAATCCTTATGTGAAAATTCATAGTCCTTACTCCTTGTTTACACCTTGATTATGTAGTCAAGTCCTAAATTAATAGTTGATGTTCTTTAGGTCTTGTCCTTTTAAACTCCTTATTCTTAGAAATCTAAATAAACTTAAGAACCTATAAAATTGACTACAAAGTACTCCAATTATTTTCCCTTCTATCTGGGTGTAGAAAATCTATTGTAAATGACCCCAAAAAAAGTTATTAGAACACACCTACATAGCCACAGTAGACATGAATCACAAAAAACATGTGATTGATGATCAGCTTCTGGAACTATTCATACATCCATGTTCCAGTAGATTTGAACTCTAACCATTTTAGAACCATGCCAAAAGTAAATCGACCACACATAGGTGAAATCCATCCAATAGCCACTTTCAATTATCAATCGGATCTATAGTAATTTATAAACTTATGTATTAACCACTGCTGACTATTTTGTCAATTAAAACATAATGACATGAATAAAAAATGGTGGTGAATTTGCACAATTTGGTATCTGAAGTACTTGAATTGAACATCTACAATGGCCATGGAATTCAAATCTAAAAGGAAATCTAATTTTCAAAGTTTTAGTCAGAGTGGGCAAACATGGGGAAAACATATACAGGTTAGAAGTAAAATGTATGGGAATTTGATTTCAAAGACAAAATCACTTTTCACATACCTGCCAAATTAACTTCACATGCGCTTTCCATCTTCGTCATAATCTGCACATTCATCACAATAATGTCTGGTCAATTTTCAACCTATACATATACCTAGTTAGAACCAAATGAAGTTGCTTCAATTAAATTGGTACTCCTTAAAGAGTTTCACCGTTGGTATATTCTCCACTACCAGCTTAGTTTCTAATGACACCTTTACACTATAGTTCACTCTTAGAGTCCAAATTATAGAGTAGTCCCCATGATGCATTAGTGAATATAAGTGAGATTTGGAAGGTCATTATTTCATAAATATGTGCATGGTGCATGACATGACCCCGCATGGATGTGCTGTCATACATTTGGTGGTTTACTTCTAATTTATGGTTGGTGTTACAAAACAGATGAGGTTTGTCCCATTGAGAAGAATTGACAACTCATCCCAGTTTTGTAGATCTGATATTCATCCTAAGTGCATGATCATATGAGTTAAATTTTCTCATGCATATTGCTGTGATTTTGGTAGAGGTTTTAGAATGGTTTTCCTAATTATTGTGGGTATGTTTTTATGCTGTTGTATTGTGTTCAGACAACATCATTCCATTGTGCCTATTTGAAACATCACCCCATGTGAGTAATCTGCCTACCTTGACCTTCTCAATCACATGCATAGCTGTATATACTAGAGTATTCATGCCCTTGGGTGAAAAATTTCTCCCCCTTTTCACGCCTATGGACTTAAGTTATAAGTTAGCGATGCATTGTGTAATTGCAATGTTACCAAAAAATGGAGTATGACATATTTGAAAAATGTTAGAAATATGGAAAATACAACTTGTTTTTAAGGCATTGTGAGAAAAACATTGGAGGTCTAAGATAGGTATGTGATGTGTCAATCCCTGGATACTGATGTCACATGCTGCATCTGGGGACTGACACATCACGTTTTATAACCAACCTAGTACCTGTGAGATCAATGCTGAAAACAACTGAAAATGTAAAACCATTTGAACTTAACAAGCATGCATGTAACACAAACTAATGACTGATAAATTGCAATCTAGCAATAATTCATTGAAAGTTGGACAATTTCCTTATAACAGAGAGGCTAAGCTATTAACTGAGCTTATAGACTTGTGTAGAGATACTGAGACTAATTAGTGTTCTAGATCCTACAATATGAAAGAACCAAAGAGACATGTAACATATGCATAGCTGGAAGAAGCCAAAGAGACATGCATGCATGAATGCCCGGACAATCAATCTTTCAGCCCATAGATGTTGCTAGCTTGGCTATAATTGCTCTGCTATATACCAACCCTGGAATCACTGGTGAACTGAACTTCTAAAAGATATTCAATAGTACCTAGTTATTGGAGGTTAATGTAAGGTTTTTAAGGCTTAGGGTTAAAAAAGAAACATACGCCATTGGATGACTGGGTTTTCAACTCAGGCATCCCCATGGCTGTGCTTTCCTCCTCAATTGTCTTGCTTCTTATGATGTGTGTCATGATTTGCAAATGGGAAATTGTAAAATGGTGGTGCCAGTTAATGTTGCAGAATGCTTGATAAAGATCAGGTATTTATATCTATATACTTGATGGATACTCCAAAGATATTTCAGGTACTACAGTTCCCTTACAAGCTATAACCTTTTCTGAGCTTGGTCTACAATATCACAGGC
>Ga0116230_10005704_pt1 | contig 12217 bp, 8 predicted proteins | sample S1TSphfallax_3_FD_88678 | JGI IMG/M metagenome (GOLD analysis project Ga0116230, IMG submission 88678) | Host-associated microbial communities from peat moss isolated from Minnesota, USA - S1T2_Fd - Sphagnum fallax MG | ecosystem: Host-associated > Plants > Peat moss > Unclassified | place: USA...
ATATATAGCAAGAAGTCATTAAGGTGATCAGACCTTTCTTCTTGTTTTGAAAACATTTGATACACATAATGTTCACAACATGCTTGCCATCATGTTGGATCCTCGTTTCAAATCTTTACGAATTGTAAAAAATAATGTGGCCGTGGTGCAGCAATTTGTCTTGCTTTTCAATATGATGCGAAAGCAATGATTCCACTGCTAATGGCTTATTTTGGTTGATTAAATCCTATTTCTGAAGCATGTGCAATTGCTACTAATGTGCCCAATTTTTAGTTTGAAGAAAAAGAAGGTAATATGTTTAATGTTGGAACATCCATGGAGGAATCTTTCTGTGCTTTTGTTGTTGGAATTTTTTTATATTTAGGAGGTTATCTATCCTTGCACATATGCAGATCCTTTGTTTCGATGGTGGTGCAATGAAAACCAATTTCCAAATGTTGGTCTTTTAGCCAAGTAGATCTTTGGAATTCCAGGGTCCCAAATTGAAACTAAACATGTTTTTAGCATTGTTAGTGTGTTGATAGCCTTACGGTGTTGTCACCTACAAGTGGAAAATTTAGACTAGATAATCATAGCTGTAAAAAATTGGCCAAATGATCCACTATTGAATTGCACGCCTATTGTTGCTCTTAAGGATTATATGAAACTTGAAAGTCTTCTAGTTGAAAAAATTATGATTTAATCGAAGAGATTGATTTTTTTGAATAGCTAGAGGTTGATGGCAATTAAGTAAGTCAAATGGCTATCTTATTTTGTTGTTTTTTTAAAAACCATAACTTACACTTTGATTTTTTTTCATCATGGTGATTGAACCTTTATTTTGGTATTGGTTATATCCTTGCCCATTTTGACTGTTGATTCAAGTCCTCTAAAAGCACTTAAATCTTGGAATCAATAGGGCTCCAATTTGTTGATGTTGACTAAAATGGGGTTGGGATCAAACTTGTCTACAATCACCATAAATGTTGTATTGTTAAATAAACAATAGTAAATCATGTATGATCCAAACCAATGTTGTTTGAACTTGCATGTGTGTTCCTTTCATGCTTTTGGAAACCAAAACACATAGTCACCAAAGGAGAGATCTAGACTTGGTTTGATAATGATTATGTACTCACAATGCATGATTCCATTGTTGCTTGCCTAGGGTTTTTGTTACAAGTGTGTGGGATTCCTCCAACTTTTTTAACTCTGACAATCAAGTATTAAGTACCCATGTCATGGCGAAATCTTGAGATGTTGCAAAATTGGTCATAGGTAACAAGTATTCGGTGGGCATAAAAGCATGCAATCCATACACCAACTAAAAAAGAGTATGACCTGTGGTCACCTTGAAAGTTGTTTTGTAGGTGAACAAAATAGTCTGGAGATATTTGTCCCAATCCATGCGATTTTTGTTGACTAGCTTGGTCAATAGTAGCCTAATAACCTTATGGGTGGATTTTGCCCAACCATTTGCTTGAAGGTAGTAAGTTGTAGAGCTAATGTGTTGGAAAAAAAAGAAAGTGGTAACGATCTTGATGGCTTCATTGATAAAATGAGTACCTTGGTTGCTAACCAAAGTGAGAGGGCAACCAAACTTGGTGAGAATGAATTCATAAATGAGTTGAGCTATGATTATAGCTATGTTGGTTCTTAATGCTTTTGCCTCCACTCGCTTGGTTGTATAATTGGTAGCAACCAAAATGTATTTGTTGTCATGTGAGTGACTCATGGGCTTAATGGGGCTAATGAAATCCAAACCCCATTTCATGAATGGTTTAGCTAGGAACATGTTATCAATTTTGCCATTGGGGTGTGTAAAAGATTTTCAGTTCATTGACAAGCATCACAATATTGATAATGTTGTTGGGCATCCTTGTGAAGAATTGGCCACCAATACTTGGCATCTTGCACCTTCCAGGATGTGATGTCCGCCAAACAAGTCCCCCACCAACTCCTTTGTGCATTTCACCTAGGATGATCAAAATTTCATCCTCATGCATAGATTGGCGCAAAATGTGATCTTACCCTTGTTTGTATAACTTTCTATCAATGATGGTAAAGGGCAATGCATTCAAAATTAATTTCTTCCGCTAATTTGTGGAATATCCCTCTAGAAAATTTCCGATAAAAATGTATGTATGCATTTCCTATAGCCATTCCAGTTGAAATATAAACAATGATGCGTTAGTAGTTTTGTCAAGCACCCCTAGATTTTCAATAGCATCAAGAAGTCGCAAAAAAACATCTGCCATTAAATGAAAACACCCTATTTTGTACACCACTGAAAATTTGTATTCCAAAAATAACAATAGCCACCTAGTAATTCATCTTGACAGTTGAAGCTTTTTGACAAGGTACAACAATGCCATGTGGTTGACGTACAAAATAAACTTGTTTCCCAGTAGGTAGGTAGTGTCTGAATTTTTGCAAAACATAGACCATGGCAAGTGCTTCTTTTTTGGTGCTGGTGTAGTTTGTCTCTGCATTGTTTTAAAGTTCAAAAGCATATGCAATTAGCTTATCACATTTTTTGGTAGGATTTTGAGCCAACATAGCTCCGACTACTAGATTGGACGTGTGTGTGTGGACGTGAAACTCCATGTCCCATTTGGATGCAATTAAAATCAATGCATTTGAATACCTCTATTTTATGGCCTCCCACATTTTTAAACATTTGGCAATCCATGCAAACAATCTTTGTTTTGTGTAAGAGTTTCGTGATGGGGGCCATAATGAAGGCAAAATTCTTGATGAAACACCAATAGAGCTAGGCCATCCCATTGATAACCTATATGTTTTTAAGCATTTTCGATGTGGGCATATTTATGATTGCCGAGATTTTTTTGGAATAGGTATTTTTCCTACCATGGAGATGACATACCCAAGTATGACCCTTGAGTAAACCAAAAACATGCACTATTCCAGATTCAAATTAGTGTCGAATTCTCGGCATTTGTCAAAACACAATTTAAGTTTGGCAAGGTGCCTTTTGAGGTCAATGAATACACTGAATTCATCCATAAATTGTAGGTGATGAATCTTGTAGTTAATAGCTTGTCCAAATTTTACTTCACAACCACAATGTAGTTCAAATTCATTTAATACTGTGCTTGATGTGATGTAGGTATATTGGTATTAAGTTCAATTCAATGTTACGTTAAGTGTAGTGGAATACTTCTTAAATCCTTATACATCCATTGCAAAGACATCTTCGTATTCTTTCAACAATTGTTTTGTTACATTATGTTATAAAAGGGTCCAAATCGGCATTCAATTTCACCACTTGCGATTCGTTGTGAGTACCCAAATTTAGAGGGAAAATTTGGACTTCTTTTAATGGATTCCACTTTGCCATCTTCATGTCCTACACTTTGATTCGAATTGGCGTAGTGTCTATTGAAATTTTACCTAGTATGTGTGGAAAATAAAAAATTAGTATTGGTTTTGGTATCGATATCAATTTTGGCATCAATACTAGTTTTTGCATTGATTGCCATCGTTGTTAAGATTTCTAGCTCTGGTAAAGTAATGGTGTTGATTGCAAACAAATTTGTTTTGATTGCTAATAACATGTCTTCTTCTTCATCTATGACTCCATTTATAAAATCAAAATAAAACAAGACTTTTGGGTGTTTGGCGTTGTTATCCAAATGTTTTGTTACTGTTATGGTGCAATAATGCAATTACCTTCAATGCTTATGAGGTTATTTTCTCGTCATGTGTGACCTTGGCATCTTGTAACCATGGACGACCCAACAATATGGAATAATTGGCATCCAATATGTTGTTTTTCATCATTATGAAGGTGAAAATATACAAAATACCATGGATATGGATTTTTAGATCTTAAATTAACCCTACTAGTTTGATTAGGGTTTGGTATGCCACCCTAAGGGTGTAGGGTGTAGGTTTTAGGATAGTCAATCTTAATTTTTTCTTCAAATCCTTCATGATAATGTTAACACCTGATTCCCCATTGAACAAAACATCCTCCATTAGGTTTTTCCCCACATGCATCGAAATTATTGCCAATGAGGATCTATAGCAACTGACTTTACATTAGAAGGTGGAGCTTGAAAATGGGTTGGTTGGCTACTCGAAGATATTTAAAAAACCAAACAATGTTTTAAATTAGGGCCAAATGCATGAGTTGACCAAGGGTGAGAATATGTTTACTACTCAATAATTGTTAATCGATTTGCTAAATCACGTCTTGTTTTTTAGTAATTGTTCCATTGTCAACAAAATTGGTTCCAATTTTTGGTGGTCCATATGATTCCAATATTAGTGGTTGGCTCCCTAGGGCTATTTCCATTGTGGATTTCGGTGCTTGCATTTGTTGGATGACTAATTCGAAGGTCTTTTGCAATTGCTTTTCCTTTTCCCAATCTTCTGTAGTCTTGGTTTTTTAGGGTTCTTTCCCCCGCTGCAGCACCAGTCTTGGGATCTAGCTCTTCATTTCGATAACTAAGACCATGTTGATAATGGCCTCATCCTTTTTTGGTTCTGCATGGGAAACTTTGTTTTGGAACATCTCTTGTGTAACTAATTTATGTGGCCTCATCCTTTTTTGGTTCTGCATGGGAAACTTTGTTTTGGAACATCTCTTGTGTAGCTAATTTATGTGGGCAGTCATAGACCTTGTGTTCTACTGGATTGCATATGAAGTAATGATTTTTTATGTGTATGCAAGATGTTCTTTTTCATATTCTTTTGTTTCATTAGAAAAGCTCATCAATTCTAAAACAATCAATGTCTATTGGATGTTTTGTATTTTTGGATAAAAATAAATTTATTTTTATAAACATGGTTTCATAAATTCCTCAATCATGTAGTTGATTTTCCCTTGATCATGTTGTTCATGTAATAGCCTAATGTGCAAATGAAAATAAAAATTTAGCATGATTTGAAGCTAGAGGAAAATGCTCATATAGCAAAGCCAATGCATGACAAAGAGCTTGAATTACTAAATTCCAACCCCTTCAACTATACTTTTTTTTTTTTTGTTTAGAAATTGAATTGGAACTCCAAAATGTGAAAGCATGTTGTAAAATTCAAAGATTGTTGTCACAAATATTACTTTGTGAAACTTGTGTCTTTGTACTTCCACCAAGCCAATGTTGAAAGAGTTATTAATAAATTATACTCATAATAAGCTAGTCCAAAGTCCATTTTTTTTTTTCAAAAGAGACTAATTTTAAAAATTGAAACTAAATGATTAAAAAATATATTGGTTAGAAAATGATATTCATATGAATATATTAAAATGTGCAATTGTACTTCAAAAGCTATTCAAACAATTGTCAAACTTTATGAAATCATATAATAAATATGAGTTGATTGTACCAGTTTAGTTCCATATGAAAAGTTCCATCATATGACTTTACAGAATAAAATTAGATGAGGTTTTTCTTTCAAAGAAGTGTAAGTGTGTGGAAAGGAAAAAGTTTGACGAAAAATTCATTTGAAGAGCAATAAGAATTGTGTTGAAAATCTTGTGTCAAAAATTTATATTATATGTTTTTCAAAACACTAGATGAAATGAAAAAAAACTGTCCCCAAAATAATACAAATAAAAATAAAATAAAATGATACATCATATTTGCCCAAGATGTTTATTGTAGCGAGCTTTCACCCCAAAAAACTACCCTGGAACCATTTTAGAATAGAACTAGGGGGGGTTCTCTATACCCATTTCCAAACTATTGCCATGACATTGAGTCTCTTGCACACTCTTTATAGACATATTAAAAATTTCTTTCGTTTTTCAGTCCATATATTACAAATTCATTCACATGTGCTTCACATATATTTACATTCAATTAACCTCTAGGTGATCCCTTTTTTCTATTAATAGGTGACCCCACACACATTCAACACCTTGTTAAGCTGCCAGAGCTATTTACTATTCACCTAGTCCAATGTCCAGAGCTCTAACATTTGGATTGGTAGAGGTGGGTAGTTGAAAACCAGGCATGAGTGACATTAAACAAGTGGAAATTAGAGTTGGCTGGTTTTGTGTTTTTCATCAATGTTTCTGTCAGCAAAAACAGCCTCTGCTGCCTAAGTACATACTAAATAGGCTCTGCATCTGTAAGTAGTATGCAAGCAGTGTCACAACAATGCAGGTCGCCGTTTTCTTTGTCCATAAGTAGCTAGTGTCAGAGTTATCGGCATTCAAAGTCACAGCTTTGTTTTTTTCCTTTCTATTTCTGTGTAGGGTAACACCCAAGCAGTTTAGTGTTGGTGTGTGTGGGAGACTCTATATTAGCAAAGGGTCCTCACTGCATTTGGCACAAAAGTATTGTCTGCTTCTTTTTCCCCCGACTGCCCATTTTTGTGACTGCTATGTATCACAGCACAACAAATTGTAAATTATAAAAATGACAGCCTGGTGGGTAACTTCCAAGTTGTGGAAGTTCCTCTGATAGCCCAGAGAATAACTTCCACATGTCTGAAGTTTCTCCTCCATGCTGTCCATGAAACAGGTTTTCTTTGGGCGGGTGAGTGTCCCAAAAATACAAAGAAAAATAAGTTGCAATGCTTTACATGTTTGGGCATCATCCATCTTCTTTAAGAAAAGATGGATTGAGCAAGGGGCAAACTAGGAAAAAAGAAGTAGGCATACTTTTGAACTACCTTCAATAAGGATGCTTTGCTGATTGAATGTCTTTCAGTGTTATTGGAAGGAGGGCGCACAGCCCCAGGCATCAACGAAGGGCAGGTCTGCTTTTCAGGAACACTCTGCTCTACACTTGTCACCATTTGTAAGGCTTGACCGTCAGATCAAAATTTACAAACGCCCAAGATATGCTGCCCCTGTTAAGTAGGCTCATTCACACACATGGAGGGCATTACCGATTTTGACCTTACAATTTTAGTGAAAGGGACAAAATGGTATTTCCCTGTGTACCAGTGAAAGAGCCTGCTGTACAGGGGCAGCAAGTGGGACACATTCTCCCTCATGATAACCCACTCTCCAATATACACTAGCAGATTTGTGAGAGGGCTTTAGGAGAGCTCAAACCCCAACAACCAGCCTTCCCCTATACAGCACCACTCACTCAGACACTAAATGATGAAACCCTGCCAATCATAAATAAACCAAAGCACCCCCAAAAAAAAGGGGGAAAACAAGCAACACAATGGAAGGACCCACCTCCAAGAAGACAAAAGAACCACCTAAGAGGGTGAACCACAAGGGGAACATCAAGTTGCCAACCCCCTCCTGTAAGCGTATCAAATAAGGAAATGGGAGGACTGGCTGAAAGGAGGCCTAGCCTAGAAGAACCCTAAATACCTTGGTCTACAATTAATTCTTGGTGTGACATAATGTCACCTCCAGAATTTGGTCCCCGGACATTGTCCGGACCTGTACCTCTATATGCCAAACCCAATGTGGTAGCTGGCCAAACAATAAACTGCAACTTCTGAGGTTTCAAGTTTCAACTCTCAAAACACTAGGCTAGAAAAGCATTCATTGGATGGGAAAAGAAGTCCATGTAGACCTCTTGCATTTTCAAAATCAAAATTAATGATATACCACATGTCAAAGTTAACTTACTATGGTTAACCCATGAATACCTACTTGGGGGAGCCCAATTTGGGTTTGGTTTCCCTAACTCTTATCCTTGCTCAAAACACCTGCCAAGTCATATATATATATATATATATATCTCCAAGAAGGTTTTATTTATTGTAGAGATGAAGTGTCCTCTTTTTTAGCGGTGGAGTTTGATTCAGAACCCAAGCTCACATGCACCAGGTGCCTGGTGGAGGAGTCAGTCTCTCACTCCCCAAGAACTTTAATTCTTTAACCTAATTACGTGTGATGTTTCATTGCTTGAGTGATGAAGTTTGATTTGGGAGCCGTGCTCACATGCACCAGGTGGATCTAGTTTGTGGGCACAAATTACAATTTGCAATACCTACGTCAAAGGAGATCGGGGGCAGGAATTTTCTTTTCTTTTCCAATTTTGTGATGTAGCCAAACTGGCGATAATCCACATAAATATTTTGCCAAATCTGGCTATAGACCAGATTTTATAGTAATTTTTTTTAAGAACCCTTTTATTTTTTGGCTACGTCCTGGAACTGGCTGTCGAAATCTGATGGCTTTAACTTTTTTCTTTTTCTTTTTTTTCCCGAAATCTGGCAAATTAGGGCCATTTTTTCACAAGAATCCCTTGTAGAATAGTACCTTGGCAACTTGGGCACACGTCTGTTGAATAATTAATTAGTTTTGAAATTTTCATTTCATCAAACAGAATATTCCTGAAGTTTCAATATTTTCCTTTCACAAATTTTGTTTTTGAAAAAAATACCAGTTCTGAAAATGATTAGCCTAGTATGGACGCTGCCAAGGTACTATGGTATGTGTCAAAATTGTATTTTTCAGGTTTAAAAAATGCGAAAATTCGCCAAGCCAAAAACACTGTGAAATTATCAGTAACCATAGCAGCCTTTTTTTCACTGGCAAAGTTTTGTCAAAAAGAGAAATTTTAAAAAATAAAATAAAAATGAAGTGATTTTGGAGGGTTTCAATTGCTATAAGTGAGGTAAAATAGTTTAAAAAATCGCCAGATTTCTATGTTTGCTGTTCATTGTGTAACAATGAATATAAAAGCTTGAATGAATATTTGCACTTCATATCTGTTTTATAGCCATATTTGGCTAAATTTTCCTATAAATGATTGCCATTTTTTAAACATCTTCCTATGGGTGGTTGCAGCATTTGTTTTTGGGCGAATTTTCACAATGTGATGACAAAAAACTTTGGCAATTTCTGGAAATTTTTATTCGAGAAAATTTTGGAAATTTCCGCAAAACTTTGGAAACCACAAAATTGTGGAAAAAAAAGAGCTAGATGCTAGTTACTTAGGCTACAGCAAGAAAAATTCCTAAAAACAACACCGAACTGTTACAGTAGTCGTAGTGGCCACCAAAGTGTGCTTTTATACAAAAGGCCCCAACCAAAGACACCCGAAACAAACTTCAAACGAGAACTGGACTCAACAGTAAAATCGCACAATTGTGCGAGTAATAAGTGAAGAGAAGCGGCACGATGTTGTTGCCGTTGTAGGGAACGATGGAGCACGGAGAGATTGCGCTTGTTGCAGACGATGCGGGAAATCATGTGTCTGCGACTACTGCTGGTGGTGGAAGAGGAGCAGATGGAGGAGGAGGAGATGGACGGGTAAAGAAGGAATCATGGACAGCCTTGTTGCAGTCCAAGTGTGAGGTTTTGGGAATGGAGAAGGAGCTGGCAATGCAGAGGTGGAGGCAGCAATGCATGGAGATGGCGAAGGCGACGGAAATGGTGCAGACGCTGCGAGGGTCAGTTGAGACCATACTCGAGGTGAGACAGTTTTCTTTTCTTTTCTTCTGTTTTTTTTGTGCTCTTGGTTCTGCGGAGAAGAGTGGACCAGGGGAAATGTGAGAGACAGTTGTAAACTATCAATCTACCTCTTCTCTCCATCTTTTTAAGTCCTTCGAGAGTAGGATTGAGTTTTTTGCATTGCGCTTTTTTCTTTCTTTTGGTATTTCTCCTCTGCATACATAGAGGCTTGATGTTTCGTACTGGTTCTTGTAGTCCCGACAGAAAGTAGAGCGGCTTGCCAAGCATTTGAAGAAAAGCTTAGAAAATGAATCATCTGTGACTGTGTAGATTCGTTGTTTTCCTTTCTGTGCGTGCAGGCCACGATGAGAGGCGCAGCTTCAGCACCCTGCACCCCGAATAGGAAGAAAGAAGAAGACGGCGGGGTTGACCGGTTCCATAAATTTCAGCAGCTCAAAATGTTCAGAGAGCCACAACAGCAGGTAGAGAGAGAATCAGCTCCCAAGGCTATTATTCAGAGGAGAGTTCCACTGCTGTGCAACATAGATCTAAAATCAAAGTTCTAAGAGCTCCAATTGTGCAGAATGATAAGGGAAATTGTAGAGAAATTTGATCATCAACCTTAGACCTTCAACCTCCTCTGCCTTGGTTATCTCTCTTTCCATGATTGAACTTCTCCTGGGGGGGATAGATTAGGTGCCAAATTCAGAAACATGAGTAATGGAAATCTCTATTTTGTGTTCCAAGGGAGAAGAATCATGAACCATATGACAAGAAAATTTGGAGGGTTGCATTTAGAGGGTTACATGTGATGCTCAATATGGTTAGGAGATGTGGTCAATGTGCTTCTGAGATATTCTAGCTCAATTGTTTTTGAAGCATAAGGGCAAGACCAAAGGGGACAGGATGCTGTTGCAAGAGACTCAAGTTGATGATAGACAGCAGAAGGAGACCATTGACAAGATAGTTACACAGGTGAACTCTTGCAGATTTGTGATACACTACTGACCAGGTCTTATGCATAAATTTGCAGTATTTTTTGGTCTAAGTTTCTCCTTGTGATTATCTGCAACAAATGTTGAATGCTTAGCCTGCCTGCATTTTGCTTTGCATATGTTTTCTGCATTGAGGTCTAGGATGGAATATGATCTGTCAGAAGTATTCAGCTGAAAACTGTATCATCCTTTTCATGCAATGTATGTGTCTGACCACTGAGGCTGTGGCAGGTCAAGGCCAATGCAGAGGAGTGGGCACAAATTCAGGGAGTGCTGAAGCATATAAAGGATGAGATGAAGACCTTGCAGCAGAACTGTGACAATTGGGAACAGCGTGCCCTTCATGCAGAATCCAAGTCTGCAATCTTGCAAATTGAGGTAGTGCATTCCAAATTCTTTGCAGGAATGTTTCTGCAAATCTATTTTCAGTAGTGATTTTATTTGCTTTGCCCAAGGTCAGGTCTCAACTCATCTTACTCCTATTCCAAGGGATCACCCTTACCCTTCTGCCCTACTGCTGCTTCACAAGAAATTCCTATTTCTTCTTGTAGATATTTTAGCTGTCTGGTTAGAAACAGCCTGAAGCAACACTGGGATAAACAGATACCACCCAGCACTTTCAGTAAGATATTCCTCAGGTGTGTGATTGTCATCTGTCTGATCTAGCATTTTCAAAACCAGGAGGAAAAATGGCGAGTGCAAGCTCAATTATCACAACAGAAGATCAAAGACTTGGAGTTAGAGATGGCACAAGTTTGCACCAGAATGAAAGAACTGAAGAGCCAGTTTGTTTGCGAACAGGGTCCATTTCTACAAGCTGGTGGAAAGCATGCCTATGTTCTGGTCTTGAAACCAGTTTTGAGGGAAAGTACCAGTGACATTTGTACATGTAACATCTCTGGTGATTTTGAAGAGTGCCAGGAATGTGCAAAATGGTGCCAAATGCCCTTGACCCAGAACCGATCAACAGGGAAATTCTTATGCAATGCATGTGCTTCAAATGCTTTCAAGTTTGATGACACAGAACAATGCATGGGTTGCGGGTCACTACAAAGGGTTGCAGATTCTCAAATGGTAGCAACACCAAGGGTTCAAAGCCCCTTACAAAAATCAACTATGGAAGTGAGCAGAGTAAATGATAGGAGAGGAGCAGGATGCTCTCCTAGGTCACAATCCAACCTCTCCCCTGATGGACCACCAAAAGCAAAGGATGAAAGAATTTTGTCAGGCACAAGTGAGATGACAATAAGTGAGGTTGAGAGATCTTTGAAACAGAAATGGTTCAAGCAAAGGAAGCCAAACAGAAGATCAAATAGTGCATACAGTAGTGACACTTCCCTCCAGGAGAACAATGCAAATGTTCATGTTCAACCCAATTCAACAAGGGGCAGAACTGATGGAAGATATTCGGTGAAGATGTCAAGGCCACCATCTGCATCCAACTTGAAGGTGTCACCACCTCATTTATTTGAGGAGCGGCTTCCTCTCTCAGAAATGCGCAGAAACACAGTACATGAGCGTTGATGAAGAATATTATCAGTATGTGTTTGATTTTGTAGTGCTCACCACTTGCAAGAAGTGTTATGCCAAATGTGTGTTGACATCTCTGCAATCTTTTCACTTTGAAATATTTCTGTTTGACAGTGAAGCTGTCTAGGAGCTGCAAAATTTATAAAAAAGATGTATCATCATCCACACCCTGGCAAAACAATGTACAATTCAGTAAGCCATCTTGATACTCTGAGCAAGCTTTTGCTTGGTCACAGATGTCAAGACTTCAAGTCAGCTGAGATGTGTAATTTGGAGGAAGATACAGAATACATCTTGTATTGAACTTCAGTCTTCCTGCAAGTGGCAGTCTATTTAGTTTTTTGCTGGCCAAAGATAACACTCACCTTAC
>Ga0116230_10005705_pt1 | contig 12215 bp, 8 predicted proteins | sample S1TSphfallax_3_FD_88678 | JGI IMG/M metagenome (GOLD analysis project Ga0116230, IMG submission 88678) | Host-associated microbial communities from peat moss isolated from Minnesota, USA - S1T2_Fd - Sphagnum fallax MG | ecosystem: Host-associated > Plants > Peat moss > Unclassified | place: USA...
CCCTTCAAAAGGCAACATCCTTTTTTAAAAAGGGAATATATTTTGTCAAAAATTATTTTTTTGTCTCAAAAAATTAAAAAATCAAAAATTAATTTTTCAAAAAAATATAGACATAGTAATAATAACTACTGACTACAAATTTGAAAAGACCTCCAGAAATATGTCCCCAGAATAGTTTTAAATTGTATAGGGATTCTCAATCAAGAAAATGAAAAAAACAAAAAAAACAAAAAAAAAAAACAAACTAGTTCTACAAACCTACCCTAATGAGTAACCGAACCTAATTAGTAAGTACTAAGCTTGATATCCGGCCTTTGATCTGATATCCAGGCCGGGTATCAACATCTTTGATATACAACATAATTTCTAGATATCATGATGGGTGATAGTTGGGTATTTCATTTCCGAATATAAACAATGCCCACATCTTTCTTTCAGGCTGTGTGAAGATTTGGATCATTGAATCTTCCTGCTGCTATGCCTGACTAGGTGTAGAGATCACAGTAAGTGAAAGTGCCACTGATTTTGAAGTGTTATTACCTGAAAACAAAAGATTGGTCAGAAGCTGCTGATCAGGTTAGGTCATGGGTGGGATGATGTTGAGCTAATCATATACATCTAAGTACCTTCTTCTTACCCAAACTTTCTTGTTCACCTAATCCTTTGTCAATTCAATTCACTCATGGTACCATTCAACATATATGTCATCCACCTCTAAGCTAGGCTCAAACATAAGAGTTAAATCCAAATCCAAGTTTTGGGTTTCATCACTTTATCATGCTTTGTTTGGCCCACTCGTAAAGCAACATTGTGTTTAAGAACACAAATTTTACCATGAAACAAAAACCTTTCCAATAGGCAAGCATTTTTGCATTGCATGGATTTTTGAGTATCTTAAGTTAGTTAGTTGTCAATCCAGTTGCCCAGGTAACTCTGATCCTCCAATCCTTCTGACTAGCTACATAGGCTGCTGAATTGGGAGAATAAAGTTAGCCCCAAAATAAAGTCACCCTTGTCTTTGGGCCCTTGTTTGACCCTGCAATCCCTCCCTGTTTCAACCCCAATTTGAGTGTAGCCATAATAAAGTGAGTGAAAACAGTGTACTGTTTCATAAAACTGGGTACCAGTTCAAAAGATTTGCACAATTTTATTCTGACAAAACTAGTTTTGATTTTATGAAGAATATGAGCAACAGTGAAGGCACAGCTAATCAAGGCAAACCCAAAACTGGGGTTGAAACTACTGTTAGAGGATTGATTTAGGTGATCAAACCAGTTTGGTCCCCTCCTTTTTTTTTCCCCCTGTTTACTATTTTGATCCCAACTTTTGATTAACTTTCCTACCCAGTTTTGCCAAAACTGGGGCCCAGTTACTCCCCAGTTTGGGGTACTTTATGAATTAACTCTAAAAATGTGAGAAGGGCATTCTAGTGAGGGGCAGTTAGTTACCTATTTATTATTTATATTCTACTATGGGGTTATTTTGTAGCCTATTAATTGTGATATGGGTTATCTTCTAACCTATTATGCTGAAGAGGACTAAGTCATGGGGATTGGTTTGGACTAAGTGTTGTTTTAGGGTTAGTATTATTGTTGTCAGAGTTTCCACATGGGGCCCTCACCAATCCTCATTGTCCATCACATGAAAACAGGAACCTATTTAATTTCCACTTGTGATGCACTGCCACTCTAGTTGACTAGGCGCTTTGTACTACTTAGCCTAGTTAGTTAGTTAGTTACAAAAAGCTCTTTTAACAAAACCCTAATTTTGCCCAAGCTGCAAACTTAAAGTTTAGGGTTGGAGGAAGAAAATGTGACCTGATATGTACATCAATTATGACCTGATAACAAGGTGCCATACAAGTTAACTGTTAATACAAAAAAATTGTGCTATTTTTGGCACGGTGGTTTTATTCATTTACTTATTTATATTTTTTAAATTCAATTTTGCATTGTAGGCAAGGTGGTGATCACCCATAAGCTAATTTAACCAAATTTGTATTTCAAAAAAAATTAAAGGATTAAAAAAAATCTCCTTATATATTTTTGGCTATCCTACTTGAAACCATGTTAAACATCTGGTGATTTTTTTAGATTAAAATTTTTTTCTTTTTCAAACTTGGGCATTTTGTTTAGAAATAAATTATAATTCTATTTGACACAAAAATTTCCAACTTTTGTGCAATAATGTGAAATGTTGCATACAAAAAAAAAGGAATAAAGGTGCTTTGGCATGAATTAAAAAAAAATTCACACAAAGTTTTAAATCACTATATATGGTAGGTCAAAGATACATACCTATGCTTCTATTGCAATACATACGATACATATCAATATTCCAACTACCTAACTCTACACAAGGAAGGGCTTCTACACCTTTTTGGGAAATTGGCAACTATTTTATGGTGGTTATGAAGTGATTGCCTTAGAAAAGGTGAAAAAATATTTGGTCAACCTAAACCATTGGAATTTGGCATAATATTTTTTCACATTAAAATGAACTTGATTTCTTCACAATTTTTGTTTCAAATATTTAGACCCACACAACAATTCAATGGGTTTCTAATAGGTTTATAATAAATATGTAAGTTATGGCTCTTCAAAGCAAGGAGATTTTTCACTTGAAATATATCCTTACCACACACCTACCACTTCTAATATGTGCACTTTCATCACATGTTAACAATCCTCAATTTTATCCCATATGGTTTGCCCAAAGTTTTCACCTTCTCAACTATATACTTTGGTCAAGGGGAGCAATTGTATCTTCATTTGGATACTTATATTTTAGGGGGCATACAATAGTTTCAGATCTTTTTTTGTGTATTCTTTGGATGGGTCAATCAAATTGGCCAATTGTAATAAATAAAAATATATATACACACAAGACTTAGGAGGCACCCATCTAATTAATAGAACTAACAAAGTTTAAGGCATATTTACCCAAATTGTTTTTTCTCAAATACTAAAATGAATTTAGCTTTGGGTATACGTATTTCTTACATTTATCCAAGGTTATGGATAGGGTATAACTTTTGCAAATTTACATATTATCCTTTAATATTCATTTCATTGGAGTATGTTGGTTTTAAGGAAATAATTTAGGACAAATGATATATCTAATCCATACCCGTTGAATATATCTGGGTAAAAGATATACCCACATGACACTTGTTCAAAAACTGCAAACCTTTTGATATTGAGAATGTTCAACTTTTTCAACACCAACAAATTTTGCAAAAATATTTTCTCCAAGAGTAAAATGTAAAAGTCTTGAATAAAACCAAAAAAAAGAGATTTAGTACTAGATTAATAAACCCTACCTACAAGATTTAGTTAAATAAATTGAAGTATTGATTAAATTGGGCAACAAGAACTACAATATTTTAATTGAAGGCTTACCTTCAACATCCATCCTTACCAAGGTACTATGTATATTTGTACATATGACGGATTTCTTTGCAAAGTGCTTGTGCCATAAGTTGCATCATGGCTTGCAAATTACTTCAAAATTTTGTAGTAAGGATAATTGGGTGGGAACTAACCAGTAATTTTTTTTTAATCAATTAAAGTTTTTTTTCCAATTTTGTGATATTGCTCAAGTGGTGATTGTCCATGAGTTGTATATTTAGCCAAATTTAGTAATATTGAAAATATGAATCTAGAAAATATTGAAGGAAAGTGTTGCAATGTTTGGTGATTTTTTAAAATAAAATATATATATTTAAAAATATAAACTAAAATTTAGAATATAATTTGTGACAAAATATTCATTTTTCCAAAAACAAATTGCAATAATTGCAATAATTGGCCACAAAAAATCACTGAAAATTAACATATGTTTCACTAGTGGTTTTACAAGCAATTGAACTAAAAAAGGCAGGGCCAGATTAATTAGGCACCTTATTTGACTCATATATGTCTATTTTTATATTAGGATTTTTGAAAGATGATATTTTGGCTTGTGTTGAAACTTGAGATTAGTTATTATAGAGTTATAGTAATATTCTGAAGGATTTTGGTTTCTTCTTTTAGAGGAATTTTTTAAGCTTATATTTTTGCATGGTGAAATATTTGAGTTTCCATAATAATTTCTTCTTTTGCCATAAAATACTTTTCAATGTAGTAAATGGCAAGGCCCCTTGTTGAGAAAAAGTGTTGGCCCCAAAGTGATTGATTCAATTTTCTGTGCTAACAAATGGACATTAGAATAATAAAATAGGAAAATGTTTCAGAGGCTGCATTTAACTAGGGAAATGTTCAAAATTGCACTTAGGTTGAGAGTTGAACTAGCACCTACCCTCTTACCATAAAACCCCAAAATCTTTTTGGGTTTGCTTCTAAACATTGTAAATATTATATCCATTTGCAAAATCAAGGTCCCCAAGTCCAAATTCAACATTTCTTGAGTTAATATAACCACTTAGAGACCTTGCTCAAGAAGGTGTTCAAGGTACCCATATAGGTTTTGGTTCACCTTGGGCAATAGTCCAGGCAAGGTGAATGAGCACTCACCTGGGTTTCCTTTACACAAAGTTTTTGTTTTTGTCTTGGGTTCCAAAGGCCAAAAATGACCAATGGAAACAAACATGGAACATGTCCCAAATTTGATAATTTAAAGTTGGTACATATCCATGCACACAACCAGAAAGAGATGACATGTTCAAAACTCAAATGATTTCTTATCTTATCATTTGTTAGTGACAACTATCAATACTACTAGATTAATGGAGTATCATAAGATGTTGTCTTGCTAGATAGATAGAGGTGAATTTGTATTCTTTTTCCAACTTTGCAAATTTTTGAGATTGTTTAGTTTCAGCAATTAAAAAAAGGGGGCATGAATTAAGGAAATTGGTATCACGTTGTCATGCCTGATTAGATGTAAGTTCAACATTAGCATGAATTAGGGCAACTTGCATTATGTTGCCATTCATTATTAATTTCTACATTCTTTAATTTCTAAACATGATTCTTGTCGTTGGATGTTTTCGAAAAAAAATCAATGTTGTATTTTCTACTTATATTTGATTAATCATGCATGTTTCTATGGTTTGAACTTTGTATGTATGTGCAATACATGTGAAAATGTCAATAGTATGTGAGTTTACATCATTTGTGGCTTGATTGTGTCAATGTGGTAGAAACAATGTCTTTTTTTGTCAATTTTGTGACCTAGTCAAAGTGTCAATGATCCACATTATGATTTAGCCAAATTCAGCTACAAACTAAATTTGAAAATAAAATTTAAAAAAAATCTTTCTAAATGTTTGGCTACATATTGAACCATGTATAGAAGTCGAACACATTTTTCTTAACTTTTGGTTGAAGTCTTATAATTGAAAATTTTAAAAAACACTTGATTCTAATATTTAAATTTTTTAATATAATTCTTTTGACTATATATAGCCAATAAAAAAAAGGTTGGGTAAAAAACATGATAGATCTCAAGTTTGTATACTAATTGCTATATATTCAAATAGAATGCATAATGTTTTGCAAAGATGTCCTTGTATATTTTTACACATCCCAAAACCAAAGTCTTTCAAATGAACACATCTTGTGGATTTGAATTATTTTAGGTGCACATCCAAAAGTCAAAGTAGTTGCTTGTGTTAAAATTCACCTATAAGCAAGATAGTGGCAATGCAATGTTGCAAACTCAACAAATGACACACCATTCATGTATGAAATGTCAAATAACATAAAATTTGAGGTGGATGGCTTGCTAACACATTATGTTAATGCAATGTTCAAGCAAATGCTTGATAGCAAAAAACCATTTGAAATCATAGATTTACAAAATATAAAGTCTAGTGTTATGTAGAAGGTCCTAAACATGCCCTATAAGTATTATACACAACTCTTTTTCTCCCTTCCTATTGTCTTGTCATTGTTAATTGATGATAATTATCATCACAAAGAAAAATAATCAAGGTCAATTTTAGAATGGAAATGTTACTGAATGATAATACTGTTAGTGAATTACCTTTGGGGTAGAATAATCTAAAATTCACTTTTTAGTAGAATTCCATTACAAAACTATTCAAGTTAAAAGGTAATTCTTCTACTTTAATTAACTTAATGGACATCTTAATAATTATCTAATTATTAGCAATAGGTTCTCATTTATTATTCCCTAGTTATTGAGGTATGAAATTACTTGGTAATTAGTCCTTAAGGCTAAGGTGATTGACATGAGTTTTCCAATCAACTAAAAGGTGTGAAGATTTGGATGAAGGTTTAAATGTAGGAGGGGATGAGGTGTGTGGCTTGTGAGGTGGAACTTTGTATGTTCATTCTTTTACTTTTTGACCTTTCCTCATGTTCATTATCTTTTCATGTATGTTATTCCTTGTGAGGTTTATAGGAAAGACATAAGAAAATAAGGGAGGGGAAAATTGTACTTGTGTGAAGAAACAATGGAATGGGAAATGAAAGGTTGTGTCACTTTTCTTTTTTTTTGCTTTGATTTTTTTGGATGTGATGAGAGTAGTTGGTATTAGTTTGATAGAGAATATTATAATTCTAAGTTTAGTTAAGTTTTCTATTCATCCTTGATTTTTTGGAATGCTTGCTCAAAATCAATAATTGGATAGTAATAACAAAAGGTACCAACTACAAAGGATGAAGGTAGCTCATTAGTGATGTATTTTTTGTGATAGAGGTATTGTTTAAGGACTAAATAATTGCATTCTAACCTTCCAATTCTAATTTTAATTTTTTCAAGGGAATGCATTTTCAAATGTGTTTTTGAATTTCTTGTCTAAAAGTAGGACTACCTTCCAATGGATAGTCCATTCTTAAACAATTTTCCATATTTTGATGTTTGTTTTTTACTTTGTAGCCCTCCGCATAAAATGGAATTCTAGTTGTCAAATTTGTAATCTTACAACCACCATCACCATTGTTCCCACTTCCTTTCTAATCAATCGAAAGGAAAAAAACTCCACAAATTTGTTCCATGGACTTGTTAGGGACAATGCTATTAGGCTTCAACAATCACACTAAATTGTTTGATGAAGAAAGTAAGTTCAATGCTCATGTATAATCCATATTCATTTTTTAATCACTTGTCAATTTCAAGCTTTGAACTTGTATACCAAACATAAATAAATTGTTAGTTTTGCAATGCAAATCAAATAATTTCATGTTTTAAAACTTGCAAGAAGAAACATAAATTGATTGTTAGGGAAAATTATTTTTTGTATATTTTAAGAAACATGTGAAATAAAGGGGTACTTTTTGGTATGCTATGAAATCACAGAATATTAAGAGAACATTTTATTAAAATTGAAAATATTTCTAAAATATTCTAAAAATATTTTTGTTGTAAAAAATTTAAATACCCTATTTACATTTAATTTAATTATAAACTACATTTACTTCATTAAATTTGTACCAAGTAATTTTTTGTACATCATTTGGAAAGAAATGGGAGTAACTTCTTTTGGATTGATTTCCAATCTAGATTTACAAACTAATATTGCCAGAGGTTTTTGAGTGAAGAAATAAAGTTTTTAAAAAAAAATTTATGTTAATCAAAACTTTGATTCAACCATTGAAGTGCATACAGGATAGTTAATTTTAAAGCACAACATCAAACACCACCTTCATCAAGGAAAAAAAAATGACAAGGGTGCAATTTTGATACATGTACGTAAGCAATTGTAACCACTTTTTTATTTTAAAAAATACTTTTGAGAAAAAAAGAAAAACTACAAATATAATTGTGTAACTTTTAGTGGCCCATTTGGACTTAGGAGCATTTGCAACACATAAGAAATGGCTTAATATGTAAAGGCAAATGGAGATCAATTGTTAAAAAGTTTAAGAATTTTTTTGATTATATGTTTAGAACATGACACAATGAAGATTACTAGTTGATGAACCCACAATGCAACATTATATTGCATTTCCTTCAATTTTTTAACAAAAACATCTACAATGTTATTTTTCAATTCATGGATAATTGGTTAGTCTTCAATCCATTTCACATTTGCAATGTCATGAATGAAATGATGAAAAATGCAAAGGAAATGATAGATTTGACTTGGTGAAGGAAAAAGAAATGGATGAAAATGGACTACAAGCAAATCATAGTTGTGGGCCACAAGTAAATCCAACAAGAGTCAACAATGATTTGTTTTTTAATAATGTTTTAGGTAGTTGTTAGATTCTTTTGACACCTTCGGTTCCACATCCACGAAATTTCATTTAGTTTGTGGAATATGAAGTTGTAAGCATCACCCTAATGATAATTTGAATAATCATTCCAATGCATGCAACACCAAATTCAATAAAAAGAGGATGTCAAAATGCAAAGGATTGAAGATGAAAAACTATAGGAAACATTAACATCAAACAAAGTTATTCATTTGCATACAAGAACATGGGGGTGCAATCACAATAAAGGAGCTAAGGTTGGAGTCTTTACCAAAGATTGCATTTTACATGGCTTGCATGTATTGGTCTATTAAATACCAAATTGCATTCAAAATGTAATTTTTGGAATAATTTGGATATTAATGTTAACACTAAACATGATTCATCCTATAATAAAAAATAGATTTTTTTGCATTAAGACTTATATTATAATAAATGTACAAATTTTATTTCAACCATGATCATAAATTTTTAATTTTTATAGTGATTAAAGACATTCAAAATTAAAATAAACATCATTAAAGGATTCAATATATGTGCATTTAAAAGGATCAGCACATGACCTTTTTTATGAAATACACTAAAGCCCACAATAAATTTGAAAACGTGTAATGAATGTTTATGTAACAAAAAACACATTCAAATTTTTAAACCCTATAAATGACCCATCACTATTACAAAATGTGGGTGCGATTCACTAGTCCCCTTTCATTAGATAAGAGAATTCGTTATTTTCCAACTAATCCCAATTTACTAATACCAATGAATTCTTTCAAAATCTAGTGAAATCACTTGGCATACAAGGACACCTATTGTTGTGATGCATTCAACAAGTGTTTTGCAAATGACAAAATACTTTCAAAACATAATGAAATGATTTTAAATTATTTCATGAAAAAACAAACACAATTTTGAATGATGAACAAATAATTCATTAAATACAATTAATGGTGGTTTTCCAAGGTAATAAAAAACGTTCATTGTTTTTTAACAATTTCTTTGGTTCCTTTTGTTATAATTGCATTTGTAGCAAAGGTGATGCAAAAAGGAAATCAAATTTTAGTAAATTTAATTGATAAAATACATGAAAATAATTTGGTTTTGGAGCAAAAAAGATGATTATTTAGGAATGTAAATGCTTTGAATATTTCAAAGTAATTATAAAAAAATCTACAACACCTAAATGGATTTGGTTAGACCAATAACAAGTAATGAATAATCACACTCACAAGAAATGTGCTTGACCCAAACTAATCGAGGGAGAATTCACCACTATCTTCCTTAAGTTTAGTATGCTTTACAACACCTTGAAGGGATTTTCATCCAAATGATGTCCAATTCTTCCCCAAATTCCAAAACAAAAGTCTAAGTTACAAGTTTCAATAATTGGGGGTTCATAATTTTTTGTTTTAATTAATTTTATTGGAAAATTCTCAAGGGAAGAATTGTGGCCTTAGAAAAGATTTTTTCAACATCATACTAAACTTTTGAAGTGGAGTTGATTTTATTATTTTGTTGGAAATTTTAGTTGTCATGAATCATTTTGGAAATTTGACTCATGACTTTTCAAATGGCCATAATTTCTGTTTCAAAATTTCAAATTGGGAATGTGATATCAATTTAGTTATTCATTTTTCAAGACCTTTTCAATAACATAAAAAGGGCCTAATTTGGACAAGTTTTGGTATTTGAAATCTTGTTCCAAAATTTCAAAACACTTAAGGTCTTCCAACTTTTGTAATTGAACTTGGGAATCTTGAAAGTTCCTCTCCTTTATTCTTACATGTTTCCACTTTATGTATTAGTGTGTTTGTGTTCTCTTGTGTTCATTCCATATTTTGATCCTTTTCACAACTTGATTCCAAATGAAGCCTTGTGTTTTTTTCATCTTTGGAAGACATTTTGTTGCTCTTCCTAGGAGTTAGCCCTATACCCAAGTTAAGATTGTGACACGTCAACCTATAACAATAGAACATAGTTGAACATGTAACAAACAATAATAAAACAAAAGAATAAATAGAACATAAAATGTCAACAATGAGTTGCAACAAAAGACTTTCACAAATTTTTATTCTACAAAAAGCTTGGAATATGACAAATTTGGAAACCCAATTTGCAAAACAAAAATGAGATTGAACTTGCAAAGAAAACTTCAATTTGTAAACAAAACAAATGTAGACAAAATTGAAAACCAAAGAACCCCTACAAATGCTTTGGCCAAAAAATGCAATGCAAGGAAAATGTAACAACTTCAAGGAGAAAGCTTTGGAAATTTTTATTCTACACATAATACACAAGTCAAATTGTCAAGGAGCAAAACGGAACTAAAGAAAACATAAAATTAAAAGAAGAAACAACTTCATAAAGAGAGGTTTGACAACAAAAGAAAACTAAGGAAACTAAATTAACTAAACAAAAAACTTCAAATCAACAAAACTTGAAATAAGCTTTAGAAAAGAAAGAAACCTTATAGAAAGGAGAGCACATGCAACAATCTTGTAAAAAGGAATGTGGATGTAACAATTGTAAACATACAAATATGTAAAAAATAGTTGTAGAAAAAGACTTGTTAGAGAAAAGTGCAAGAAAGGATTGAAGAATATTGCAATAGAATTTCAAAGAGGAATGTGAGAGAATGTAAAAGAGTTGCATGAAAGAGCTTCAAAGAAAAGTGCAAAAGGAGGCCAAGAGAGTGTTAAAGAGGAATGCAAGAGAGCTTCATGCACAAAGAGAGCTTCATAGAGATAAGACACTGGTAACACTGAGCACTACCATGATTCCAAAACCACCGACTACCATCAGAACCAAGTATGCACTGCTAACTCTTACTATGTGTGAATGAACGCAAGATCCGCCATTGCGATAGGTACTTCCTTGCAGGTATGTATCAGTAGGACGTGAGCTCATGATGATGTTAAGGGCCATTGCTCTAGCAGTTCTTGCACTAGGTGTGAGGGCTGCATAAAGACAGTACGATTTATAATTTTAAGAAGCAAGTTGCAACTCAAGAAACTTTGGGGCTTTGGGTCTGGTACTAGTTGAAAGGTGCTAGTTCAACTAGAAACGTTAATCAACCCAAGGTGGATTGGGATGTGTATAGGGGGCTATTTGAGTAAATGAGATTTGGAAGTACTTAAGTGGGTCCCCACTCCCAAGTTCTCTAGTCTCTCTCTCCTTTTATTCCCCCACTCAAAGCTGCCCCCCTTTTTTAACTGGTAGATTCCTTACTTGTTGACATTTTCTACTATGCCTGGCACTTCAAGCTGGCAAACTAACTTACACATTTTCTAGCCCTGTATAGTGCTTGCCCTTAATTTACCTTGTCTGGGTCCCAAAGCCTCATGGAGGTAGAATCTGCATCTCTCCTGGGTTTGTGCTAGAACCTTTTGATGCAGGGGAGTGGAGCAAAGATCTGTGGTCCAAGGAGCAACTAACTTAACTCAAACCAAATCAGTGATGTTGGATACTTGCTATCTGGTAGGTATTGCAACTTGCAAGTGTTGAAAATCAAAGCATGTGACCAATTAATTATATGGCAGGCTACTAAACCTGAAAAACCCAGGTCTTCAAGTTTTCGACTTTAAACCCTAAAACCCCTCTCCTTCCTTTTGTGCTAGACATGTTTCTGTTCCAGTTTTGAAAGTCACAAATGTTAAAATGACAGAAAAATAAATATTGGACAACCTCATCCCATATGACATCTCTATTTCTTTTGTTGCATCCATGGTTGCACAAGTTACCCAAAGGGAGTTTGCATCAAATTCTTCCTTCTTGTTCTTCTTGCATGGTAAATGGGTTTGTGAGAAAAGACAGTGGTAGTCACGTGCAGTACAGAGAGTATTGTAAATCTTGTGGGGGCCAGAGGTGGGAGGGAAGATATGGGGGAGGAGATCACATAACCCTGCTAGTAACCCTTGGTTCCACGTTGGTAATCATAGTGACCCATCTTGTAAACCTTCTTACTTCCAACTGACATTAGTAGGCATCTACCTATGTAAGTGGGCAATTATCACACATAAAAAGGTTTGGAATGCAAGTGGTTCCTAATTC
>Ga0116230_10005706_pt1 | contig 12215 bp, 5 predicted proteins | sample S1TSphfallax_3_FD_88678 | JGI IMG/M metagenome (GOLD analysis project Ga0116230, IMG submission 88678) | Host-associated microbial communities from peat moss isolated from Minnesota, USA - S1T2_Fd - Sphagnum fallax MG | ecosystem: Host-associated > Plants > Peat moss > Unclassified | place: USA...
CGCTGGCCATAATACTTGCTGGTGGGGCAGCGTATTCCCTGTTGCCTGTATCTTCATTGCCACAGGTTGAGTTTCCAGTAATCAATGTAAGCGCTAGTCTACCCGGCCAAGATCCAGAGACCATGGCGAGTGCTGTTGCCACTCCTTTAGAGCGCCAGTTTGGGCGCATCGCTGGCGTTAACCAGATGACTTCCTCAAGTTCACTGGGTTCAACATCAATCACACTACAGTTTGATCTAAATCGTGACATTAACGGTGCCGCGAGAGATGTACAGGCTGCCATCAATGCAGCGCGTGATCTTTTGCCAGCGAATTTGCCCAGCAATCCCACGTATCGCAAGATCAATCCCTCTGAGTCACCGATTCTATTTTTATCTCTAACATCTGACGTAAAGCCGATTGCACAGATTTACGATGCGGCAGATTCAATTCTTGGCCAGAAAATAGCCCAGGTACAGGGTGTCGGTCAGGTGAATATTGGAGGTAGCGCCAAACCCTCCGTTCGTATTGAGCTGAATCCTACCAAGATGGAAGCCTACGGCATCAGTTTGGAGCAGGTGCGAGCGGCGTTGGGCACAGTGAATGTCGATCTGCCTAAAGGTGCTGTCTACAACGGTGACATGCGCTGGACGATTGAAGACACCGACCAGATATTTGGCGCTACTTCCTATGCACCTTTGATAGTTGCGTATCACAATGGTGCGCCGGTACGGATTCAGGACATAGGGCGCGCTTGGGACTCTGTTGAAAATATACAAACTGGCGGTCTTGTGAACGGCAAGCCGGCAATCATTATTCAGATATTCAAATCCCCCGGTGCAAATGTCATCCAAACTGTGGACAATGTCCTGGCCATATTGCCAGCGCTGCAGGCTTCCATCTCTCCTGCCATTCATCTTCAGGTGGCAATTGATCGTACTACCGTTATTCGTGCATCGGTAAAAGACGTTGAGCGGACCCTAATCATCTCAATTGTTCTTGTAGTACTGGTGGTGTTCTGCTTCCTGCGCGAAATACGTTCCACCATCATCCCCAGTATCGCAGTGCCCCTTTCTCTGCTGGGAACATTTGGGCTGATGTACTTGATGGGCTACACACTCGACAATCTTTCGCTGATGGCGCTGACTATTTCAACAGGCTTCGTGGTCGATGACGCCATTGTTGTCATCGAAAACATCATGCGCCACGTCGAGAACGGGATGCCTGTTTATGAGGCTGCTTTGCAGGGGTCACGCGAGATTGGCTTCACTGTGCTCTCCATGAGCATATCGCTCATCGCCGTCTTTATTCCTCTCTTGTTGATGGGTGGTTTGGTGGGTCGGCTCTTCCGTGAGTTTGCCGTCACTCTCTCTATGGCTATTTTGGTCTCAATGGTGGTTTCTCTTACTACGACCCCCATGCTATGCAGCCGTTTTCTAAAGCCACACGATCAGCAAAATCACGGCTGGTTCTATAAGGCCGGTGAACGAGGCCTGGAACAGGCAAATGAATTGTATGCTGCCGGCCTTCGCTGGGTATTGCGACATTCACAGTTCATGATGGTAGTCTGGCTAGTCACCTTTGTCTTGAATATTTACCTTTTCATATTGGTACCGAAAGGTTTCTTCCCACAGCAGGATACCGGCAGAATTAGCGGACAGATTCGAGGTCCACAGGACGTTTCTTATGTGGACATGAGGCAAAAGATGGCAAGGCTCTCAGCAATTGTTAAGACTGACCCATCAGTGGATGTCGTGATGTCATTCCTTGGCGCTGGGCCAGGAGGTGGCTCCAACAATCAAGCCGGCATGTTTATTGGACTAAAACCTCTAAATCAGCGTCCTCCGGCACCAGGCAGGAAGTTTGGCCATGAAAGTTCAGACCAAGTTATAGCAAACCTCAGGGGACAGCTTTCAGGCATTCCTGGATATTCATTGTTTCTCCAATCTGCACAGGAGCTTCAGATTGGCGGCCGCTCCAGCGCGGCGCAATATCAATACACCATGGTTTCAGACAACCTTGCAGACTTGAACACTTGGGCGCCCAAGATGTTGGCGAAGATGCAGACATTGCCTCAACTGCGTGAGGTCAACACCGACCAGCAAAATAATGGGTTGTTAGAGCAGGTGGTTTACGATCGCGATACAGCCAGTCGGCTTGGTATTAGTACACAACTAATCGACAACACTTTGTACGATGCTTTTGGTCAGGAGGATGTTTCCACCACTTACATGCCTTTGAACCAATACCACGTCGTGATGGAAGTGGACTTACCCTACCAGCAAAACCCTGATGCTCTAAGCGAAATCTATCTGCCAGATGCCAATGGCACTGAGACACCACTTGCAGTCTTTACCCATTATGAGTCAAAACGCACTCCTCTGGCAGTGGCGCACCAGGGTACTTCCCCCGCAACTACCATATCCTACAATGTTGCCCAGGGAGTATCGCTTAGTGAGGTGGATGCAGCTGTAACTAAGGCGGCCCAAGAGATTGGTATGCCATCAAGTATTCGGCCCTCGTTCCAGGGAACAGCCCAGGCATATCAGCAATCTCTCAAAAGCGAACCGATACTAATACTGCTGGCAATCATCTCTGTATATATAGTGCTGGGCATGTTATATGAAAGCTTCATTCATCCCATCACCATTCTTTCAACTCTGCCATCAGCTGGTGTGGGCGCGATTGTGGCGTTGCTGCTCTCCGGTACAGACCTTAGCGTAATTGCGATGATTGGTATCATCCTGTTAATAGGTATTGTGAAGAAAAATGCCATCATGATGATCGACTTTGCTCTACAGGCTGAGCGCGATCATAACTGGCCGCCAGAAAAAGCCATTTATGAGGCATGTTTACTCCGGTTTAGGCCTATCATGATGACCACCATGGCGGCATTGCTGGGTGGTATGCCGCTGGCTTTTGGCAGTGGAGTTGGGTCAGAGTTGCGCCAGCCATTGGGCATAACGATTGTCGGTGGATTGATTGTTTCTCAAATGTTGACCCTGTTCACCACTCCGGTGATTTATCTCTTCTTTGACAGACTGCGGATATGGTTCGGGTCTCTAGGAGGACGCCGCTTTCCTCGGGCTTTGTCCACTGATGGCGCTGTGTTACCAGCTACAGGTGATTAGCGATTTACTTATTTTCGTCTAAGCTTGCCAGATCATTATTAGCTGGCGATGAAACAATATTGTGGTAAGTGCCGTAGTCAATACTGATCTTTACTTCTCCGCCCATTAGCACGTGGGTGATGGTCTGATTATGCTTGGGTAGCCAGAAAATCCCGTCCCTGGAAAAGTGCGTGTCAAAACCCATACTGCTAATCATCCATGTGGGATTCTTGGCTGGTTTACCATCAACACGCATAATGGCGAAGTCTTTCATGCTAATCCAGACCCTGCCGTTGTAGGCAAATCGATTATCATTACGCGGCTTTACATCCAGCACATAGGCTGGGACACCATTGATCACATCATGTCCGACCAACTGCATATCAAAATTCTCAGTGGTGAATGCCATGGCCTTGCGGTTGTCACGTTGGGAGGCTTCTTCTTCACTTTCAACAATTTTACGAAGCACTTTGTCTCCGAACCCTTTAGAGCCTGTCTGGCGAATTACGGTAAGGTGTTTTATCCCTGGGGCATCATATTGAGCATGGACAAGAAGCTCCGCCGTATGTGGGCCACCAATCCCGTTATAGTCCAAATGGTATAGCCTGTCAGACTCATAATGGCGAAGCGCTGAATGCCGTATGTCCTCATTTGCTGCAACATGCCGCGCTATGTCCTCGACATTTGTCAGGCCAGTTGGCACTGCCCTAGTGAGTGTGCTGGATGGAACCAAAGGCGTTTCGACAGATTTTGATGAGTTTGAGGGTATTGGCAGGGTTGCCTCGCTGAGGCTGTGGGCTATTTGCGCACAGGCGAAAGGCGAAATCATGACCGTAGCCCAACCACAAATTAGTAGCCAAAGGTGCTTTCTAGTGCGCCGTGACAGTTTCCTAGACATTGACAAAGTGTCGCGCATTGCATTCTCTCCAGTCATGGGATTGCCTATGTCTGGATTGAAGCATTTTGAGTGTAGGAATTTGCAAACAGCACATTAAATGTTGCACATTTTTTGTGAAGTTCCTGATTTAGCAACAAATACTGAAATGCCCACTCAAGTTGGGATTACGTAAGTACTGGTTCTGGTAATGACTGCCGCTGCCGAGGATAGCTCTCTGGAAAATAAGCATTGTCGAGATACTGTTCCAACATCCTGTGCGTATTGAAGAATGAACCATTTAGCGCAATTGACATTTGCATGACACGCGCCCATTCGTCAGCATTTTTGTAATATAGCGGTCCGATCTGCTGTTCTAGTTTCCGGTAAAGACAGTCGCTTTCGCCTTCATCTGTATGATGGTCTTCAATTGCCCACCCGGTTGCACCCTCCACACAACCCTCAATCCACCATCCATCGAGTACGCTCAGGCTTGGTACGCCATTCAGCGCCGCTTTCATGCCGCTCGTTCCCGATGCTTCATACGGGCGCATGGGTGTGTTCACCCATACATCGACCCCACTGGTCATCAGTGCCCCCAGCTCCCACTCATAATTTTCAAGGTAGATTACCTTCAGCGTGTCACCATTGACCCGGGCCGCGGCCTCAAAAACATGTTGGATGAGTCGCTTGCCTTCTTCGTCCTTGGGATGGGACTTGCCAGCATAGAGAATTTGTAGGCCCCCAATCTGCTTTGCAATGCGGACTAGACGGTCGGCATCCTGAAACATCAAAGAAGCACGTTTGTAGGTGGCAACTCGTCTTGCAAATCCAAGGGTAAGTATGTCCTCGTTTAGTTGTGTCCCAGTCCGACGAGCGACTTCATCCAGTAAATTGTGCTTGGCTTCGCGATGCATCGCGACGATTTCACTGCGGTCTATTCCGATGGCTGATCGTAGGTAGAAATTGTCATAGCGCCACTCAGGAATTGTGCGGTCGAAAAGCGCTTGAAATGGTTTAGACACCCATGTGGACGCATGGACTCCATTCGTGATGGACTCGACAGGATAATCTGGAAACATCTGCTGTGAAACTTTGCCGTGCTGCATGGCCACTCCGTTGACGTAGCGTGAAAATCGCAGCGCGATATAGGTCATATTCAGAAGGCCATTATGGAGACAGCCAAAATGTTCGAGCGCATGGCCCCGTTCTTGGCCAAGTATTTGATACATTTGGTCCAGGCCAAACTGGTCATGACCTGCAGGCACGGGCGTGTGCGTGGTAAAAACGCACTGATGCCGCACTGCATTAATATCATCTGGAGTTGCACTAGCTAAGGTTGCTCCACTCAACTGCTCTTCAAGCAGGCCAAGTGTAAGCAATGAGGCATGGCCTTCATTCATGTGGAAGACGGCGGGTTTGTACCCTAATGTTGTCAGCATTTTTGCTCCGCCAAGGCCAAGCACGGCTTCTTGACAGAGACGATAGTAGCTGTCACCACCATATAGTTGGTCTGTTAGGTGGCGGTCCCATGGGTCGTTCTCGTCCATATCTGTATCCAGCAGATATACCGGAATAATATGTCCACTGATGCCGTGGACTTCAAAACGCCAGGCACGAATCATGATGGGTCGTTCTTGAACGGTGATGGCTACGACATGAGGTTCCATGTCAAGCTTGCTTGCGATGTCCCATGGCATGGGCGATTCAGTCTGCTGACCAGTTTCATCCAGATGCTGGCGGAAATAGCCATTACGATGCAATAAAGTGACAGCAACCAGCGGCACACTCATGTCTGCCGCAGATCGCAATGTGTCCCCAGCCAATATCCCCAATCCGCCGCTGTATGTTGGGATTTTCGGGTCGAGCGCAATTTCCATTGAGAAATACGCGACCATGGGGGTGTTCTCGCCATCACTATAGGTCGTTTTCGGAGAGTGTGCGGTGTCCATTGGATCAAACATTCGGCCTTATAGTCCTTTACGATGATGCAGAATCCAATTTCACTTGCATTTCTAGAGATACTCTTGCTGTCAGAAATCTTAGCCTTATAAGTAGCGTCTGGCATGGGCTACTTTGCTATGTGTTGTTGCTTGACAGAGAAAGTAAACTTACCGGTTACCAACTCAAAAATTGTATCAGTTGGCCTCTCGAAACAAGACATAGGTGTATATACTCCAAGCATAGCAGTTGGGGATTAGTTATCGCTTGTCCGTAGTACGAGGGTAGCTGCTCCATCTCGGCCTGTATCTCCTTGTTGCCCATGCTTTCAATGTCATAAATTGTGGATAATTTCCTTATTTTGCTTACGTTTTTATCGAATACGTCATTTGACCTATACGCATATCGGGCAGGTGACTAATGACATTTATTTCTACGGCATGTACTGTTGTCAAACATTCATAAATTACAAATTGGATAATTTTTGCTTTTCGGAATTTTGGCAGGGATTTGTGTAAAAAGTATCGCTAAGAATCCACAAATCTGTTCCATTCGCTCAGCGATAGCAGAATACTCGTAGCTATCAAATCAAAGGACCACCAAGGAGAAATTGTATGGAAATTAGCACGAGGCGCGGATTTTTTGGAAAATTAGCGGCCATGGTCACAGCAGTTGTTGCAGCCCCGAAGCTTTTTTCGCAGGCTCCATCAGCCCCCATGGGCGGTGAGCGCCCCCATCGCGGGCCCGGTAAAGCCCTACAGAATGGCTTGTTCTACTTTTCTGGAACGGGTTCCAATGATGGTTATGGTCACGATGACCACATCACAGTGGATGCTCCTTTTGAAACTCATGTAACACGCACAATGGAGGCCCTGAAGAAGACTGTAGAGCGTGCTGGCTCGAACATGGACAGCATTGTTTACTGCACAGTGTTCATCTGTCTGCCAAATTCAGACAAGTACCCCATGCCAACTGGTGCAGCCCGTTTTGCTGCCCATAAAGCCCAATACGACGCTCTCAACAAAATTTACGGAACTTATTTCAGCCCCGGCAAAGCACCATCCCGTGCCTGCATGGCGCTCGAATGGATACCCGGCGATTCGCTGATTGAAATTCAAGGGGCTTGCCTTGTTCCGCCGCCTGTACCGGCAACTCCATCCGGTGAGTAGTTTTACCCATGGACTCTATCAAAGTAAGTAAGGAGCACCAGATGGAATTAAATTTCGACAGCACTCGGCGATCATTCTTGTCGGCTTTGGCGGCAATCAGTGGAACTATGGTTGCACCCAAAGGCATGAATGCAGCCGCCTTGGCCAAGAAATCAAAAGTGCCGCCAACGCCGCCTGTGGATGGCAATCCGATTGTGCCCATCACTAGCGGTCTGGGCTCCAGCGATATTTACGCCGCGCTCGGGGTCACACCTCTCATCAATATCAATGGTACGGTAACGGTCATTGGCGGTTCAGTGATGGTGCCTGAAGTGATGGAGCTGATTCGTCAGGGTAACCAGCATTTCGTGCTGATCGACGAACTCGAAATTGCGGCGGGCAAATTCATAGCCAACCTTTGTAAGGCCCCGACTGGTTACACTGGCCTGGTCACCGGTGGTTGTGCCGCAGCTCTGGTGGTTGGATACTCCGCATTCATGACCGAGGACCTTGAACCCCGTCTAAAGCTTGTTCCAGATGTCAGCACTTTTCCCAGAACGGAAGTCATCATCCAGAAAAGCCATCGTTACGCCTTCGACCATCAAATCCGCCAAACTGGCGCGAAGCTGGTGGAAGTGGTCACTCGGGAAGAGATGATTGCAGCCATTAATCCCAAGACAGTGGCTATTCATTTCACCAACATACAATCAGGCAATGGCAAGGTGAGCGGGCCTGAGACGGTCGAGATTGCTAGGGCACACGGAATTTACACCTTTAATGATGCGTCTGCTGACGTGCCGCCGAAGGAGCGGCTCTGGGAATATCCGGCGGTTGGCTTTGATATCACAGCGTTTAGCGGCGGTAAGGACATCTGCGGGCCGCAAGCATCGGGCATCATGATTGGTAAAGAGGAGCTGATGCGGTGGTCGCTACTCAATATGAGTCCGCAGGAAGACCGCATTGGTCGCTGCTGCAAGGTGGGGAAAGAGACCATTTTTGGTCTGTTGAAAGCGCTGGAACTTTTTGTAAATCAAGACTATGACGCTGTTTTGGCCAAGTATGATGCCTACGCTATGACCATCACAAATGCGGTGCAAAAGTTTGGTGTGACGGCGCTGCCGCGGCAGTTCAATATTCAGGCGCTGGGCAATGTCTCTCCACGCTATAGTTGGAAAATTGACCAGACAAAAATCAAGATGACCGGCCAGGAAGTCATGCAGAAACTGGCAGATACGAGGCCGGTGGGTATTGGAAGCATGGGTGCCGGGGCCAGTGGAATGCGGGGCCGCAACCCGGATGCGCCGGTGGCGGGTGCCAGTGGTGCCCAGGGTGGATACGGTGGGGGTCGAGGTGGACCGGGAGGTGGCAGAGGTGGCCCCGGTGGAGGTCGAGGTGGGCGCGGTGGCGACCCAACCAGTTTCGGTTTTTCAACCTGGCTGCTAAAGCCCGGAGAAGACAAAATTATCGCTGATCGTTTGGTTGAGATTTTCAGCGAAGCACCAAAGGCCTAGTTGATGTAGTTGAAGCAATTAAAATTAGCTCAAGATAGAGAAAAAATTTAGACAATCTTTTAGGAGGCAATGTGAAAAAACACTTAATTCTTTCCCTCATCGCCCTGTTCAGCCCACTATATTTGGCTGCACAGGTCGCCAACAACACCTCACTGGTGGGAACCGTAACAGACACAACCGGTGCTGCCATCGCTGGCGCGTCAGTGAGTGCTATTGGTGAAGACACCAAAGTGGTCTATAAGGCCACAACCAACCCCGAAGGCTACTACAACATCACTGGTAACATCATTCCCGGCACATATGATGTAGTGGTTGATGAAAAGGGCTTTCAGAAGCTCAAAAAGATCGGCGTCATTGTGGTGCTGAATGAAGCTGCTCGTACGGACTTTGCCCTAAAACCGGGTGCTGAGACGCAGGAAGTTTCGGTGTCGGCAAGCACTCCGGCAATCCAGACGGACGATCCATTACTTGGTGAAACAGTTTCCCAGGAGATGGTCGCCGACCTGCCGAACAGCACCACTGGCCGCAACGCGCTTGAAGTTGCCAACATTGCATCCAACGTAGCTGTTGGGACTGGTAGTGCCCTCACGGGTGTTCCTCCTGGCGTAACCGCCAACGGCGCTGGTACCCGCGGTGTCAACAACAGCATAACTTTGGATGGTATTACCACGCAGAACAACCTCGGTTCTACTGACTCGGTTACTCCAAACCCCGATGCTCTAGATTCAGTCCAGACTACAAACGGTAACTATACTGCTCAGTATGGTGACTACATCGGTGTTCACATCAACGAACAGACCAGAAGCGGTACCAACAAGTTCCATGGCACCATGTATGACTATTTGCAAAATGATGACCTGAACTCCAAGGGATTCAATCGCAACACTACTGTCCCAACCAAGAATGAACAACGCTATAATATTTTTGGTGGTGTCGTGGATGGTCCGGTTTTGATTCCGCACCTATATAACGGTCGCGATAAGACCTTCTTCACGGCTTCTTACGAGGGCCTTCGCCAGCACTCAATCACAAATGCTTATTCACAGGCATTTACATCTGCGGAAGAGGGTGGTGACTTTAGCGCATTGCTAAACCCCACATTGAGTGGCGCATCAAAGCCGACTATTTTGTACAGTCCATACACGGGTCAGTCTTACTACAACGCTGCCAACAACACACAGAAGATCACCGATCAAACTGCGGCAAACGGTACCATCGTGGCTAATATCTTGAAGTATGCTGTTCTCTGTAATGTTTGTAGCGCACCTTTGAATGCGAACTATCTGCAGCACACTCCCAGCAGCACCCGCTACAACAATTCTTTGGACCGTATTGATGAGGTATTCAATGACCACCAACGTATTTTTGGCCGTTATGCATGGCAATATGTCTATGGCGTAAGCACGGCTCGTGAATACGTCAACAACACCTATAACCCGAACGATAACCGTAACCTTGCTCTCGGCTATACCTGGATCATCAAGCCAAACTTGGTCAACGATCTGCGGGGTGGTTTCAACTGGTTGAAGACCTCAGAGCTGGATTACTTCTATGAATATGGTCCCAACAATCCGGATTCTCTCCTTGGGCTGGCTTCGCCCTTCGGCGTAGGACAGGCGTTTGGCGATCCCGGACTTCCCGACATTGGCGGTGGTACTTCCTTCAGTGAGAGTGAAAGCGGCGAAAACTGGGTGCAGGACGACCGTACCTATCAGCTTTATGATCAGATTGCTTATACAAGAAATCGGCACAGTTTCCTCGCTGGTGTCGATATTCGCAGACTGATGATTGGTCGCGCTGCGGTCAACTCGGCCCGCGGTATTCTTTCCTTTTCGAGCTCCTACACCGCAAACTTCACTGGAACTACAGGGTCTGGCTGCTCGGCAACCGGTTACAGCAGTTGTAACTATGGCTCCGGTGATGCTTCGCTGTTCCTGGGAGTCATGTCCGGTGACACAACCCCACTTGACCAGGTGAAAGAGCAGATCGAACAGTGGCGTCAGGGCTTCTTTGTGCAGGACACATGGCAAGTCGGAAAGAAGCTGACTTTGGATTATGGCTTCCGTTATGAACTGCCGATGGTGCCAACCAGCGCCAACGGTTATGCCCGATTCCTTAGCCCGAACTTTACCACGTTCATCCCAGCCTCCACGGCAACCTCGCCAACCACTTACACGCCAACTCCAGGACTGGCCCTGACCGGACCCAACCATCATGATTTTGGTCCGCACCTTGGATTTGCCTATCGCTGGACAGACCGTGTCACCATTCGTGGCGGCGGCGGTATCTATTACAACTCCAACCAAATGAATGCTTACACACTGATGAGCTCGAACTATCCGTTCGCTGCATCAGCTGTATATTCAAGCCCTGCTGCTGGAACGCAGTCACTGACGAATGCATACAGCACATTGGCAGCGTCAACCACACCGTCAGCAAATAATGGTGGTCTTACCGCTGGCACCGGTTCCGTTCCAGTTGCACCAGGTGTGCAGGGACAGGCATCGGCGGTCACAGCATACACCGTTGCTAACCCACTCAAGTCTGAAACTATGGACCAGTGGAACTTGGATGCGGGTATTGAATTGTGGAAGAATGCTGGTCTCGAATTCCAGTACTTGGGATCGCACAGTTCTCATCTGAACACGAACTACTATCCTAACCAGCCCGCGGTTGGAGTTGGAAATCAGGCATTGTCTGTCCAACTGCGTCGTCCGCAGCAGGACTTCGGTCAAATTCGTGCGGCAGACAATATTGCCAGTGCGAGCTATGACGGTCTCACAACAGTATTCCGGCAGCGTATGACCCACGGAGTAACTGCGAACCTCAGCTACACATGGTCCCACGCTCTGGATGAATCTGCGGATGCAAACAGCGGAGGTTCCTGCATGATCCAAGGCGACTGCCTTGCGGATTGGGGCAACTCAAACTTTGACCTGCGTAACAAGGTTGTCGGTAGTGTTACCTGGGCGCTGCCGAAGTTGGAGCACCAGAACATCATCATGCAGGAAGTCGCTGGTGGTTGGCAGGTGAATGCAATTGAAACCCTCCAGACTGGTTCTCCCATCAACGTGACCATGAGTGTTCCCGGTAATGGCTGGGCCAACGTTGGCGATCCCTCACAAGGTGAGCGTCCTAACTTCGTCCATCACTACAAACTGCATTGCAACAAGCAGGCCATTCTTTCAGAGCCCTACGGTACCAACACAGTCTCTTGTGCAGATTCCACTGCTTACTCGGCCCCAACCGAATATACATACGGAAACCTGCACAGAAACGACCTCTACGGCCCTGGACAATGGTTCAATAACATTTCGTTGTTCAAGAGCTTCAAATTGTATGGACCGACCAGCTTCCAGCTCCGTGCTGAAGCATTCAATGCCTTCAACCACACCAATATGGCAAACCCAGGTAATCTTGGATTGACCGTCTCGGCCGTGAGCAGCACTTCTACTGTAGGTACGTTGACACCTTCTTCACCATTTGGCACTCCAGCTGTTGGTACTACATCTGGTATCAACGGTGGACGTATCGTTCAGGTATCGGGCAAGATTAACTTCTAAACCAACGCACCATAACCCGGAAGCCGCTGAATCCATCGATTCAGCGGCTTCTTTCGTTAAGCCAGCCTATTTTTGCGAATGTGAATTTC
>Ga0116230_10005709_pt1 | contig 12212 bp, 13 predicted proteins | sample S1TSphfallax_3_FD_88678 | JGI IMG/M metagenome (GOLD analysis project Ga0116230, IMG submission 88678) | Host-associated microbial communities from peat moss isolated from Minnesota, USA - S1T2_Fd - Sphagnum fallax MG | ecosystem: Host-associated > Plants > Peat moss > Unclassified | place...
AAGACGCGGTGGCCGTGCCGGTGGCAGCAGAAGCGAAGTCACCGGTCGTCAACATCACGGCGACAGCCCCGCCCGGATAGACTCTGGTTGGCGAATTAGCCGAAGCGTCCGCTTCAACTCCGTGCAGACGGCCACTTATCTTGGGTAATAAAGACGGATCGAGAGCGCCGGTGCCCCCGGAAGATATTGCCAGACCTACATCTTGAAATTTGTCTTTAAGATACGTCTGAGCCCGCGAGGAAAACCCAGAGAGCGATACCGGCGCCAAAAGAGGAGTCATGCGCAGACTACCCCCGGCGACCGGCACCACATTTGGCACCATCAAAGACGAGGCAGGCACATCAATATAATTTGGCTTATTGTTCAATCCGACATGTTGCAGATTGCGCCTTTCGTCTTCATGAAAGGTAAGAGCGTCGAGCATGTCGACCACCGGTGTGACCCCGACAATCGGCTCTTTGGAAAAATCAAAGCCATACGACAGAGCTCCACAAAGGCGACCGTTTAAATAAATCGGAGAGCCGGACATACCGCGCACAACATTGTTTTTACCGAGCCTTTCACCGGAGATGCGGATCAAAATCGCGTCGCGACCGTTAAGGGCCTTGCGGATGATACCAATCACTTTTACGCCGAAGCGTTCGATCTTGGTGCCCTGAAAAACCGTCAGACCGTAGCCTTCCATCCCCGGCTTGATTTCGGAGACGGGTATGTATTCGGAAGACTTGAGAAAACGAGAAACAAAAGATTCGTCGGTCGGACTGAAATGCCCCTTACTTACAACCGGATCGGCGGTGGGTTTATCGGGGATGATTTTATCTACATCTGGCTGGGGCATCAAAGTACCTGACGACACATCCGATCCGGCACTTTCTTCAAGCGCCAGAACAGCCTGTGCGCAAGACTGCATCACCAGAAAAAGGACAACCAGCGCCACGCATCTGAATTTAAATAAAAATTGATTGGACACTAGACTCGGCCGTCTTAAGACAAGCCTGGGAGGGGAAACCAATAAGAGCCACAAACATCCATACTAACAGTTTGCTAGAATTCGTTCTTGCTGAGAAACAGGGACGTCGGCAGAAAAAAATGGTTGCAAGAAAAATATGATTTTAAAAGAAAAAAATTGCCGGCTCAGGAAAGTATTCGGTCTGAGTTTGGCTTTACTCCTCACTTATGCCGCTCAGACAAAAGCCCAGGCTCAGGGCTCCCCTGTGCCCGGACAGCCTGGAGCACCGGTAGCCGGTGGAAGCGGAGCTTACGGTGTTTTTCAAGGTCAGCCGGTTTCAGGCTTACAAAGTAGCGGCTACGGCCAATCGGCTCAAATGGATGGCAATCCCGGGTCTGCCAGCGGCGGCATGGTGACAAGCGCGCCTGTGCCAGGAGCCGGTCATGTCGCCGGTGCGCCCGCCGCCAGGAGCGGCGGTGCAGGCCAGAAGTATCGCGACCTGCCCCTCACCCCCGAAGCAGCAAAACTTAAAGTAGACGAATTACGAGCACAGCTGGTAAATTCCAGACCTCAAGATGTTGCCGAGAGCATTCAGGAACTTTGCGAATGGTTGGCAGATGCCGCCGATGCTCACTATCGCATGTATCTATCATTTGCCAAGAGCGAAGGGACAAAACCCCAGGCAAATTCTGAAAAGGCGCTCAACCAGCGCTTTGGCCAGCTAAAGCGCGAAGCCCAGATGCTCAAAGCAGACCTGCTAGTCAAACAATTGCGCGCCCCCGAAGCACTGGCTCCCCTTGTCGAAATCGTAGTCGCCGATCCGCGCTCCACCACCGGTCAGGAAGCCTACAAAAGATTGGTCGAGCTGGGTTTTTCGCAGGCCATACCGCAAGCTACCGCCGCAGCGGTTGAAGTAAGCCCACCGGCAGCAGCCGGCGCCGGCCCAGCCAAAGCGGCCATGCGCGAAATCAAGGTCCAGGCCAGCAGCCAGCCCCTGAAGCCATTGCATTGATCGTGCAAAAAGGGTTCAAAGGGGTAAAATTAGGTACTAAGCTATTTAAGGATTTTAACAATGACAAAAAATCAGCCGCTTCTAGGTCAGCTGGTCAAAGGTGCTCAAGTTTTAGCTCTGGCCATGGCAGTATCTGGTCTGAGTACACAACTGGTGTCAGCGCAACAGCCTTTTAAACTGGGCGCCGAAGCGCAGACGTTTATAGAAAGCGCTCCCGCTCAAAATAACAGCTATCCCTCCCCATCTTTTAGTAGTGGCACGGCACAATATAGTCAACAACAAAATCCTTTGCAGGGCGGCGCCCAACAGCAACAGCAGCAAAGACCGATGCAGCTCGGTGCTCAAACATCGGTAGCACTGCCACCGGCATTTATGGGTTCGTGGCTTGTGAAAGGCGCACTAAGCGGCCTCGATGCTGCGCCACAGTTCAAGGATAAGGTGGGCGGTCTTTTTCAACAGAACACAAGCAACACCTGGAATATTGCCGGTTCGCCCCAACAGGGTTACCAGATGTCTAACGACATGGGTGTTTCCACAGCCCTGACCATTTACAAAGTCTCCAAAAACACAGCTTTTATCCGTTACCAGCACCCGATGGGCAAAACTATGGCACAGGAAGCAATCGTAATGGAGCTTCAAAATGGCGGCGCCACCTTCCAGGGTCTTGAGAGAATATCAATTGTCAAAGAAGGCGAACCAGGTCCACGGGCTAAAATCACCTATCAACTCCTCGGTCAAAGACAGCGCTAAAGCAGTCTGAGTGACCACCAACCAAGGACAATTGTGAAAATTTTCTGGCATCAAAAAAAAGTCCGCGAGCAAGCAGCAGCATTGATAACTCTGGCTCTGCTCGCGGCACCGGCGGCAATGGCTGTGCCCACCGAAGGTGATGAAATATTCAATCCGGCCGAGCATGACCATGCAATGGAAAAACCATTGCCTCTCAAAACAGACCCTCTGACTACAACTTCTCCTGCTCAAGCCGACATACCAGCCGGGCCGATGTCCGATTTGCCGGTCAACGCTCAACAAGTAGAAGGTGTACCCACCGAGACGCTCAACAAAAAAGCAGCAGACCAGCCCGATCTGACAAAACTGACAGGACAGGCCAGTATCGGCTCACTGCTTGGTGTTGCCAAAGGCATGACCCAAAATCCCTTGACCCGTTATAAAGGTCCTCGACTGCTCTATATCGAGCTGACAATCAGAAACAACAGCGATCAGCCCATTGTCCTTCTGGGCGAAGGCATCAGAGGCCAGTGCAGCGGACGCACTGTCTACCCGGTTGGTTACGACGCCATAGTTAAAATGGACAACAATGTCATAACCGGAAAGAAAAAAGCTCTTGTTGCCGCGGCCGGCATTGCTTCACTGGGTTTAACTTCGTCGATCGCTTATGAATATATGGCACCGGAAGAATATCGCAAACGCAATCCGGGCACAGCCACAGGCCGAGATCGTGGACGGCACGAAATAGAAGAAGGCAGATTCAACCGCCGCGTCCTCTTGCCCCAGGATGAAACTACGGGCTGGGTTGCTTTTTATGCCACTGACGCCGACACTTTGAGCGCTCTGACTTTGCCATTGCTATTGCCTCCATATACAACTACATCGGGTACTGTTTCTGTCCCCATATATGGTGTCAATCTGGCCCTAAAAGCGGCCAATCAAGGCCTGATCGACGGCAAGCCATCTGTAATTTATTCAATCAAATAAAGGGAGAAAAAATGAATCTTAGTAGAATCAATGTAGCGGCAAAACTTTCAGCCATAGCACTGCCGGTAGCGGCACTACTGGCAATCGGTGCCAATACAATGGTGGGTCCTGCTCAAGCAGCCAAAGAGAAGAAAGCAGCCGATCCGATCGTAGAATTTGACACTTCCAAAGGAGTAATCAAAGCTGTAATCTACGAACATGACGCACCTATCACTGCGCACAATTTCCTCGACCTGGTCAACCGTAAATTTTATGATGGTTTGAGCTTCCACCGCTATGAAGCAGGCTTCTGCATCCAGGGCGGCGATCCCAACGGCAATGGCACTGGCGGTTTTGTTGATCCGGCCACAGGCAAAGAGCGCACCATTAAGCTGGAAAAGAAAGCCAATTTGAAACACAATCAGGCCGGCATACTGGCCATGGCACGTTCCAGTGATCCAGATTCGGCCAGCAGCCAATTTTATTTCACACTGGATGCTGCTGATTTCCTCGATAATCCCCCCGGCTATGCCGCCTTTGGCAAAGTAGTTGAGGGTCTCGACGTGGTCAAAGCGTTGCGCAAGGGCGACAAAATGACCAGAGTATTTGAAGTCAAGTAGGCCTCAAAATAAGCTTTTATCCGGATTTTAAGCCGGATCAAGTTGGTAGAATTAGCCAGTTAGATATTTAACGGAGGTTAGATGGCAGCATCTTTGCATCCAGCGTGCATGTCCTAGTGCTGTTATCGACAAATAACTATGCCAGATCCAATCGTTTCAATAGAGACCAATAAAGGCACCATAAAAGTGCAGGTCTTCAAAACAGATGCTCCTATTACCGCCGAAAATTTCCTTGATTTAGTCAATAAGGGCTTTTATAACGGTCTTTCATTCCACCGCTACGAGCCAGGCTTTGTCATCCAGGGCGGCTGCCCTAACGGCACCGGTACCGGCGACTACAAAGACCCGGCCACAGGCAAAAAACGGACCATTCAGCTCGAGAAAAAACCAAATCTCAAGCACAACGAAGCCGGCATGGTTGCTATGGCTCGCTCAAATGATCCCGATTCAGCCAGTTGTCAGTATTACATCACTCTAGCCCCAGCCGGATTTCTCGACAATCCTCCCGGTTACGCCGTATTTGGCAAAGTAATCGAAGGCCTCGATCATGTCCAAGCACTGCGCGCCGGTGACAAAATGACCAAAGTCTCGGTACTGGAAACAGCCAATAAATAGGCCGCAAGTCAGTGATTGGAGCCAGACCATAAGTCGGACTCCAATCTAAAAACCGCATCGATACCGAAAGAGGGGGACTGAGGTCTCCCTCTTTTTATAAGTCTCTCTAGATTTTGATAATTTCGAAACTTTGATGATCTATAGATCTTGATGATTTTTAGATCTTGATATAGCGGCCCGAGGTCCAGAGACTGCCACCTGCTCCCACTACAACTCCAAGAGCGGTCATAAGCAAAGCAGTAGGTAGGATGCTGTATTCGAGCTCTTGCGGCATAAAAGGGGCCAGACTGAGAAGCTGATCTTTTACATAGGGGTCGATATAAATGTGCATGCCCAGCAAAATCAAAGTGGACATCAGAGCGGCTGCAGCACCATAGGCTGCTCCCTGAAATACAAAGGGACATTTGATATAAAAATGGCCCACACCCATGAGACTTAAAATTTCGATTTCACGCAGTCGCGCTTTGATCACTAAATGGATAGTGTTACCAATCACAGTCAGTGTGGCGGCCGACAGTACAGCGGTGACAAAAAATCCAGCCAGCTCGACAAAGTGTCTGATGTCATTGATTTTTTTAGCTACTTTCAGTGGATAGCGGATATTTTCGATTGTCGGCAAAAGACGCAGCTTGGGCGCCAGAGATTCGACCTGTTCGGGATTGGAAAGCTTTATGTGCAGCGTGTTTGGCAGTGGATTGTTGAGCACGCCCAGTTTGAAGTTATGCTGCATTTCCTGCCAGGCCACTTCTTTTGTGACAATTTCTACTTGCTTTACTTCGGCAAATTGGCTGATTTCCTGAGCTACTTTTTTGGGGTCGGCTCCATCATTGAGAAAAGCTGATATTTCGATCTGAGAGCCCCAGGCATTGACTAGATTTTTCATCGTCATGGTCATCTGCAATACGCCACCAAATATGGTGAGAGCAACGCAGAGGATGCTTACCACGAGCCAATTGGACCAGCCCGAAGCTTTTAGACCAAGCCCGGTTTCGATCAACACTCTTCTAAATATACGCAGAGACCTAAGCACGGTTAAGACATCTCCAGCTCGTAAATACCGTTATCCACATCGGCCACCACTTCACCGCCTTTGATGGCAATCACCCTGCGTCGCATGGCATTTACAATCGGCTGGTCATGGGTGGAAATAAGTACAGTCGTGCCGCGCTGACTGATGCGCTCGAGTAGTTGCACAATTTCCAGTGAATTTTCGGGATCAAGATTACCGGTTGGCTCATCGGCCAGAAGCACGGGTGGCCCATTGACGATAGCGCGAGCGATACCGACACGCTGCTGCTCACCGCCGGATAGTTCAGAAGGATAAGCGTCCCACTTATGCTCTAGATTGACTACGGCAAGAGCAGAATTGACTCGCTTAGCCACTTCTCTTTCATCTACGCCAAGGGCGCGCAGGACATAAGCGACATTGTTGAAGACTGTCTGACTGGATAAAAGTTTGAAATCCTGAAAGATTATGCCCAGTCTGCGGCGCAAAAGCGGTATCTGACCGGCATGCAGCCGATTGAGATTGACACCGCCAATAAAAACGTTGCCGGTGGTCGGCACTTCTTCGCGATACAGAAGCCGCATCAGCGTGGACTTACCAGCACCTGAAGGGCCGACAAGAAAAGCAAATTCGCCCAGGGCGATATGCAGATTGATATTAGCTAGAGCGGGACGACCGCCATAGTTTTTATAGACGTTTTGCAGCCTGATCATGCCTTACTGCTTAGCCTTTGGAGAGACAGAACTTCTCAAGAGAGGCCATAATATCACAGTAGTCACGAGGAAGAATTGATTTGGCAAAAGGTAGGAGATTGTTCATCTTAGACGCCGCTTTTTGAGGCGAAAAGATAGCCAGTGCAAGCACTTCAAGACATACCGCTGGCGAAACATTGAGCACATATTAAAGTTGTCCCATGTAAGCGCGGTGTCACATCTTGGCACTTACTGCAATGTGGATAACCTTTACTTTCTCGCCACAATCGCAAACGTATTTCTTTTTCGAACAATCCTCGCACTCGGGCAACCAGAGCTTCCGAAGCCTGCGGCTGAGCCAGCAGATAAGATGCACCGAGGGCAGCGCTCTCTTCATAATGTTCAGGACTTAAAGTGATGGCGTCGAGATCGGCTACGCTGGGCTCTGGCAGTGCGCGCGAAGGATCGGGCAAAATCTCGACCGGTGCGTCCGATGGACCGTCGTAAAATCTCTTCAAATCAAAACGCATGCCGGTAATTTCTATACCGACGCCCCGAGCCGCCTGACGTATGGCTTTGAGCAATTGCACTTTAGAAAAAGTCATTTCCTGCCCGGTCGATGCATCGCGCACGGCCACGACAATATTGCGTTCATTATCTATAAAGATGGGCCGACTCAGTGAGCCAAAGGGCTCACCAACAATATGCGGCCATAGATTTATAAAGGTTTGCTCTTTAAGTCGCTGGTCGAGACCTAGCTTACGCAACACTTGAGGTATGACGCCCGAAATATCGGCAAAATTGCGCCGCCCTTTGGAACGCACCCCCAGCTTGTGTTGCTGCATATAGGGAGCGTCATAGGATTTGGGATCAAAGTGTTTTTTGTCCTCGTCCATAGCTTCTTTTATATTGCCTTATCTTTCCTATTGTTCACTTATAGCAGCCATTGTGAAAATTGATTCTGTCCCAAGGCTCAGTTCCTTGGTTTATAATCTGAAATCCCCGAGTTTTCAGGTCCGCTCAAGCGGCCGGGGTTTGTGCTAAGACCGTTATAACAAAAAGAGCCGAAGAGGAATTGAAATTGCCAGCCACAGAAACGATTGACGAGCTGAGAAGACGCTTCAGACCAGAGGCAGCAAAAAACCTCTCCGCCACTTATTTGATTACTGTAAAAGGTCAGGGCGGTGGCGCCTGGCTGACCAAAATCAGCGACGGCACCTGCGATATAGTCGAGCATACAGCCGGAGCTCCGGCAGATTGTATGATCTCTATCGAAGCCAACGATCTGGAAGCCATCCTTACTGGTCGCATGTCAGCTATGACCGCGGCTCTTTCCGGCCTTCTGGCCATCGATGGCGAGCTTGGTCTGGCCATGCAGCTGGTGCCGATTTTTTTTGAAAACTAAGAGCAGCTTGCTTAAAATAGGCTAATTAAGCCGCTCGCGAGCAAGCTGACCACCGGGCAAATGCCCGGTCCATATTTTAAAAGCCAGACGAGCTTGATTGATGAGCATTTCTTTGCCGTCTTCTACCCTGGCAAAACCCTCTTCTGTAGCCACTCGGCAAAGAGGAGTCATTTGTCTGGCATAAACCAGATCGACAAATACAGCATTGTTATAACCTGCCGAGACCTGACGCATGAGGGCTATTATCTCAGGCGGCACATGATCATCTTTTTGGCCGATTGGTGTGGCGTTGATAATCAGATGCACCTGGTCTGTTATTTTGGCTTGCCCCGGAGCATCGCAAAATGTTGCACAAATTGCTTTTTGACAGCTTGATACGAGGCTGACCTTATCCGAACCTTCCGCTAGCTTATTAAGCATTGTACGGCCGGCGTCTTCCTGCCTGCTCAATATAACCAATTGTCTAAATCCCAGACGGCTGGCGGCAATGACCGCAGCCCGGGCGGCACCACCGGCTCCAAGAATGATTGCTTTGAGCGGAGTCTGAGAAGGTGTAAGAGAGCTAGCGCCGGCAAATTCTAAAAGAGCAAGAGCTTCGGCCAGGCCGCCCACATCGGTGTTGTAACCGGTGAGAGAGCCAAAATCAATTTTAATAGTATTGACCGCACCAGCCAGATCCGCGCCTTCGTCCAGCTCCGTCAGCGAAGACATCACAGTAAGCTTGTAGGGAATAGTTACATTGAGGCCGCTGTAGCCTTCTGCAGCCAGCGCTAAAAGGCGCTCGGGTACAAGCGAGGCCTCAGGCACCTCAATCTTTTCATAGCGCCCGGCAAGACCCAATTCATCAAAAAAAGATTGATGGATCAAAGGCGAAAGAGAATGACCCAGACTCTGACCGAGGAGCCCAAGCAGAATCGGACTGTTTCTTTGTTTGAAAAAATCCTGGGACAAAACTATGTACTAATAATTTGTCTGCTGCTGCGTTGCCACACGCATCTTGGTGACACCGGCGGCGGCGCAGGCTTGCATTACCTGGACAACAAATTTTTGTTTAGAGTCACCATCGGCATTGAGGGTGACGTGCAAATCGTTTTTGTTGGCTGAAGCATCGACCAGTTTTTTGATCGTGTCATTGACCTGAGCATCATCGGTGATTTTGACATAGTGACCGTTGATGGCCAGCTGTCCTTCTTTGTCGATGTCTATATTGATGCCTTTTGTCGCTTCGTCTTTTTTGGCATAGGACGTCTCAGGCGGCTTGATTTTGAGCTCCGACTTATCGATCAGTGGGGCAATCAAAATCATGATAACGAGGAGCACCAGAAACACGTCGGTGAGAGGCGTAACGTTGATACTTTCAAACTGCTCGCCGGCGGCTCCCATTGACATAGGACGTTATCTCCTCAGAGCCTTAGTGACTGCCGCCGGAAGGTTCACTACCAACAAAGCTGAGGAACAAAAGCTTGAGCAGCAAAAAGTCGTCGTTGAAGCCTTTGACCACGTTAGTGTAGGTATTGTTAAAAATAACCGCCGCGATAGCGACAATCAGACCATATCCGGTAGCGATAAGAGCCTTAGCGACACCGAGTACGACTACAGGCGTACCACCACCAGCGGCACCGAGCATATCCAGCGTGAAGATAACACCAACCACGGTACCAAACAAACCAAGGAAGGGACAGATGGCACCGATGGTACCAAGTACCGCCAGATGCTTTTCTAGCTTACGTGTGACCAGACCGACTGTGATGTCGTAAGCCTTGGAAAAATCTTCCTTTTGATCGGCCATCAGACGAACGCCTTCTTCCGCTACTTCACCAACAACACCACCGAGGCGGCTGCAAGTTTGCTGCGCTTTTTGAAGATTCATCGTTTCCAGATCGCGTTGCAGCTGATGGATAAACTGGGTCACATCGCAACGATTTTTTTGGTAGTACATATAACGCTCAACTGTCACGGCGACAGTGAAGATTGAGCAAATCAAAATGGGCACAGAGGCAAACCAGTCGTGCACCATAAACTCGAGAAAATAGCTGAGGAATTTACTTTCCATAATGCTGTAACGACATCTCCTATTTACTTACCGAGCCTGAAACTGTACAAGAACTGAACATGACACACAAAGCGCCGCGACTAGATGATTCTATCAGAATTGACGGAAGACGCCCTTTCCACCACCGTTGAAAACGTTATAGTCGAAAGTAAACTCAATATCTACGTCATTGGGAGCGCCATCAGGCAGGGGCCGGAACGGAGCGGCGTTTTCAACAGCTTTGAGAGCAGCAGCATCGGCGATTTGCAGACCAGCAGAAATAAGAATACGTAAGTTGGTCATTTGCCCGTCTTTGTGCACTTTGAAGACAACTTTCACCCTCTTGGATTCATTTCCTTTGGGTGGAAACCAGGCGCGCTTAATACGTCTTTGCAGGTCAGCCATATAAGGACCGAAGTCCACATCTTTTCTGGCTTCCACCGATGGACGTCCAGGACCCTCATCGGGGTTGCCTTGCTCACCGGAGCCGCCACCACCGCCACCCGAACGGGCAACAGAAGGTGCAACAGATATACCGGGAGAGCCGCCACCGGCTGAGCCACCGCCACCACCACCGCGCCCGGCGCGGGTTGGAGCAGGAGCTGGGGCAGGACCACCGCCGCCGCCCTTAGAAGTAGCGCCGCCGCCAACTGGGACCGGCGTGGGCGGACCGCCGCCACCACTGGCACCACTGGCAGATGCGACAGAAATAGGAGCAGGAGCCGGACCGGGCGCCTGGGCGCTACCGGCGCCCACCCCAGCTCTAGGCATGGGAGCAAGGGTCGGACTGCCTACATGAGGCATGGCTACAGGCGAAGGAGCTGGAGAGGGATGAGGATTGGGTGCAGCACTGGGTGCCACAAAAGGATTGGGAATTTTGGGCATCGTCGAAGGTGTCGGCGTCGGCGACGGAGCGTGACTGGGGGTCGGCGACGGCGAAGGGGAGGGATGAGGAGCCGGAGTCGGAGAAGGATGCGGCGTCGGTGTCGGTGAAGGATGCGGCGAAGGAGAAGGTGTCGGAGTAGGCGTTGGAGCAGCCTGAGGTTTAGCTTGATGCTGCTGAGGTTTGGCTTCTGGAGCCTGTTTGGAAGGAGCCTTGGGAGCCGGTGTCGGCTGCTGAGAAGGTTTAGTCGGGTCGTGGTGACCGCCGGCCTTAGAATTGTGCTGAGCACGTTTTTGAGTCTTGGGCGGTTCTTTAGTGTTTTCTTCGTTCTGGATAAACTCGATATCTGTCACCTGCGAACGAGGTGGTGGCGGGATCAAGAAAAAGAAAGCCAGAAGAAAACATGTGAGCAAAAAGCTGGCGTGAAAGATGTACGAGCCGGAGGTAGCCTCAGGCATCTCCAGAACATAGTCATGATATATAGCCTGACGTTTGAGATGCGAAGCTTTGTCATGGGCGTCACGGGCTGAAAATACAGCAAATGAGATGAAAAGCAAAGCCAGCAAAAGTGAAGCAGGCGAACCAAAACTGAGCTGGGCAAAAGATTCCAGCAAAGTGATGTTGGGCTTCATATTGTACTGCTGGCCGATAGCCTGTATCTGCCCGATGATAGCTGGGGCAAAAGCCAGGACGACCAGCGTTATATAGTTGATGACACCGACGATCATGAAGAGCAGGCCTTTGCGCTGCTCACCGTTGGCCAGTTGACCCAGTCCCGGCAAGAGTAAAGACATCAGGCCGACTGTATTGGGATCCCGCTGGGGCCGCTGAGAACCGGTATTTTTAGGAGCTACACTGGTCATCTAAACAAGTTCCTACAAATTTATAGAGCTCTCGGCGGTGCAAACTGAAAAGGGAATTGACTGAAGAAAAGACACCGCTTGTCAACAGCCTCTAGTTAAACAAAAAGTCTGAGGTCACTGAGTGCTCGATTACAAAAGGACTGGTAAATGGGCGGTAAATATAGACAAATAACCCTGAGAGTTTAGCACAAGTTGGGCGGGAAGCTGGCCACCACCGGGACAAAGCACCGGCTTTGGGGCTCAAAATCTTGCCCTCGGTTTATCATCCGTAACTAATTTACAACCCCTTTATCCAGAACTTTTTGAGATAATTAGCCGCCGGACAAAAGTCACTATAACCCTTTAAATCATCGCTTGCTGCCTGCCTTTGGCTGAAAATATAACCGTTTATTTGCTAGTCAATGCCAGGGGTTTACCCCCTGGTTATAATTGAAAATATG
>Ga0116230_10005710_pt1 | contig 12212 bp, 7 predicted proteins | sample S1TSphfallax_3_FD_88678 | JGI IMG/M metagenome (GOLD analysis project Ga0116230, IMG submission 88678) | Host-associated microbial communities from peat moss isolated from Minnesota, USA - S1T2_Fd - Sphagnum fallax MG | ecosystem: Host-associated > Plants > Peat moss > Unclassified | place: USA...
AAAAAGTGGGCGCAGCCGCCGCCGAAACCGCATTTCAGCTGATTTCCAAGGAACCCGCGCAGGACATCGCGCTGCCGCCGGATGAACCGCGTCGATCCTTAGCGCAGACGTATTGACCGTAATATTCGAGTAGCGGTTACACCGTAACCGTCACCGGCGAGGTATCGATCGCGGTCACGCTGTTTCCATTCAGGGCGAATGTCACAAACGGATCGAACACACCGGTCAGCCCGGTTGGTATTTTCACCAGAAATTTGAGAACGGCCGGTCGATCTCCCGGCTGGACAGTGACCCGCTTGGGGATTGTCGTCAGCGGCTCGGTTGCGGTCAGGCCATTGCTGGACAAGGCAATCACCACACTCGCCAACCCAGTGGAAGCGACATTCCCGCTGTTCTCCACCGTCAGGGTGATGGCGATTTCCTTGCCTGCTTCGACGACGGTCGGTGCGATCGAATTGATCGACAGCGCGAGCGCAACTGTTTGCGGCTCAACCGCGATCGTCGGCCCGGTGGCGGCAGTATCAACGGTTCCATAAGGGTCGGTGGTCCGGGCAAAAATCGTGTATGTTCCGCTCGGCACCGCCAGCGTTTTCACCGGGATATCCAGCTGCTCGACCTGATTGGCTCCAAAAGTGAACGAATGCTTCACGGTGTCGACGAGAATGCTGCTGGAATCGACCTTGCCATCGGTGCTGGCAAACAGCGACACCGTCACAGTTCCGATATTTTTGGAGGTGCTGGTGTTGATCAGATTGAGATCAATGTCGCCCGGTACTTTCAATCCGCTGACAGCGGAGGTTGGCAGTGTGCTCCTGGCGACCGAGGGCGTGATGCCCACCGTGCTGGTTGTGTTGGTGTAAACCAGGAACCGCACATCGTCGGCAAATGCATAATTGTAACCCGTTGTGGGGATGCGATTGAACTGAAGCAGCACCTCCGCCGACCGCGTTCCTGCCGGGACGGTGCCGGTCTGTGTGCGGTAGAGCAGCTTGCTGGCGTTGTTGCGATCGCTCGCCAGCACGGTGCCCGTCACTGCACTGGAGATTTCGGTCCCTGCCGCATTATTAAAGATCACGTAAAGCTGGGCGTAGTCGTTGAAATGCGAATATCCGCCCAGCGCAGCGGACATGTCAAAGTTGATCTGGCCGGCATCGATCTGGGTGGCGATGGAGCTCAGGTCAACCGACTGATAAAGCTGAGTTGCGTTGGTGTCGGGCCCGCCGGTGAAGAATGCTTTCCCGCTGCCGCTGGGTTCTGCGACATCGAGCGCGACGCCGAAGAACCGGTTGTATTGCGCGACGGTGGGATCGCCGGTTGCGGTCCAGTCCGTGGGGGTGACGACGTTGTATCCGTTTGCCAAACCGTTCCACATCTCAGCGCCCGGATTCAATACCAGATTGCTTCCGAACGCGACGCTCATCAACCGCCGTTGCTCCAATGACTCAACCCCGCAAATCCCGGTATCTGATTTCCTGTTTGGTTTCACCATGCCCGGCATGGTAACAAAAAACAGTGCGGTTGCCCGTGCCTGAAGACATCACGACTGAAAATTAAAATGCCTCAAAGAGGCCCGCGGTCCCTCGCTTTGAGAAGCGAAGCGCTGTCATCCGCGCTCAGCATCTCCCATGTGGAGTGAGTCGGATTATCACCAAGGGTTGATTGCGAAACCGGCAGATCTGAGAACAGCTGATTACCGGCAAATGCCACCGGCTTGGCCGGTGTTTTGTTTTTCGGCTGCGATGCCGATTGAGCAGTCGAGGCGATCATGCTGGCAACGCTGGCGGAAGGATTTGCAGCGCCCTGGATGTTGAATGCGTTATCGACCAGGGTGTAATCCGAACCGTTGATGACGCCGTCATAATTGAAGTCACCGTTGTTCCACCCGGTGGCGTGCGTTAGATAACCGTTGTCGATGCGGGCGTAGTCGGAGCCGTCCACTTTTCCGTCCAGGTTGGCATCTCCATAGTAGGTGTACTTCACCAGCACGTCGGTGCTGGTAACGCTTTGGCCATCGAACAAACTGAGTGAACTGTTGAGCATGACACCCAGCGCGGTCAGGTGCGGCGTGTCGGCAGATGCTGCCGAGGAGGAGATGCCCGAACCGTTCCAGGTTCCTTCCGCGGCAGCGTCGTACCCGCTCGCTAATTCGGAAGAGACAGCCGCAAGCGATTGGGCCGCGGCGGTCGATCCCGCATTATGGAGGAGCAAATCGTTACCGCCCAGATTCAGTTTCGTATTCGATCCGCTGATCGAGAGCGCTCCCAATACAAGAACCGAGCGGTCACTTGCTGCCGGCGCGGTAGCCAGTGAAACGGTGGCACCGCTGGAAATTTGCAGCGACGCCAGCGGGATCGGAGCAAACCCACCGCCGGTCGGCGGCGCGGCAAACGTGTAGATTCCACCGCTGACTTTCAGAGAATCCAAAGCGGATGGGCCGCCGGTTGTGCCGCTGTTGAAGATCAGCCCGGCAGCGTTGCCCGGCTGGGCGGTTTGCGTCAGGGAGTCTGCTCCGCCGTTTCCATCGAAGATGATCGTCTGCACATTTGAATAGGAGATTGCCGACCCGTCGCAGGAGATGGAGGTTGAGTTGACCACCACCGCATCGGCCTGGCTGGTACCGGTGATCATGAGGGTGTCGGTCCCCCCGCTGCCATTGACGGTGATTCCGCCAGCGGGCACCGGCGTTGCCCCTCCGGAGAAATCGATGTTGAGCGTGTCGGTGCCCGCGCCGCCTTCGACCAGCAGTGAGCCGAGGGATGCGAAGGGGACGGTGTAGTTCGGAGAAGAGCTGTCGATGTAAATCAGTAGATTCGCGCTGCTGCGAACCAGGCGGATCGTGTCGTTACCGGCAGTGCCGTCGATCACGCTGAGGATCACGGTGACAGCGGCGGAACCGGAAACCGTCCCGCTGTAGGCGCTGACTGCAACCGCCGCAGGCCCGGTCGCGGGGGCGGTGTAGAGACCTGTTTGGCTGAGCGATCCAGCTGCTCCGGCATTGAGGGTCCAGGTGAAAATCGGCTGCGTAACCAGCGCCATTCCGAACTGATCGAGGGCCGTTGCGGCAAATTGGCTGGTCTGCCCGTCGAAGATGATGGCGGTCGTCGGTGCCACGGCGATCGAGGTCAGCGTCTGATTCACAAACACCGTCACGGTGCTGGTGACGGTCTGATTAAACTGGTTCTCGATGGTGACCGTGAATGTATAGGTACCGGCGGCCGTGAATGTAGCGGTCGTGTTCTTCGCTGCATTGGTCCCGTTGCTGCTGAAGCCGACGCCAGCCGGTCCCTTGGCTGACCAGGTGTAAGTGAGAGTGCCCTCACCCGCGGTGTCGGCACCCAGCACGGAGAGATTGGTTGTCCGGCCAGTCACCGGATTGGGAGTTGCGGCCGCGGCCGTGGCGACGGTCGGCGCGGAATCCGCGGTGAACTGCAAAATGGTGATCGAGAAGCCCGGGAATGAATCGGTGAAGCTGGTACCCAGGCCGGTCAATGTCGACGTCTCGGGGACGATCGCATTGGGATCTGTGATTGAGTTGGTGGCAGATGCGGTGGTGCCGGTCAGGCTTGTCACGTTGGCTGTCGATGAAACCGCGGTGACTCCCGACAGGTCCACGGTGGTTGTGTTCGATGTAGCCAGAGTATTGATGACTGTAAGGTAGTACGTTGATCCGGTGCGGGTCACCAGGGTCTGAAGGCCGTCCATGCCGTTGACCGAGTCTGAGATCACAGTGGTGCCGTGATTCTCACCCAGCATCACCTGGGCCCAATAGCTTGGTGAACCGTAGGCGGAGGTGTTGTTGAACCCGATGAGATTTGTTCCCCATTGGTAGGCTCCCACGTTTACAAACAGCGGTGCGTAGGCGGACATGGTCACCAGATCCGAGTTTCGCTCCAGCCCCAGCAGCCAGGAGGTATCGCCCAGGGCGGATACCATGTTGGGAGTGGGTGAACCCTGGTTTGAGGCGTATTCACCGATGAAGATGGTGGATGAGCCGCGGGGTGTGTTGTCAAAATAATTGGAGTTGGTTTCGAACCATTGGGGGCTTTGGTAAAAGTGCTCGTCCAGCACATTGTAAGGACTGCCGCCGGTGTCGCTGCTGGTGGCGATGATCAGCAGCGACGGGAAGGCCGCGTGAATCGCGTTGTAGAACAAGGGATAGCGAGTGGAATAGGTTGAGGAGAAAAAGTCCTCATTCCCGATCTCGACATCCTGAATGTTGTAGGGAGCGGGGTGCCCGTTGGCGGCCCGCTCCGCGCCCCATGCGGTGGTCACCGGGTCGAGTACATAATGCAGCTCATCAACCGCATCGGTCACGTCATTCGCCAAAACCGTGCCCGTGTCCGAGGTGCCCCCGAGGTTATAGCCCGCATAGACTGCCAGGATCGGCTGGGCTCCCACCTCCTCTGCCATCTGGAGAAATTCATCCAGACCTAATCCATCCGTGGTCCAGTATCCCCAGGCCGAGTTGTAGTGACCCGGTCGATCCTGCACTGGACCGATGGTGTTTGACCATTCGAACCGGGTTGCGTAATCGTTGCCTTCCAGAAAGTTTCCGCCCGGCACGCGGAAGACCGCCGGCTTGAGCTCGGCGAGATACTGCATCAAGTCAATCCGAAGGTGATTGGCGGCTCCTTCATAGGAAGGCGGATAGAGATAGGTCGCACCGAACCAGATCGTCGCCCCGTTGGCGCTGGGGCTGGTGGTGGAGATGACGAAGAGATTGGTCGCGGTGGTCGGGGTATTGACGCCGGTGGTGAGCGTCACGGTGTAGGGAGCCCAGGCGGTGGTGACCGACGAGATTGTTGCCGTTGCGTAGATGGTTCGGGTGGTCGACTCCAGATCCACGGTGAGAGGCCCGGTGAAGTTGGCGGTTGCCTTGGCATAAAATTCAACCGTGTAGGCGGTCGACGGTGCGACGGCCACACCGACATACCCGGAGTTGGATATTCCCGCGCGGGCCGTTGCGGAAACACCCGAGGTGATCGACAGTGCTCCCGACTGGGTCAGAGCGCCGGTCGGTCCGGTGGTCGTGTCGGAGGTGAGGGTGTCTTTCACGCTGGAACTGGCGACGGCGGCCCAGCCGTTGAGCGGACCGGTCGAATCATTGAATCCGCTGTTGCGGACTTCGTCGTTGTAGATCCCTCCTTCCCCGCTGTAATTGATGTCCTCGAGAAACGCGCCGAACAGGTCCGGCGACACCGTTGCGCCGGTGGTGCCGGTTGCAATGTTGATCGTCGAACTGCCAGCGGTACCGATGTAATTCGCATCGGCGGCGTTCAGCGGTGAGTTGTAGAAAACCACATCATCAATGTCCCCGTTCACGAAGTCGGTCCGCACGCCGTTGTATTTTCCTCCACCGATGACCGTCGCCCCGGTTGCCGTCCAGCCGTTTTGATAAGTGGTGGTCGATTGAAGAACCCCGTCCAAATACAGCAGCAGCTGATTCGTGGCCACATCGTTCACCCCGATCAGATTGTACCAGATGCCGACCGACGGCGAACTGCTGGAAAGAGCGCGGAACGACTGGGGATTGATGGTGTCCGATGAGACCCTGGCGAATGCGAAATGCTGGGTGTCGCCGGTAAATTGGAGATAGAACCCCGAATCGTTGGTTCCGTCGATCGAGACGAAGGTCTGAAACCCGCTGAGCGAGTTCAGCTTGACCCATGCCGAAACCGAGAACGGCAGCGCCGTGTTGACCACCGGTGAGGCAAAGGTTGCGTTCCCGGTGGCCGTGCCATTCATTGCCAGCGAGTAGGGCCCGATGATTCCCGGTGCCCAGGATGCGCCGGAGTTGAGCGTCAGGGTTTTGCCATGCCCGGAATAATCCGCGCTGGTGGTTCCGGTTCCTTCCTCAAACGGATAATCCGCCGGCTGGGCCAGTGCCACCACTTGTGCGGCCGACAACGCCGAGGAAAACAGCTGCACATCGTCGATCGAGCCGTCGGTGAAATCGGTTGCCGCTCCGCTGTAGAAGCCCTGCCCGATGAGGGTGTTGCCCGTGGCGGCCCATCCGCTGGTGAATGCGGTCGTGCCCATCGATTGGCCGTCGACGTACAGCGCCATGGTGCCGGCGGCAGCATCGTCAACCCCGACAAGTTGGTACCAGGTCCCGATAACCGGGTTGGTGGGAGAGTCCACATAAGTTGGGGTGCCATCGGCGTCCGAACTCAGTCGGGAAAACGCGAACGTGCCGGTGTCACCGCGCAGTTGAAGGTAAAAACCGGCGACATTATTCCCGGCAATCGAGACGATAGTCTGATACCCCGACAACGATGCCAGATCCACCCACGCCGAGACGGTGAAGCTGCCCGCGGTGTTGACCACCGGGCCGTTGGCGGTGACAACCGCTGAGGAGGTGCCGTTCAAGCTGACGGCGGAAGCCCCGACATTCCCGGTCACCCAGGAGACACCCGAGCCGAGGGTACCGGTGTGACCATTGCCGGAGGAGTCGACCGCGGCGGTGCCGCTCCCGTCGTCGAATGCCCAGTGCGCTACCGGGACCGGCACTGCCGGCGGAGTTCCGGCACAGAGCAGGCGCCGTTCCAGAGATTCGACGAGCCAGCGGGCCTGCCTGGGATTTTTCAATGGCGTGCGGCCGGGTGTTCCCTCTGCCGACAATTGCGCCCCTTGTTGTCTGGAAGTCGCAGGCATAGGTTCCACTCCATAAAAACCAAAAAGGTTGGACATGCACGTTGGAAAGGACCGAAATGAGGATTTTCACATCCTTATCGGAGATAGCGTACCATGGCCGGGCCGGTTTCGCCTGATGAAGATGAATCGAAACTTGACAGCATTTTCAGCTCGCTTTACTGTTATGGACTGCTGAGAAGACATTTGCCGGAACGCTGAACCATGCCCGAAACATCGCCCCTCACCGTTACCCCGATCAAAGACATCTCGGTGGTCGAATTCACCAACAACAAAATTCTGGATGAGTCGGTGCTGGAGGATATCCGGGCGACCCTGAGCCAGTTGATCGCGGCGGCAGTGACACCCAAGCTGCTGCTGGATTTCATCAACGTCGATTACATGAGCTCAGCCGCGCTGGGGATGCTGATTAACGTGAACAAAAGCATCCGCGAAAAGAACGGTCAGCTTCGGCTGGCGAACATCAAACCACAGATTTTCGAGGTGTTCATCACCACGAAGCTCAACAAGGTGTTCCGGGTTCTGGACGACCGAATCGCGGCTCTTGCGAGTTTTACTGGATGAGTTTTCCGGGCAGAGAGATTTGTTGAGGGTTTTTTCAGAAGCGCGTGTATAATTCTGGTTGTCAAGGCGGTGTCAAAATGGTTGAACGCGCGTCGAGCAACCCCAGGATGGAACGTGGCGAACAATCCAGTCACCTGGTTAAGCCTGCCTTTTCCGGCCAATCTTCCGATGCATCCGCAGGCATGGTGCCGCCCAGTGCTGTTGTGGAGAAATCGGTGAAGCTTACCGTTTTTTCCGATCAGGCCGCCGTGCGGGCCGTTCAGGACCAGATCCTGGAAGAGATCGCTCATTTCGGATTTGATCATCAGAGCCATTTTGCGATCAAACTGGCACTGGAAGAAGCGCTGATCAACGCCATGAAGCACGGCAACAAGTGGGATCCGAAAAAGAAAGTCCACATTGAATATAAAGTCAGCTCGACTCGGCTCGAGGTGATCGTCGAGGACGAGGGTCCCGGTTTTATGCGCGACGACGTTCCCGACCCGACGCTGGATGAAAACATCGAGAAATGCAGCGGGCGCGGCATTCTGCTGATCGAAGCGTACATGAACAATGTCCACTGGAGCCGCGGCGGCCGCCGATTGCATATGATCAAAAACAACGAACCCGACAGCAGCAGTTGATCCTGCTGCACCTACAGCCGGCGAGCTTGCTCGCTGTTTTCCGCATTCCAAAACAACCGGTGACCCAGTCGCCAGATACATAACACCAGCTACATACAGTTGACCCACCGCCCGATTACCGCCAAAGTTGCCTGACCATGTTTCTTCTTCCGCTTCGCACCGACAGCCCGCTTCGATCCACGCCGTACATGAATTGGCTGATCATTCTGGCAAACGTGCTGGTGTTTGCCGCAACCGCCACACATCCCGACGGCTGGGATCATGCCTTTGCCCTTCAACCGCGCACGCCGACTCTGTTTCAGTTCATTAGCTATCAGTTTCTGCACGCTGGTTTTCTGCACATCATCGGCAACATGCTGTTCCTGTTTATTTTCGGGAACAACGTCAATGACAAGATGGGGAATCTTGGTTACCTCGCGTTCTACATCGCCGGTGGAATTGTCGCGGGGGTTTGCTATGCCGCAACCGAGCAACGCGGCACACCGATGGTCGGGGCAAGCGGAGCGATCGCCGCCGTCACCGGCGCGTATCTCATCCTCTTCCCGCGATCGATGGTCACGGTCGTCTATTGGTTCTATCTGATCGGCAAATATGAGATTCAGAGCCTGTGGTTCATCCTCGCTTTCTTCGCGCTGGATGTCTTCGGCAATTTTGCCAATCAGGACAACGTTGCTCACATGGCCCATATTGGCGGGACGGTTTTTGGATCGGTTGTCTGTCTGGGGTTGGTTGTTTCGCATCTGCTGCCGCGGGATCAATGGGATGTCTGGGCGCTGATCCAGCGGTGGAACAAGCGCCGGCAATACCGGGATCTGGTTTCGCGCGGTTACAACCCGTTCGACTACACGCAATCCGCACGGGCCGAAAACCAGAAGGCCGACGATCCCAACGCCGAGCGGGTTCAGGATCTTCGCGAGCGGATCAATGCCGCCTTTGCCGCCCGCAACATCGAAGTGGCGGCGGAGCTGTACGTGCAGATGGTTTCCCTCGATCCGGCGCAATTGCTGTCCAGACAAAATCAGCTCGACGTCGCGAATCAGCTGTACCACAACAACCGCTATGTCCCCGCGGCAGAAGCATATGAAAAGCTGCTGAAAAGCTATCCCAACATCGAACGGTACGAGCAGATCGAGCTGATGGTCGGCATCCTCTATTCCCGATATCTCAACCAATTCGAAAAGGCCAAACAACACCTCGGCAAAGCGATCGCCCGCCTGCACGAAGGGAAGGAAATGGATCTGGCGAGGGACGAATTGCGGGTTGTCGAATTGCAGCTGATTTCAAGAACCTAGCCGCAGGCACGGTAATGGCGGGCTTAATCGCTGTCGCCGCGCTTGGTCCGCTGGTATTGCTGCAGACGGTAATAGACTTTTCGGACACTGATTCCCAACTCGGCGGCGGCGGCCTGGCGGTTTCCCTGGTGCCGCTCGAGCGCGGTCAGAATCAGCTGGCGTTCCATGTCCTCCATCGACTGCTCGGACAGCGGTGCAGCCTCCGTGCGGTCGTTTCGTTTTTCCAAGATTGTCTGTGCCGGTTCTTCGGCTTGAGTTTTGCTTTCGTCGGTCCATTTCTGGAGCCAGCGGAGCCGTGCCCTGTTGAGCGCGCTTTCGAGTTCGTCCATTCCGCAGGGCTTGGTCAGGAAATCGACGACTTCCAGGCGGATGGCGAGCCTGGCCGCTTTAAGATCTCCAAAACCTGTCAGGAGGATCACCTGAATCTGCGGCGTGCCGGCGCGGAGTCGCCGGCAAAGTTCCAGTCCAGCCATGCCCGGCAGGTTCAGATCGAGCAGCGCTATGGCAAATGATGCATTGGCCACCAGCTTGAGCGCCGCCTCGGCCGAACCGACCGCGGCGGGCTGCATGCCCATTCCCGCGATCGCGGTAACCAGCATTTCGCGCAGCCGTTTTTCATCCTCGACGATCAGCACGCGCTGGCTGGCCAATCGGGGCGGAATCAGTGGTGTGCTGGAGCGTTCGCCCTGATGCTCGCGCTTCATGCCATCACCTCGGGAGCGGGATCGTGCTGCAAAACGCGGGCATTCGGCGGCGCGGCGGGAAGCCGGATTTTGAACCGGCTTCCCCGGCCCGGGCCGTCGCTGTGAGCATGAATCTCCCCGCCGTGGCCCGTGATGATCGCGTAGCTGATTGACAAACCCAGCCCGGTGCCCGGCTCGCCCGCGCCCCGCTTATTTGTGAAAAACGGCTCGAAGACCCGCTCCAATGTTTCACCGGACATCCCCCTTCCGTTATCGACCACTTCCACTTCCACCCAATCCGCGGTGCTGACACCGGTGACGGTCACCTCCCCGCCTTCGGAAACCGCCTCGAAGGCATTGACGATCAGGTTCAGCAAAACCTGCTTCATCTCGGTGAGATTGGCTTGAACCAGCAGCGGTTTTTCACCTTCCAGATCCACCCGCAGCCTGCGGTGCCGAATGATCTTGAGCCCCCGGACCAGATCGGCAATGTTCTCCACCGCGTCGCGCAGGGAAACAATCTCCCGGCCATCCGTGCCACCCTTTGCAAGCGAGAGAAGTCGGGTGGTGATTTCCTTGCAGCGAAACGCTTCGCTGCGGATGATCGCAAGATGCTCGATCGCTTCGGCGTCGCGTGCGCTCACGCCGTTGCGGCGAAGCGCTTTGAGGCTCAGTTCGGCATACCCGGAGATGATGTTCAGTGGATTGTTGATCTCATGAGCAACTCCCGCCGCAAGATATCCAACGCTCGCCAGGCGTTCGGCGCGCACCAGTTCCCGGCTCTTGCGGGCAACCATTTCCTCGAGCTTTCGGTAGAAAACGCTCAGTTCGTCAGCCATCTGGTTGATGTCCCGTCCCAGATCGTGAAACTCGCCATCGGCTGCGGGGGTGCAGCGCACGGAGAAATCTCCCGCCGCAGTTCGACGGCACCACTGCCGCAGGTAACGGAGCGGGACAATCACATTCCGGTATTCCCAAAAACTGCCCGCCAGCGCAACGGCAAGCATCAGCGCCGCGATCGTCACGACAGCCACGATGGCTGCATGGGCATCGCGGACCGATTCCTCCCCCGTCCGACGAACAAAGCTGTTGCACAGCGACAAGAGCCGCGCGATTTGGCTTGAATCGCGGTCAATCCTGGGCGACAGTTCCGCTGGATTGAACGCTGCGCCCGGCGACGGGGTCGGCCCCCGATGGGCTTTGGCCGGATCAAGCTGCAACGTCAGCTGAACCAGATCGGCGACCAGCGCTCTAGTCATGGTTCCAGCCTGTGCCTGAAGGTCGGGAGTGATTTCCGGCGGAAGCACTGCATCGTACCGGCTGAGAATCGCCTTGTATTCGCTCATCGCGGTCAAAGCGGCACGCAGTTCCGCAACCGATGAACGGTTGTTCAGTTCACCCCCATGCCCCGCCCGCTGAAAGGCCAGCAGATGAACCTCGGATTCTTCGACATGCTTCAGCGCGGAATACTCGTTCAAGGCTCCATTGACATGAACGCGCTGGCGGTAAAGTCCCCAGAGCGCGGTGGCAATGAGAACCAGCAGGCTGGCGAACAAAACGGAATCTTTCAAGAAAATCTTTTTTCGAAGCGTCAATTGAACTCGCTCGTTTCGACGGGAATTTAACTTATCAAATCCTACCCTGCGCGCTGACCTGGCCGCATCGAAAACTGCAAATTTTGCAGCCGTTACGCAAGCCAGCCGGCGGGCTGGATTTAATCGCTTCATTCACATGGGTTTACCCGGTGCTCTTCCGCGGTTGGGCGCATCCGGACAAACATTGTATTGCCGGAGACGGTAGTATCTAACCCATGCGGCAGGAACTTCGCCTTTGCGATCAACCGCGGATCGCCACCAATGGCTTCACCCTTTTGGAACTGGTGGTGGTTGTCGGCATTGTCAGCCTTCTCACGGCGATCCTGCTCCCTGCAATCAACACGGCGCGGGAATCCGCTCAACGGATCAAATGCGCAAGCAACCTGCGGTCGCTGGGGCAATGCGTTTATCTGTTCGCGCATGATCATCACGACCGCGTCCCCGAGGGGCAGAACACGCCCAGCTCGGGAGCCGGCAGCTGGGTGCCGACCTGGATGTACACCAAGGATTATTTCGTTATGGTCGACAGCTATGGCGCGAATCAGACTCTGTACATCTGTCCGTCGTCGCCGCTGGCGGAAAAGGGCCCGGCTGGTTTTGCCTACGGTGAAGGCTCGGAAACCGCCGCCCGGATCAGCGCCGATCTGCTCCCGGATAATCCGAAAACCGTCGCCGAGGGCGAAGAGGATCTGAGCCTGTACTGGATGTCGACCAGCTACGTCTGGCTCGGGCGAAACATCCAGGAGACGCTGGCGCCCGGCGGGCAAAACCCCGACGGTGCTCCATTCGAGGTGACCCGTTTGT
>Ga0116230_10005711_pt1 | contig 12212 bp, 8 predicted proteins | sample S1TSphfallax_3_FD_88678 | JGI IMG/M metagenome (GOLD analysis project Ga0116230, IMG submission 88678) | Host-associated microbial communities from peat moss isolated from Minnesota, USA - S1T2_Fd - Sphagnum fallax MG | ecosystem: Host-associated > Plants > Peat moss > Unclassified | place: USA...
GTCACCTGTTCGAGCTCAACGACGGTTGCTCTCGGGTTTAACGACGCGCCGAGTGCTGCAATGCTACTCAACAACGCACTTTCGCGGCACAGCCGCACCGGGCATCTTGCCGCGCAATGCTGTCAAAAGGTGTCCACATCGCCTCAAAACGCTTGACGCTACGGCAAAAGGCGCTCGATGCTTTACTATTTCACCTCGGTCTTCGCATCTCCAACGCGGAAAGAATCATCCATCTTGGGCCGTTGCTGCGGCACTTTCACGTTATTCCAGGAGGTTCCGTTGCAATGCGGGCACAAGGACTGACAGCTTTGTAAGACTTCAATGTCGATATTTGGTTTGGCACCGCTACCGCAACAATAACTGCCGATAATCTGCGAGTATTGTCTGTCTGTTGGAGTTACTACAAGCTCGACAAGGCAGCCGACCGCCGGACACGGCGCTATTCATCGGATATTTGAGCTGCACAGAGGACGTCAATCCGACACCCAGGACACCAGGCGCGACGCTTATCCGTCACGCGCCAGGCCAAGCGGGAGATACATCAGTGCCACGAAAAATGCATGCGCGTGTCAAACCCCTCCTCCAGACGCGGGCGATTGAAAGTGATCAAATCGGCTGTTCCGTTCCGATTGCGAACCTGCCCACATCAGGCGGTCGAACATTCGGTCGGAAACGAGCCGGCGGATAGCGAGGATTGATTTAGCCCCGCCGCCTACCGCGTAGCGCGTCTGGGGACGGCGGCTGATCAGCGCCAGCTCGATTGCACGGGCGATAACGTCAGGCTCGGAAGACAGACGTGCCGAGAGCGCTTGGTCCAGCATGCCGGCATGCCGCCGTGCCCAATGCGCATATAAACCAGAGCCGGACTGCGCAAGCAGGCTGTCACGCGCGATGGCGCCCCATTCGGTTCTGATCGCGCCTGGCTCGACGACCACGACATCGATGCCAAACGGTGCTAATTCCATGCGCAAGCAATCGCTGAATCCTTCGAGGGCGAATTTCGTTGCATGGTACCATGCGCCGAACGGTTCATGTATGCGCCCGCCAATCGAACTGATGTTGACGATGCGCGCATGTTGCGCCTTGCGCAACAAGGGAAGCGCAAGTTGGATGAGGTGCGCTGCGCCAAACAGGTTGACATCGAACTGCCGGCGTGCCTCATCCAGCGGCACATCCTCAACCGCGCCGTAGCTGCCATAGCCTGCGTTATTGACGATTGCGGTCAGGCCGCCCGCAGCGGCGATCTGCGCCAACGCAGCGCAAATCGAGCTGTCATCCGTCAGGTCCAGCACGATCGTGCGAGCACCAGATGATGCAAGTTTTTCCAATCGATCTAACCGGCGTGCTGCGGCATATACAATCCAACCTTGCGCCAGCATGCGCTTGACCGTGGCCTCTCCGATGCCGGATGACGCGCCGGTTACCAACACCAACTTCTCTGCCATGCATACCCCTATTTGTTAAGCAATGGCGGGATCAATAACCCTTGACCATAGGCCATGGTCAAGAGGATTATGACTGCATGCTGATCTCCGAGTTTGCAAAGGCGACTGGCTTTGGTCTCGATACCATTCGCTATTACGTCCGCCGTGACCTGCTGCGGCCGCAGCATGGCACCAAGGGTGGCCGCAATCCGTATCAGATTTTTACAGCGCAAGATGTGAGGATGGCCGGCCATATTCGCATTGCCCAAGCCCTTGGTCTTTCACTGAGACAGATCGCACTGCTTCTTGCACAAGAGCAGGCCGGCGATATCGATCCCTCGCGCAGCCTCGCGATCCTTCGCGAGCGCCGTGAGAGTCTTGCATCCAAGGCCGAAGAGCTCGCTAGGCTGCTTGCCTATCTCGATGCCAAAATAGCTTGGGTAAACAATGGTTCTACGGGAACGTCCCCGAACATTAACGACTTCGTGACATAGTCTGATCCGCGTTGCTGCACCTGGGTTTTCAGGAAAGCGCTTGCAGAATGGCCAGGGCCTGCGCGCCGAAGGGGGTGTCAAGAACGCTTGCCGCAGATGCCAAAATCGTGGCCGAAACGCATTGGTATTTTGTGATTTGCCCGGTCGCCTATACTTTGGCGCGCCACGCCATCAGGTGCTTCCTAAATTTTGGGATTAGTCGTGCATGGTAGACATCAAGCTTGCGATTGGGCGTCGCGAAATTCCTCTTTTTCACGTGCAGAAACATGAATTATCAGATGACAAACGAAGTCGTAATGCTTAAAATTGAAATGGTCGCAGATTGCCTAAGTATGTTGCGATCTGTACGAGTCATGTCCAGAAAAAACGAAGGAGGATTTCAAGAATGTTAGATATAGACGAGGCTGGATCTGAACCAAAACAAGTATCGGGCTGGGCTTGCCTTGCGATCGGCGTAGGGTTCGTTGTTGGGCTCACCGGGTTGCTTGTGCTCGTGCGCGTGTTGTCAGGCTCGTAATCCGTGCCGAGACATCGATGTTTGTTTGCAAATATCGGTGTAGCCAAATCCGTCCGAATTTCCTTAAGTTTGGGTTCAATCTTCAACAAAACGGTGTGCAAATCTAGGGGGAATTGGATTAGCGCTCTGATGAACATGATTGGGTTTTGCCTTACTCAAGACGTCAGTTTCCGTCGTGATTGACAAGTGCATTTTACACCCGCCATAGACCCAACTGCGTTTTCGAACATGCGGAGCTGAGCCGCCGGCAGAAGGTTCCCAAGCGCGTTGAAGACGCTTGGCTAAAGGCGCCATCTCGCCTAGAAAACACCGAACGCCTCAAAGCTGCAACATTGCCGGGAATTTGCCGCCTATGTTCCATGCTCAAGAGGCAAAAAATGCGGAGCTTACATTCTGATATGACCGAAAGCACAACAAGATCGGACATTGTTATCGTCGGCGCCAGCCATGCCGGCAGTGAAGTCGCCTCACGCATCCGCCAGGGCGGCTATACTGGCAGCATCGCTCTGCTCGGCGCTGAGCCTCATCTGCCCTATCAACGGCCACCGCTATCAAAGGCATTTCTCTCCGGTGAGATCTCGGTTGAGAAATTACTGATCCGTTCGGAGGCAAGCTACCAGAAGGCGCAAATCGCCTGGCGCCCGGCAACACAGGTTGAGACGATTGACCGTGGCGGCCGACGTTTACAATTAGCCTCCGGCAACTGGTTCCATTACGGCAAGCTTGTACTTGCAACGGGCGGTCGACCACGTCGTCTGACAATACCCGGTTCGGATCTAAAAGGGTTGCATTACATGCGCACACTCGCCGATGTTGAAGCATTGCGGCCCGAGTTTTTGAGCGGCAAACGGCTGGTTATCGTCGGCGGGGGATATATCGGATTGGAGGTTGCGGCGGTCGCCGTGAAATTCGGACTTGACGTCGAAATTGTCGAATTTGCGCCGCGGGTTCTGGCGCGTGTCGCGGGACCTGAACTCTCCGCTTTTTATCAAGCCAAGCACAGTCAAGCCGGCGTCAAGCTCCGCTTGAACACCGGTGTGGATGGTTTCGAACCTTCGTCAACGCAGCCCGACCATGTGGGTGCGGTGCGCTGCGGCGATGGGACGATTCTACCTGCGAACCTTGTCTTGGTCGCTGTTGGCCTTGTTCCCAATACCGAACTGGCACAACTCGCCGGGCTAGATATCGGCAATGGCATAAAAATCGACGAATACGGTCAAACCTCCGACCCGCATATCTATGCCGTCGGTGATTGCACGGAATTTCCGCTGCCCTTTTGCGACAATACGCGCATGCGGCTGGAATCCGTGCCCAATGCGGTGGAACAGGCGCGCGCGACGGCCTCACATGTGAACGGTGACCCAAAGCCCTATAATCTCGTGCCATGGTTTTGGTCTGACCAATATAATCTCAAGCTGCAATCGGTCGGCCTTTCTGCAGGCCATGATCAGGTCGTCATCCGGCCGCCGACCAAGGAAGATAGCTTCATTGCATTCTACCTGCGGAAGGATTGCATGATTGCCGCCGATTGTGTGAATGCGGTAGCTGAGTTCACCCAGGCGAAACGGCTGATTACGGGAAGAATTGCGGTAACTGAGGCGGCCCTAGCCGATCCGGATACCGATCTCAGATCTCTGGCGACATCGCCGCCGTAGCCGCCAAGCCGCACTCGGAAAAAGCGATCTCAATGTTTGGGTGCCGCTCCGCCGTTGCGATTACTTCGCTTCGATACCCGCCACCACCCTATGTGCAGGGATGCGCATTCTTTCGGAAACTTCATCCGGCCCATCCGGCGTTATGGGTTGTTTCAAGAACAGTCGCGGGGGCAGAAGAAAATAGGCCAAAGATGGCAAAAGCACCATCGCGCCCAGCATGTTCCAGAGGAACATGAACGAGAGCAGAAGTCCCATATCGGCCTGGAATTTTATCGGCGCGAAAATCCAGGTGACGACCCCGGCGGCGAGCGTGAAACCGGTCAGCAGAACAACCTTGCCGGTGAAGAGCAATGTTCGATGATAAGCCTCAGACAACGAAGCGCCGGCGCGGAGTTGTTTGATGATGATGCCGAGCACGTAAAGCGCGTAGTCGACGCCGATGCCAACGCCAAGCGCCATGACAGGGAGTGTCGCGACCTTGATGCCGATTCCAAGGCACACCATCAGCGCCTGCGCCAAAATCGATGTAAGAACGAGAGGAAGCACGGCGCACAAGACCGCGCGCCAGGACCTGAAGACGATGAAGCAAAAGCAGATCACCGTCGCATAGACCAGGACCAGCATGATCTGATTGGCCTGCTGAATCACGATATTGGTCGCGGCCTCGATGCCGGCATTGCCGCCTGCAAGCGAAATTTTAAAATCAGGAGATTGGTTTACCGGCCTGGCGATGAAGTTTTGCGTCGTACGCAAGACCGCATCCAGCGTCGACGCTTTATGGTCGGTAAGAGACACATAAACCGGGTCAAACGTGCAGGTGAAGTTGGCCAGCGATCGCGGGACGAATGGCCAGAGATTGCCGATGAAATCCTGGTTATCGATCAGGTCACGCCATTTCGGTGCGCCTTCATTGAACAGCATCGTCAAATTGGCCGTCTCGGAACCGAGCGATGATACCGATTCGACACCCGGGAGCTGTTCGAGTTGCCATTGCAAATTATCCATCGCGAGCAGCGTGGGATAGGCCATGCAGTCATTAGCCGGGGTATCGACCATCACCACGAAAGTATCGCTTCCGGCTGCGTAGTTTTGAATAATGAAGGCATTATCCCGGTTATATTGAGAGCTTTGGCGGAGTTCAGGCGCGCCCGGGTTGATGTCGCCAATCTGAGCGAATCTCGCAACGAAGGCGCCAGCGAAGGCCAGAACCACCGCGGCACAGATGGCAGCAATGGCGTAGCGTCGAGTTGTGAAGCGATCTAGGACATTCCATAGCGGGTGGGATACGCGTTCGCCGTCCGCACGCTCATTGCGAAGGCTTCGCAATGCGGCGGTTTTACTGACCCCGGTATAGCTCAGAGTCATCGGCAGCATGATGAGATTTGTGAAGATCAATATGAAGACGCCGATGCTGGCAAGAATCGCGAGCTCGCGTATCGCATCGATATGGATCACGAGCAGCACGGCGAAACTCGACGCATCGCAGATCAATGCCGCGAAGCCTGCCAGGAACAAACGCCTGAACGTGTATCGGGCGGCGACGAGCGGATGCGCGCCGCGGCCAATATCCTGCATGACGCCGTTCATTTTCTGCGCGCCGTGGCTCATGCCGATCGCAAAGACAAGAAACGGGACAAGCACCGAATACGGCGTCAGCTCATAGCCCAGCAGCGGGATGACGCCCATCTGCCAGATCACCGCGATGAGCGATGCCGCCACGACCAGCAATGTGCTGCGAACGCAGCGTGTATACCAGAACAACGCGCAAGTGGCGATGACGGCCGAGATGGCAAAGAAGACCAGGATTTCGCTGATCGCGTTGATCATATCACCCACGACCATGCCAAAGCCGATGATGTGCAGCGTAACACCCTGGCTGGCATATTGGTTGCGGATTTCGTTCAGCGATTTTGCCAGGGCGCCGTAGTCGATCGGCTTGCCGGTGAGACCGTCATAGTCCAGCAGCGGCATATAGATCAGGCTCGATGAGAAATCACTAGCAACCAACTGCCCGACTTGCCCGCTGCGGGCGATGTTTTGCGTGACAACCGCCAGCGCCTTTTTACTGCCATCGTAAGTTTCGTCGATCACCGGGCCGCTGCTGAGGCCGCCCGCGGTCACCGCCGTCCACCGCGTCGAGGGTGTCCATAGAGACGTCATGAACGCACGGTCGACATTCGGGAGTACATAAATCCGATCGCTGATCTTGCGCAGGACGGCGAGATAATGCGAGTCTATGATGGTCCCGCTATTTGATTGCACCGCGATGCGGATGGCGTTGCCCTGCGATTGCAGGTCGTCGTAATGATTCAGGAAATTAACGATGAAGGGCTGATGCGTCGGGATCATTTGCGTGAAGCTGGCATTCAGGCGCGCCCGTGTTGCCTGGATACCCAAGAACGCCGTCATCAGCGCACAGAGCAGCAGAATCCAGGGCCGGTTATTGAACAGCAGCCGCTCGACGCGCGAGCCGGAATTCTGGTCGAACCCCGAAATCTCGCGGATGATGGGCGCCTTGTCGTCAATTCCTGCTGCCAAATGCGCGCGCTCCTATGAACTCGTCAGGGTGGAGGTAGAAAATCTGACAGCACCCGCATCGCCGACGAAGACGACCTGGCCATTTTGCGTTTCCGCCATGCCGAAAATAGCCATGCGCGGCCCTCCACTCAGGGGCGAAAAACCTGCTCCATTATCCTTGCTCATGAACAACGCGCCGGCCTCGGTGCCGATGAGTATGGTTCCGGAGCTCAACACCAGGCCGGCAGTCAGATCATCTTGCGTCGCCAAGGCAATATTCTGCCAGCTGGCACCTTGATCCTTCGAGCTGAACAGATTTCCGGCGACGCCGAATACAAGGATGCTTCCATCCTTGGCGGCCACCGCGCCAAAAATTGTGGCATCTGTGGGTGAGGTTACCGGCGGGAAGGTTTTGCCACCATCCGTAGACCGAAAAACCTCGCCGGTCTCGCCGGCGACATAGATGTCATCGCCGAAGGCGAGGGCGGCATACAGATTATGGCTTAGCCGATCGCCGATACTCAGACTGATATCCCTCCATGTCCGGCCGCCATCGAGGGTGAGCATCGTCATCCTGAAGGCGCCGAACACGATCACTTTCAGCAGGGTCAAGGCAATGATGCTGAGAAAGGGTTTATTCGGCCCGTCTTGCATGAAAGCATTGGCGCGGCGCAGCGCAAAAGGGGCACCGGGCGCGGTGGAGTTCGCCGCCACCGCCGCCTGGGCGGCCGCCATCGTCAACTGGTTTGCCGTGATGCCATTCAGTTGAGACTGCCAGGTCGAGCCGCCATCATTGGTTTGCAGGATGGCGCCGAAATGCCCGGCACACCAGCCTGTTTCGGGAGTCGCGAATGCGATGCATGTCAATGTCACATCAACGGGAACGCCCGCCTGGCGCCAGGTCGTGCCTTCATCGTCGGAATAAATGACCACGCCATGTTCGCCGACCGCGACGATACGGCTCGCCGTTCGCGTCACGGCTTCGAGAAAGACGCGCGCAGGTGCACGTACCGGGATCGACGGCGTGTCCAGCACATACACGCCGGAAGACAGAGCCGCGCGTGCGGCGGCCGGCAGGACAAACGCTAGCACCGCCCCGCTCCGCAGACAAAACTGCCGCCGGGAGGTCACTGCAATCGCCTTCCGGATCTTGTATGCACGTTTGGCTTGATGATTATCTGTGCCTTAAAGTCGCGATGGCGCGCCGTCATTCTTGAAAATGACGGCGCACCATCAAGCCTGACCTGCCGATCGCCTTTTCGGATGGGAGCGATCCTCTCGGCGGATTCTTTGCAGGTCAATTTGAACACCTTCAATATTGCGATGACGCCGCCATGCTCTGCGGATCGAAGACCGTCTGCGCATCCGGCATGACATTGTAGAAGGTCAAAGTCGGGTTCGATTTCTCATTCCACTGGCCTGTGATGGTTGCGTAATCACCGGTTTGCAAATTGGTGACCGCGTTATTGCTCAAGATCAGTCCAGGCAAGTCCGGACGCAGGATATTATAGCAGGTATTGACGTGGTAGAGATTGTCATTCGCATCCCACGCATCGCCATGCGCGATGATCCAGGTATCCTCATCGACGTAATAGCGCCGGCGCGCCAACACGTTTCGCTGGCCAGCATGCAAAGTCGCTTCCACAACCCAGACGCGGTGCAATTCCCACCGGACCAGATTCGGGTCAAGGAAATGCGCCAAATGGGCCTGCTGCGCCTCCGCCAGGACCAATCCGTTATTGTTGTAGGGGATGTAGACTTCTTTCTTGGTGAGATATTTCCAGTCATACTTGATGAGCGCGCCGGTGAAGCCGAAATATTCGTCGAAATTGGAAATGCCGTCAGTATAGGAGCTCGGCGTGTCGAACGAGACTTCGGGCGCCTTTCTGACGCGTCCCTGGCCGTTCAGAAGCTCCCACGCGATGGTCGGTCCATCTGTCGTCGAGTAAGTCAGGCTTGCTGTGCCGACGAGATTGGCGGGGCCTGTAACGCTGTCGGAATAGCGGTACTGGATGCCGCCGAAATTCGCCGCCGTTGCCGATGGCGCGTAATAGGGGTAATCGGCTTTGATCTGGTTTTTGCTGGCAAGAACCAGATCGCCGTTATTCACCACATAGGCCCAGTTGACAGCGGAATAGGCATAGCCGGCCCAGCGCGCATTATGGTTCCAGATGATTTGCGCGCCGGCGTTCAGCGGGTTGCTGGTATCGGGGATCGGAAACGGCACGCCGCCGAAGGCGTTTTTGAAACCGTGTTGCGGACCGCCGGGGTCCAGCTGCGCGTTCGCCGCATTCTTTGCAATGCTGTCGTACACCGATTGCGGGGCCGAGGCGGTCCGATGGGTCGGATAGACCTTTATGCTAAAACCGTATTTGGTCATGAGCGCCATCACACCGTCGGTTAGTCGATCGGCATGCGCGGCCATGTTGCTCGAATCGATCGTCAGAATCGGCTGCTCGCCGGCAAAGAAATCGGGCATCGATTGGCCAGGCTGCCAACCATTCGGAATGGTCGTGTAGCCGCCGCTCCATGCCGGGATGGATCCATCCGCATTGCCAGCGCGTTCGGCCCCCATGGGTGTGAGCGTCGTCGTCAGCAAAGTCGGATCGACAGAACTCTGTGCGGTCGCGCGGCGAAATGTCAGTGCAGCCATGCTCGTGCCCGCGAGCAGATTGAATGTGCGTCTTTTCATATTCCGTAACTCCCTACCGGTCTGCCTTAAAAGGACCGTTGAATGTTGAACGAGACAAAGCCGCGATCGGCCAAGGTGTTATATGTCGTATCCTCGCCGGCGAGCGAGGCTTTGCCCAGATAGTCCTGATAGGAGATCGATGCATTCCAGACCACTTTGTAATTGGCGGCAACACCGACATCGAGAACGGCGTTGCCATGCTGGATCGATGAATCCACTTGCGAGCGGCCGAGGAAATCGTAAGTCAGGCCGATCGGGAATGTCACGTTCAGGCTTGGGAGAACATCGTTATAGGTTGGCGCGACAGCAAGGTCGAAGGCAGCTGCGGTAGCCTGACCGAAGGGCCGGAGGCCTTCCCTGTTTGACGTCACCTTGATCAAATGATTGACGATGACTTCGCTGAGAATACTGACCCCGCCTGGATCGAGTGGAATACCGGGGGTCACGTAAATCTCCGACAACTGGGCATCCCATACATCGCCGACCGGGCAGAGCTGACTGCCATTCGCATTTAATGGGCTGCCTGACTCGGGCTGACCCTGAACACAGAAATTCGCCGGGATCAGCGGATCATGCTCGCGGACCGAGAATTCGCCCGCGACATTCGCCGCGCCGACATTGGTGGAAAAGCTTGCACCCTGCAGCCAGATATCACGCGGGTAGACCAGATTATACGTGCCGGCCTGGACGCCATTGAGCAACGGCGTTCCGATGCCGACACCTGGGTTGGCATAGATCGCGGGGGCCTTGGCATCGAAGCGCTCCGCGAAAAGGCCTAAATCATAGTCACCGATTTCCTGCTGAAGCGAGAGACCGAATTGACCGTTCTGATGTTCGGGATCCAGATCCTTCGAGCGTTCGAAATACGCCCTGGTGCCGCTGATCCCGAAAAGACCCGCCTCCAATGGCGGTAGGATAACCGTCGATGCCCCAGGCCCGACATAATTCGCGCCGTTAAAATATGCGCCTTCCCCCTGGAAATAATCGTGCTGCCATTCGAACTGATAGAAGCCCTGGATGGTCGTTCCCTGAATAGGGTGGTAGGTCAACACCACCTGACCTACGGGCAGAAAAACCTGTTGCGCTTGCGGATTTATACTGTTCTGCGCCGTCACGACATCGATCGGCGCCTGGCCGCCGGAGATCCCATCCGTCGGGAAAAACAGGCTCTGGCCCCATAGCAAGGTCTGGCGGCCAACCTTCAATTGGACAACCTGCCCATTTGAAAAAATATGCTGCCCAAAGACAAAGGCATCCAGCAGCTGAGCATTTTCGCCGTCAACATTGCGGGTCGCACTGGTGAAGTCATTCGTTTTTGCGGTGAAGATAGCGCTATTAGGTTGAGTTCCATTCTGCGTTGTCCCCAGATAGGATGTGTTTAGGTAGATCTGACCGCTGACATGAGCGCCAAAATCTCCGTCGCGAATATCAAGGACCGGTACCGCTTCGAACAAGTTGCCGACCAGCCCGTGCTGGAAATTCCGGTCACCGTCATTGCCGACATTATTGGTTTGTGGAATGGGCGAACCCGTCAACGCACCAGGCGTTACGGTTACATTTCCGTCCAATAAGGCCGACGGAGAATTAACGCGCATCAAGCCGGTATAGGATAACGTGGTCGTCAAGTTGATCTCAAGATTATTACCCGACTGCGACCCGTCATAAAGATTGAACGCTTGTGCCGGTTTGGAAGCGGCGATCCCCAACGCCGCCGCAAGGCCAGCACCAACCACGAACTGGGCGGTGCAAGACGGGCCCCGGGCACAGGACCCAAGCAAACGTTGTCTCGTTGTTTGACTTCCCAGATATCTTTTCATTTCAACGTCCCCTTTTTTAATTCTCGTTTTTATCCAGCGGCAGATGACGAAGCCTCCGTCCAGGACGGCAGGACCTTAGGGATTATTCGACGTAATCTGCATGTTTCTGTGACGACATTTCCCGCAACTTCTTATTTGCCACCCTGTTACCGGCATGGCGCCGCCGGTGGCAGCACATGCATGTACAGCATGATCATATAGATGATATAACTCTCACAGAAGGCTCTGTCTACAGCCCTTTGAGCAGGTCGGACAAAACTTTCGACAAAATTCCGCTGATTGTGATCAAAAACCCATGCGGCCCGGCCGGGAACCAGAAGCCGCCTCGAACTTATACCGGTGACATGGTCGGTGACTCATCGACCCTGTGACCGGGTATCGCGCGCGGGGCTGGTGGGGCGGCCGCGCGCCAAAAAATTCTCATACCACCGGACATATTTTCTGACCGTTGTTGGTGTGGACGGCCCAACGGCATCATGTGCCAATGTTGAGTTGTTCAAATCCAACGAAAGGGCCGCCCGAATGAAGTTTAAGCGCATTGCGATTGATACGTCCAAACATGTTTTCACGATTCACGGTGTGGATGAGCAGGAGCGGCCGGTGCTGCGGCGGGAGCTCAAGCGTGATAAACTGGAAGCTTTTTTCAAGAAGCTGCCCGCAACGGAGGTGGTTTTGGAGGCGTGTGGCGGGTCGCATCATTGGGCGCGCGTGCTGCAGGGTATGGGCCACAAAGCCCGGCTGATTGCGCCGCAATACGTCAAACCCTTTCTCAAGCGCAGTAAAAATGATGACAAGGATGCCGAGGCGATCAACGAAGCAGCGGCGCGGCCCAGTATGAGGTCGGTTGCCGTTAAGACCGTCGACCAGCAGGCCAAGGGTATCATCGTGAAACACCGCGAGATGCTGGTAGGCCAGCGTACCCAGGCGATCAATGCGCTGCGCGGCCATGCCACGGAATTCGGCGTCGTGGCCGCCAAGGGCACCGCAAAAGTTGCACCGCTATTGGCGGTCCTGGCCGGTGACATGGTGATCACGGCCGCGGCGCGTGCTATGTTCGGGCAAATGGGCGCGCATATCGAGGCTCTGGAAAGCCGGA
>Ga0116230_10005712_pt1 | contig 12212 bp, 9 predicted proteins | sample S1TSphfallax_3_FD_88678 | JGI IMG/M metagenome (GOLD analysis project Ga0116230, IMG submission 88678) | Host-associated microbial communities from peat moss isolated from Minnesota, USA - S1T2_Fd - Sphagnum fallax MG | ecosystem: Host-associated > Plants > Peat moss > Unclassified | place: USA...
GTTTTTTGTTGTATGTGTGTTATGTGCAAAATTTGATTAGTAATACATGTTGGGTAGTTGTGTGTTGTTTTGTGTTATTATAGGTTGTTTATGCAAGAGTTTTGCTTAGGGTGCAAACATCATTTGTTTGCGGATTTTGGTTTACTGAAGAAGTTTTTTTGGCGATTTCGATGTTTTTGTATTTTTTTTCATGTACAACCTTTAGGAGTTGAACCCAAACAAGGCTAAGTCCTTGGAATTTGGAAGTTGCAAGAAGAACAACAAAAATGTTCAAAAAACACAAGAGGAAGGCCCTTGGCCGCAAGGGGGCCCCCTTTGTTGTTTTTTCATTTTTATTTATTATCTTTCTCCTCTTTTTTTCCCCGTCCCATTCTTTCTTTCTTGGTACTCTGTAGGTACAACAACATTGGTGGTAGCCAGAACGACCATCGTCATCACTAGGAACTTGAACTCTTAATTGTTTAATCATTAATGCCCATTCATTAGGGCAGTTTGGGGGGGGGGCGTTAATGATGATCTCCTTTATCATCATTGTCATCATCATCCTTGGCATTGTCATCATCTTGTTCGTTGTTCTTTGAAGGAGTGCAAAGCTTAAGAATTATAATGGCATGGATAGGAGCTCCTTGCTATGCTATGTTTTTGTGGGTGGCACTTGTAATAGAAAAGGAGGAGGAACTTGGAAAGGAAGAAAAAGAAGAGGAAGAAAAGGAGGAGAGGATTTTTTTTTTAAAAATGTGGGATGGTGATGGCAACATGAAAATGGAGTTCCACGGCACCATCACCATGAGCTCCAAGTTCACATGGACCTCCCTCAAACTTGCCAAGCTTGGTAGGATTGGGAAGTTCGTGAAGTTTGTGATAGGCTTGGGATAAAGGGACCCAATTTAGGCCTCCTTTTATGTTTTTTTCATTTTTTCAAAAATCTCGAACTTGTGATTTGGGAGAAGACAAGTTTGGCACCAATCCAAATCTACCACAAGTTTTAATTTTCTTAATTTCAATTTTTATATTTTTCATCCAAGTAAGCATACGTTTCATCCATAATGGGGATGTGAAATACTTTCGTCCATCCATGGGTTAGTTTTTATTTTTAGTTTTAGTTTTATTTATTTTTTAATCTAGTTGTTGGACACTAAGCTAGTAAACAAACAAGGGATTTGAAACATTTAAAACATTTAACGACCTATGACCATACATTTTAAAAAAATATTATTAAAATTTAATTAATTATAATTAATTTTGGATTTTCTTTTGGAATTCATTATGTTCCCATATGAAGTTGGATTGACAAGTTGTTTACACCATTGAACTGCTCAAGATGAAATCTACATGCATGTGAAATTGTAGAAGTTTTGGACTTGAATTGTTGGAAGGCAATGTCCATGACCAAGATGCACTTCATAATGGTGAATTGGTGATGTCAAGGCTAAATGAAATGCCAATCATTCCAATTTTTCCATTGGATCCCATGTCGCCATGGGCCACATTGAATGAATTTTAGGCATTAGCCAATCACTACATTCATAAGATTTGACACACTCTACCATCACCAAGCCCATGTTCACTAGTGGATGTTAATAGTGGGCCTCCAAGTTTGAACCCATTGGATACTAGGATTCAATGGGATATTTTCAAGGATGGAATATGCCTACTTGAATTGTTTGGAGATATTAGTTTTAGATTAGTTTTGGTTCTATAATCAAACATCCTAGTTTGGAAATATCGTTATGTGGAAAAGGATCCACAAGCCAAACAAGCCTCCATGCGACATGTTGTGATGTTGCAATAAAAGTATCCCCACTTGTTACCAACATCAACCATACAAGGTTATCAACATTCCTTACCAAAACAACATCACCTTGATGGGGGTGCCATATTTGGCCAAGATTGGGCCAATTGATTTGGTCATTTTTGGATGGTTGTGCCAAGGTCTTTCATAGGCAAGTACAAGGCAAGGACTTTGTGATCATAGGTTGGGTTTATTTTGGGAATGGATTTGTGTTGTGCAACATTTGCAATAGACACATATGCACCCATGTGCATATTTGTTGGAAAATCTCCCAACATTGAGGGATTTTAGGACATTTGTTTTGGCTAGATAACAACAGATCATGGCTTGGATCAATGAGCCAATGCATGTGGATGTTCCTTTAGTTGGCTCACAAGCCCATCGGTTCCAATGGATGTGGATTAACATAACACCGCCAAAGGTGTTTTAACGAACATATGAACTCATTCCTAGGTCACCCACATGTTTGGTGGATGACATACTAGATCAAGGACGCCATTCATGAGCAGTTCATCATGATGATTGACCATCTTTGGCTATGGTCAATAGGGCTAGCTTTCTAATAACAGCCTTACCAACATTATTGAGTTTTTTCACATTCTCATGCAATTAAGAATGGTGGCATGGGGATGATTTGGGACTCCCATTCATCTAGTATGGAAGAACCTAATGTAAATGAGAGGGAACGGGCCATGGGGTTTTGCATTGGCTCCATAGCTATGTAATGCATTTCCAAAAGAGCCCATAAGTAGATTTTGGGGCAAGTTATGGATTTCAACTGCCTCACATGGATTTTCAATTTGGTCTTGGCAAAATAGTTATGTTTTTGCCAATCACACCCACCCATTCCACCCCATTTTTCACTTATTGCACCTTTTGTTGGATTTGGTGCAAAAGAGGGGGTGGTGTTACAACATGACAAGTACATCCTTGGCAATTATTGGATCAGGGATGTTAAGGGGCATTTATGGGTGTGGAACATGAAATTAATGATACGGGACATGATGGCACCTTTCCACATTTTGCATAACAATCACAAGCCTTGCCTTCAACCTTGGGTGTTAAGGATGTTCCATCATCCCAACCCAAGGTATAGGTGATTGTAAAAACATCGGACCAAAGAATTGACCCAATAGTTATAAGAGGTGAAATGCAATAAGCATGACGAGTAATACAATATTTCACTAGATGTTTTGCTTTCAGTTTGAAGGAATTGGGTTGATTAAGGGGACAAGAGGTCCAAATCGTATTGGAAGACGATATTCCAATTTTCAAATGACCTTAAAGGCTTAGTGAGGTGGAAAGAGCCTTGGTTCAAGCTTAAACAACAAAATTGTTGGATGTTAATTTGGTGGAACTATCTAAGGGTGAACATGCCTCAATAATAACAATGCCAACCAAGGACATTTTTTACAATTGGATGTTGCATGTGTGGGGATTACCATTTAATGAATAAACATACCCATTTAGACAAATATGCCATGCCCCTATTAAAGGAGATCTTTGATGCCCTTGGACAGGCCAAGGTTTTTAGTACCTTGGACTTGAGGTGTAACTACCATCAATTACCATTAAAGGAGGGTGATAAGGTCAAGACAACATTTTGGGGAATTGATCCCAATGGGAAGGATTGTTTGTACCATTAGAGGTTTTTGTTATTTGGTTTAAATAATGCACTTGCAAAATTTTAAAGAATCATGGATTGAGTGTTGGCAGGTTTTAGTTTTGTTAAATGCTACATAATGACATCATTGTTTTTTAGTCTAACCCCAAGAAATCACATGCATCATTTGCAAGAGGTGTTTGGAAAATTTTAGGAATAGAACCTTAAGTTTCATTAAGCAAGTGTCGATTATTTTTTACTTAGGTGGAATACCTAGGTCACATGATTTATTCAAGTGGATTGGGGGCTCAAAAGTCCAAGGTTGAAGTCATTTCACAAGTTCTCCAACCAACAAATGTTAATCGGTTACGAACTTTCTTAGGCTTGTGTAGTTACTATCGGATGTTTGTGAAAGGGCTAAATAATATAGCTAAACCTTTAATTCGACTAACATAGATTGACCAAGAGTTCATTTGGGGTGAAACATAATAGCAAACATTTCAAAAATTGAAAACCATGCTTTCATCAACTCCCATTCTGAGGCAACCTATTTGAGGACAACCGTTCTAATTACACATTGATTAAAGCAATATAGGGTTGGGAATTGTGCTTACCCAATTTGATGATGATGGTCAATAATTTGTGGTGGTATATGCGAGTTGGTCCAACAATAAGATAGAAGCCAAATATAGTTCATATGAAGGGGAATGCCTAGCAATTGACGCACCCCCAAATTCCTTAAGAGACCCAAATGTGGGTCTTAAAGCAAATAAAAAAAGGTTGGGGCATGTTCCCTAACTCACAACACTTTGGGGTTAGGAAGGCATGTTAGAGCTCCAAGATGGGACTAGGATGAACTCACAAGCAAAAATTCAAGATGAAATCAACTTACACAACCAAGAAAAAAAGGCGATTAATGCAAGTTGAATGGAAATGGTGCGACGGACTTGGGAGGGACAACTTCAAGCATAAGTTCTACATGGCTCACAACCTTTGGGAGGAGGAACCACTCCCCTCCCTATAGTATATTATGTGTTTATCCATGAGGACTACATCCAAATGCCACTTTTCCTTAGGACTCCCAAATGGGAGTCCCAAAATTGGGACTTTTGTTGTCCCGAAACTTTGGACACTCATATATTTCTCAAATCAAATCTTTTTTGAAAATTCAAGGGTAATATTTTATAACCTTCAAAAAGATATTTCCAATGGTGTATAACATGCCCCAATCGGAGCTCATTTGGCTCTTGCCTTCAAAGGGTTTGTGGTCAGGAGTCAAATTCCCAATTTGACTTTGCCCCTTCTTTTGATCATAACTCATGAAAATTAGGTTTAAATGAACAATGTAAAGGTACATTAAACATATATGTTTCAAAACCCTTCCAATGGTGTCTTGAAGGCCCAATTTGGTGTTTTTTTCTTTCCAACCAAGGTTTTGAACATTCGCAACTTTCGCACAAGTGCAACTCCCAAAGAGGGAATGCACTTAAAAGTCATTGGGCTCCATCCTTTGCATTTTCCCCCATTTGTGAAAGCATTGTTTCACCCCTAAACACATTATCTTGGCCTCATGGACCCTTGCACTCCACACTCAATCGTGAACCTAATGTTTAAAATTGTGATAACAATTATCTAAAGATGGTTGGTGCATGATCATGAAACCTAAGCTTGGAGCTTGGAGATTGGAATTTAAAGTTTAATGTGATTTTAATCCACCTACATGGATGAATATGTCCATAGATAAATTTCATTTATGATTTGGATTGAATAAATAAATCATTGGATGACAATCATCCATGATTAAAAGATAAACAAGTTCAAAATTATTTATATCCATCCTCATTTGTTGTCCAAGTATTGATATTTCAAACTTGAATGCCATTTAATAACAATGGATAATGAATTAATTGCGATAAAAAGGAAAAATATGACAATGGGACCAAAATGATTTAAAAAAATTTGTTCATGAAATCATTTTAGTGAATAACGTTTAATAATTCAAGAACTATTATTATGGAAGAATGTCACCCCCCCCCACCCAATTTTTTGTCAACACATTATATATTTATTTTGTGAAAAATTGGGGTGCCTTGAAAATAAATAATTATTAAAAAAAACCCCATTGTCATCTATAATAATAGGTTATTTGAATAAAGTTAATTAAGATGCCTAAAACAAAAATTTAGTTTATTTCAAAAAATCATTATCATTAATGACATTATGTAGTTTTAAAATATTTAAAATGTTCAAAACCCATTGTTGTTAACAACATTGGTTAAATTTGAAAAAAATCATGGCACCTTTGAAAAAGAATGAAAACAAAAACCCCCATTCTTGCCAACAATGGTTATAATATGTTTGAAAGAACTTGTGGCACTTTTAGAAGGAGGGGAGGAGAAAATCCATTGTTGTCAATGACATTAAGTTAGTTTGCCCGAAAAATAAAATAAAAATAAAGTAAATTTTTTTATTTAAATAAAAAAAACAACATTGACCATGGGGTGAGTATTTGAATAATAATGGAAATAAAATTAAAACATTTTAAAATAATGGCATTTAAAACCATAGCCATGAAACAATCTTTAATGGAATTTACATTATATTACTCAAGAAATGTTATGTCATATATAATTATATTGTGTTTCATGAAGCTTTAAATAATTAAAATTGTGGAAAAAATTATCCATAAAAATAATGATGAAATAAAACATTCATCCATAATTCTGATGGAATTATTATTATTAAAAACACATACTAAATGCAATTTTTTAAAATCCATACATTAAATGAATGAAAAAATCATTCATCCATAATGAAAATCAATGCTTACATTCATCCCCATGTTTGCTTTTAGGTTTATTCGTACAACATTAATTTTGTAGTTAAATTCTTGGGTCTTACTTGCATGTGTATAAAAAGAAAATACATTTTAAGATCCCTAGTTCCAACTCTAGGCTCTAGGTTCATGCGGTAGCTTTCCTTGCAATTTTCTAAGTTATTTCATCATTCCAATGTTATTTTATGGTAGCTCAATCACTTTGATTACTGATCACCACCTTTTGAAATTCTTTATGGAATTAGATTGACTCATAGGAAATTTGGCCAAGTGGGCATTTATCTTGTAGGAATATGATTTTGATATAATTCATAGGCATGGTAAGGTTAATTGGGATGCTGATGGGTTGAATCAGAACCCAAGTTTCAATGAGGAAGATACCATTAAGGCTCGTTGGCATGGCGACATGGATTTGGAAACAATACCAATATGATGGCATGCTTTTGCATACATTTACACTATATTAATGTGTTCTAAGGATGTACTTCAAACTGTGTGAATGATGAAGATCCCCATGATGTGGACATGGAGTTGGAATGCAATGATGCCTTAGATATTTATGATGATGCACATGTCATTGAATATTTGTAAACAAATGAAATTCCGATCAGATTATCACTAAAGGAAAAGGAAAAGGACCATGTTGTGCATAAGGCCAAACAATTTAAATGGGAAGGTAATTTCCTCTTACGGATGTGGGCAGATGGACAAGTGAAGGTTGTGCTTTGCCCAAAACAACGTGAAAGCCTTGTGAGGCATGTTCATGATGAGTTGAACCATTTTGGGGTCCAATAGACGTACAATTTGTTCCATACACAATACTAGTAGTAAGGAATGCAATTGCAAGTTCAACAATTTGTTTTTAAGTTTATGGTGTGTGACTAAGTTTGGGCATCTTTTAATGCACCTACACCTCACCTACAACCCTTACCAATTACGAGGCTTCAATACCAATGGAGTTTAGATTTTGTTGGCCCATTGAGTTTGACACCTTGACATAACCAATATGTTTTGGTTATGATTGAACATTTTTCCAAGTGGTTGGAATTGGTTTTGTTGTTGGATCATAATAGTGAAGAGGCAACATATGCATTTTTAGACAAAGTACTTAGTAGGTTTGGGGCTTTAACCAAAATTCTCATTGACCAAGGTACATAATTTTGTGGGGAACTCCAAAAATTGTGTGAGAAAGCACTAATTGATCATTGCACAATTTCATGAGACCATCCTAAGGCAAATGGTTTAGTTGAATGGATGGTGGAAATGATGAAACAAGATTTGTGAAAATATGGTCTCCACAAGGGCCATATTCAGGATTGGGACTTACAACTACCATGGCTAATTGTAAATATATATGGGGTATATGTTCAGATGGCAAACTTTTCTTTCATCTTTTTCACCATATTTATTGTTTGGCCATGAATTCAAATTATTAGCTTCAATTCGATGAAATGCAATGATTGTCATCAACATGGATGATTTTAATGCATGGATATAAACATTTGAACATCAAGCCACCTTGTTCTAATGTGTTATGCCCATGGCTATGAAATTTTGACAATTGCCCAATAGTGAAATACATTGTGTTATACCACTACACATGGAGGTGGTTATCGGCCTCAAATTCAAAGGTTTGAGCAAGGAGATTATGTTTACCTACAATAGATAACATCGATTATTTTGGATGTGACTGCATGATGTGATATTTTATGCGTGCAAAAGGTTCTCCTTTCAAGAGTGTTGTTGTTGGAAGGCCAAGATGGTCAGATATGGAAGAACTATGTGCGCAATTGTGCACCATGTCATTTTCCCAATGTGGATGGCCAATTTGACCCATCATTGGTCGTGGTTAATTTTTGGCCTATTATGCATGTTGTGTGGGTAAATATCAGGAGCCACCATTATGTTTATTTGTGATAAACGTTCTTGAGGTTGGCATACAAGATGTTTGATGCCACCAATGGAAGATTGATAGAAGAAGTGCCAATTGGCAAATGATTTTGCCTTCAATGCACCCAATAGACTTAGGTTCCTAGGGTCACAAAATAGAACTAATATAAGGTTTTCTTCCATGGTAATTCACATTTGGTTGAAAATGTGAATGATTATAGTTAAATGACTAATGATGGGTTCACATTTACATTTGGCCTAATGGTCCTTTTGCTTTGGAACCAAAATGTTCATCCATGGTGGATTTTTAACAAGTAGTTTTATAATGTTATCTAGCTTTGGGGGACTTTAGCCCCAAATAGGGGGGCAATTTGGGTGTGGTGTATCATCAAGGGTACTTCTATGTTGTGTGTTGTGTATGCGGTGAAAACAATGGTTATAGGCATTGACATAGGAGCACGCAATGACTATTAGCTTTGTTAGTTTAGTTGTTTAATTATATTTTACTTAGTTAAGGATAATTGGGTTAGTTAAACTAATTTATTTATTTCAAACCAATTTAGATGTGAATGGGGAACTAGTTTAGGAGTGAATGGGGAACTAATTTAAGAGTGAATGGATAATTAGTTTAAATGTGAACAGGGTTTGAGATATTTGTCATGGGATATAATCCCATTTTGTGTGACGTTAAATCACTTTTGGTGATTTGAAATTTTAGAACATAGTTTGTGTTTTGTAGTTTTTTTTGTTATGTAAGTGTTTTGGTAATTTATGTTTTGGGCTTGGATTCCTATGGTGTTGCAAGTGAGTTAGTTTTTGGTTTGGGTCTGGTGTACCATTTAAGGTATTTCTATGTTATGTGTTGTGAATGTGGTGATACTGGTGGCTATAGGCGTTGACATAGGAGCGAACAATAAGTGCAAAATGACAAAGAGATAAGAAATTCAACCAAAACATTATGATATTTGACGTTGCAACAACATTGAGGTTAATAGACATTATCACCATCATTGAAACTCAAGATATTATTTTTGGAAAGGTAGATACATAAGACTTTACACATATCCCAATTTTTATCAAGCCAAAATGAACAAATGATCTCCCTAAATCATGTTATGCAAAACCATAGTGAAAAGGACCTATAAAATAACCGCAAGAAAATGCAATCCAAAATGAGAAAGGGATAAGAAATTCACCCAAAGCAAGTTTATGTTTGCAGTTGCAACAACAATTAGAATTACAAGAATGCTATCAATTATAGTTGCAGAAGATCTAAATGAAGAGCAACATTAGGAAAGCTTGCAATAACCTATTATGTAAGACCATAATGAAAGAGACTTTGTAAAAGATCATTCCTCCATACCTAACTATCTTTTCTCTCCTTCCTACCACCTCCTTTTTCTCTCCTCTTGCCTTTCATTTGCCCTTTTTCACCTTTTCTTTCTTTTTCTCTTTGTTGAACTAGCTTAATTTCCATAGTTGTTGTCTTGAATCCAATGAAAAGGGAGCACAAAAGAGAAAATAAAATATGCACATGTATAGGGCATTGGGTTCAGTCATTCATTCTCACAGACTTTTTTTAATAATGTTTGCAACAAAATGAGGATATGGCCTCTCAATGTTATTATTGAAAATTATGATTTTTATAAAAGTGAAAACATTACATCATAATTTACACTGACACAACCTTACATGCCCAAGACAATATACACAAGAATGGTGAAATAAATTTCAACATATATACATACACACATGCCATGCGAATGTAATACCCAAATAATACACATTTCAACATGTAAGTGAAAAAAAACTTGCACATGTAACTCCAACTGCTTTACACTGACATGGTTATACGGACCATGTTACATGGCCATGATTTACAAGTACACAAAATAACACTGTTTAGTATTTAGCTAATAATGGTGGATATCTATGGGAACACAGAAATACAACAGAAAACCGTTTCCTATCCACACACCATCCATCCTTCATGGTGCACTGGTGGTGCTGTTTTAGTCTGGCCCAATCCAATGACCCCAAATTGGAGACCGAAAAGAAGAGGCTGCAAGCCCTAGTGTTTGTAGCAGCTATATGAGCAGCAATGAAGTTTGAAGACCGAAAAGAAGAGGCTGCAAGCCCTAGTGTTTGTAGCAATATGAGCAAGCAATGAAGTTTGAAGACCGAGTATGAGGTACAAACCCAACCACAACTAGGCAAGTCGACTCTCTTGGGAATGACATCAAGTTCACAGAAATCTGCTCGGTGTGCATATATCCAAATGGTATGAACAAGGTTTATAGTTATGAATTCATGTATTTGCTACTCTTCATTACCGTTCTGTTACACCCAAGTGCGGTGTGGTTAATGGAAGTAAGGCTTACAGCTAATTGGGATTATAATCACATGCAGGCTTAATAATGCACATGGGGTTGTTTATGTTTAATGAGTTTAACAAGTAGTTTGAAAAAACAATTATCATGTCCCCCACACTAATGAATTCATCTTTTTTTCGGTCGATGAAGCTTCCTTCTTGCATTCATGTGCAGTAGATTTTATGCTCGTGGACTGATTTTCCTTCCTCCGTCCCAACATCAACCCACCCCCAACAAATACACATGGAGCTAGCCACTTGGGGTAGGGTGGGGGGTTGGTGTGAGGACAACCAAGGAAGAAGAAGAAGAAGCACACACCCCTAGATCACCTGTCCCCAACAAGCTCCCTATTCCATGTCTTCAAGAAGATTTGATTGTATATTTCAGCTTGTTACATGTCAGTCTGTCTGTCTGTCTTTGGATATGTTTAAAGCCATTCCGCTGAGAATACAGATTGAAATCTGGTCCCATGTTGTGCCTTGTGTGTCACTCTGAAGAGATAGCGAGTCTATTTGGGTTGAATAAGCACCCTCCCATACGATTATAGTTGTCTTAAGAATTTTCTGAGTCATTTCCTTTTAATTAAATTACAGCCATTTCTTTTTAGTGAAGGTGCACATTAAGTAATGGTTGTGCCCCCTCCTTTATGGCAACTTCAAACGGGTGTCGGGCAGGTATCAAAAGAGTGTAAGGTAAAGTCCACAATGACTAAAGGCTTTACCAAATGGAAAGACATACATACTCCGATTCTTTTTTTTTTCCTTAAATGAAACGCATCTGGTATCATGGAATTAAGAAATGGGTGGTCTTTCAAAAAAATGTAATGACCACAAAATAGTGAAGAAAACAACTCAAAATAGGCGCTAGGGGATGTGTCCTCCAATTAGACTAAAAAAAGTAAATTGGAGCAAGTCTTTGTGACACCAGTTCAAACCAGCAACAGTTAAAAAAGAAGGCAAAGTTTCTCCCAAAAATTGATCGCATAATAGTTCACACTAACACTTTAGGGAACATTCCTCAACAGGTGGGACCGAACGAAAAGGTATTGCCGTTCTGTAGAATCTCCGTTAATTTCAAGGCTAAAACAGGTCCCTTTGGAGAAAAAAACGGGTATTTCCGAAGGAAACCCCCCCCCTCCCCCCCCCCCCAACCCCCCCCCAACCAAAATAAAATCAACCATTGTTTTTTGTGTTACCTATACTACCAATTAATGTCTAACCCAAGTAAGTAGGGTTAGACATTGATGTTAGAAAATTGAGAAAAGAAACATTGATGTTTGCACACTAAAAATGAAAGAAAAATCATTTTTTTTCTGCTACAGGATTTGGATATTAAATACTGGAAAAATAACAATCAAAGAGGTTCAATAGTGACTTAATTAGGCCCCCTACAAATGGGCCAATCCATCACATATTGTAAATCTAGCATGTGACCTTTAATCTATGTTTTTTTTTCCCTCAATTATGCAATAGAATACATAAGTGTACATGACATCAAATGAAGCTATTATAAATATATATATATATATATATATGACATTGATCAAATCTTTGTTGCCTTTGGCTTTGGATGACGTTGACCCATAATGGAATACTAGGAGTTGTACTTGTTAACATGATTCCACTATAGCTCTCTCCCAAAAATTATCTCCAAAATTTGAGAATTGCAGTTATCACTAAATCATTTTCAATTCTTGTGTCACCAACTAATTTCATATTA